>JAEIGA010011419.1_pt1 | contig 13484 bp, 21 predicted proteins | sample 9270691 | NCBI WGS metagenome assembly JAEIGA01 (sample SAMN17057246, study PRJNA624740) | gut metagenome | biome: biome; isolation source: fecal sample | host: Bos grunniens | place: China: Xizang | collected 2019
ACTACAATGGTAGACAAGAGCAAATACTATCTGACAGCACTGTGCAACGTACTTCCGAAGAAAGAGGAAAAGCCCGCAAAGGCAGAAGATAAACCGAAGAAGTCACGAAAGAAGAAAGGGGAAGAGTAATGAAGGCGCAGGAACTCGCAAACGAATACTTGAAGGGCCATTCCGTTAAGTACACACGCAATGTAATTGCCCTTGTGACTGCGACAGTCGCCTTGTTTGCCCCTGATACGTCTTTACACGTTACTTTCCCTAGGAAGCAACCTAAAGACGATTACAAGCCATCAGAGAAAGACATTAAGCGTATTTTGGAAGAGTCAAAGGGAACTATGTTCGAGGTTGCGTTGTGGTTAGCCTGTTTCGGCCTTAGACGTTCGGAGCAAATCTGCCTAACGGAAGACGATTTAAAAGGCAATGTGCTTACGATTTCAAAAAGTAAAGTCCAAGCCTCAAATAATGCTTGGGTAGAGAAAGAAACAAAGACTGCTGCCTCTACTCGAAAAATCATTCTCCCGGATAGTGTCGTTGAACTGATTCACAAGAAGGGATTTTATAAAGGACATCCGAACTCTATCCTTGTGTGGCTCTACAAGGCCCAAAAGCGCCTTGGAATACCTCGCTTTAGCTTACACTACTTTAGGCACTATTACGCCTCGAAAATGGCGACTATAACAGACGAAGCAACCGTTCTTGAATTGGGAGGCTGGAAAACAGATCACGTTTTTAAATCTGCTTACAGATATGCTCTCCCGGAAAACGTTGACAAGGCGAAAAAGGACGCATCGAAACTCATTCAAAATTTGATATGATTTTGAAAAAGTTAGTAATTTTTTAGTAACGATTTTAAAGAAACCCAGTAAATACAAGGGTTATGTTACATACTATATGGGTTCAAGTCCCATCTTCCGCATTTTGTCAACGAACAACGAAAAACCTCGAAATCCCGCAAATATCGGGCATTCGGGGTTTTTTATTTCTTCAAAATTATTCCCCTATGGAATAATTATTCTACTGAGTCATAAAATTTTTAGTAATTTTTTAGTAACGCATTTTGCACAAATATTTTTCAAAAAATACAGCTGTACTTTTGTGCTAAATTTACAATAAAAAAGAGCCCCCAATTAAGGGAGCTCTTTAACGTTACTTTATTCTTAACTTTTGGCCTACTCGGATAATGTAAAGAGGCGCTTTGATGTTGTTAAGCTGAGCGATTGACTTCCAGCTTACGCCGTACTTCTTACCTATCTTTGTCAGGTTGTCGCCTTTAACAACTGTGTAGTAAATGGCTTCAGGTGCCTTCGGAGCTTCGTCTTCGTCAAACTTTGGAAGCCCGAAAGAGTGAATGTACTTCCATCCGATCGGAATCGTTCTTCTAGCGCATTTACCGTCTTTGTTTCCTTCGATAACTGTGATTTTACCGTTTGCCACAGATTCAACCACGCCTACATGATTAGCGAGGCCGTCAACGTCCTGCGCTTCTGTCTTAGCGTTCCAGTTATAAAAAACAATGTCTCCGGGCTTTGGAACGTAATTATCGTTACCAGTCCATGAACCGAGGGCTTTTAAAATGGTTATCATTCTTGTGCATGAGCACTCGGTAGGGATTATCTTTGTATAACCACATTCGATTGAAGCTGCGCTTACTGTTGTTGCACACCATGCATCCTTGTACGTTACCTTATAGCCCCTTGCTAAAGGCAAATGGCCGTTGTACGTGTCTACAATGTGCTTGTGATTAATGTCGCCCTGTGATGCGCCCAAATAAGAGCGCATCTTCGCAACAAAAACTTGTCTGTTATACATTTTCTTTTTTCTCCTCTGGTTTCTGTTGACTGAGCTTTCTTACCATGTCAACCGCATCCGCTAATATAGGAATCTTGAAGCCCATTACAGCAAAGTTTTCTGTAATGGAAAGAATTTCGTTACCAATCAAATACAAAATAGCGCCATTTCTAAAGAAATCGGATTTAAACAACTTATCAATCATCACGCAAACAGCAACCCCGATAAGCATCCCTACTTTCTTAAAGAAGCCCTTTGCTCCGTATTGGGAGCTTAACGCACCTGTCTCTGTCTTCGTTGATTTCTTGAAAACTGCTGCTACGATAATACCTGTTAAAATGTCTGCTACCATTAATCCAGCAAGCACTTCGATTTTCACGTCATATCCTCCAAGCAAGTAACACAAAGCGCTTCCAGCGCCACCGATAACAGATAGAGCAAGTTCTTTTATTCCGAGTTTAGCCATCTTTACGCCTCCTATTCAGTTGTGGAAGCATTGTTTATAACTTCCCTATAATTAGGAAGGACTACGCCTGTCTCGGTCATAACTTCAAGCGTAGCCTGTGCTACATCAGAAGCGTTGTTCAATGTAGCTGCGGTTTGATGAAATGCAACAACCGCCGACTTCAAAGTTGAATGCTTGGTGACTACCGGATCGGCATACTGTCCCTGAGTGTTCTTTACTAACTTGACTAAATAAAACATGATTTATACCTCCTTATTTTTTGTTAATAATACACACGTATTTTGAAACCCACGGGCGGTACTGCGCTCGACTGGTTGTTTACAACAACGGTGCTTGCTGTGATGCTTGCCTCTAGTAGCGTTGAACCTGTTTGCATTAGTGATACGCTCTGAACGCCTACGTTAGAGCCACCGACTAAAGAACGCACGAAACTATAAACAGTGGCTTCTCTGCGCACAAGTGGCGATATAAAACGTGTTGTTGCATCTTCATATGTAAGAAACGCTCTGTCGCTTAGTTTTAAGGCATCTACTAAGGCATATAATTCGTTGTATAATTGTGAAAAATTTTTTGCGCCATCTGTTGCGATTTCTACATGCTCACCGCTTGGCGATACTCCACCGCCACCACCTAAATTGTTTCTATTTGATAAAGCCATAATGTCCTTTCCGCCTAAGCGGATTGGGCTTAGGCTAAAACTATTGAATTGTTAAGGCTGTGGCTGTTACTGTTGCTGTTCCTGAGTAACCTTCGAGTTTAAACAGACAGTCGCCTGTTACGTTTACGGCAACGTTTCCCGAAGTATTGTTTACCGAGTTGATTCCCGTTAAATCTGTCCACGTCACGCCGTTATCGTTTGAAATCTTGGCTCCAACACTTCCCCATCCTGCGGAAGGTGCGTCTGTTGTGATATTCCAATAAAACCTCATTCCGCTTTCGACGTGAAACTTCTTTGTGTAATTTATTCCGGGGTTTCCTGCGCTCGCATTTTTTGAAACCAAGCGGACGTTTCTATCGATTGTTACAGTCGGATTTCCAACGCCTATAATAGCCCAGTCTGCTATATCTGTATCAAGAAAATTACAACCATTAGGAATAGGTGCTACGTTCTGCCCCCCCCCTAAAATTTATCCTGTTACTTAATGCCATGGTTAACTCTCCTTTATCTGACCTAAGCCCCAAATACGCAAGGTTAATGCATTTGTGGTAGGCTCCTTTACAATTAACGTGATGCCTGTTGTTGATATGTCAATCTGCGAAGCAATGTTGTATATGTCCGTTTCTTCGCTTGATGTAATCCAACTGTCAGGTGTACCGCCCATAAGTTCGTGATTCGGCGCACAATAGCCTGTTGTTCCTGCTTGGGCAAACTTGTTTGTGGAAATCACTTGCTTATAAGGGTAAGTCGAATAATCGCCTATGTCTGCGTTTGCTTCCCATGTGGTCGAAACGGTGAAGTCGTTTACTTCGCCTATCTTGTCAAGCGCTGCCTGCGTTGCGGTTGAAATAGGCTTGTTGGCATCGGAAGTGTTGTCTACATTTCCAAGGCCGATTGAAGCCTTCGTGATTCCAGCAACCGCACTGTCAACATAGCCTTGCGATGCGTACTGACTTATGTTGTCTTTAACATCGAACTGGCTTCCGTCCGGGAGCTGTATTTTGTCAACTACTGCCATGTTCTTTTATCCTCCTATGGTGTGGGATTGCTTATAACTAAAGTTGTTCCTACAACGGCAATGTCAAACTGCTGTAAGAACTGGGCTCCAAAAATAAGCATATTGTTGTTTACGTTGATGCCGAAAGCCTGTAAAAGCTGTGACACATAGTCGCCTGCTACTTCGGCGTAGTGCTTTGAGTTGTCGGTATCTTCACCGGTTCTTGAACCTGTTCCACCAACCGCCCAAGATTCGGAAGCCTCCGCAGAATCGGCTGCACGTTCGGCCTGAACGGTTATATCGGCTAAATAGTTAGGTTGTAACTTGCTTCCCGTAATTGAACCGTCTATTACGTCCATTGTGACTTTACCGCCCGAAATAGTGGGCTGTATCGTCTGTGAAGCTTCGAACTCGTACTCTGAAATCAAGGAAGACAAATCAACGTATTTAACCGTTCCATCGTCAAGCGTAATGATAAGCTTTTGATAAGTCGGGCTCTGAGGGTTGTCGTCATAATCGAAGTTAACGGCAATCTTTTCAATATCCGTATCGATTGTTTGAGTCGTGTTGTTAAAGAACGTGATTGTAAACGTACCCGTTGAGCTGTCAAAGACGATTGTTTTAATCGCCTGTAACATATCCGTTTCGTTTGCCTTTGTCGTATCGAGAACAATTACTCTGTCGTCAATAGCATCAACGGATTGCTCGTTTCGGTTTAACTGGGCTGCTACAATCGGCGTTTCAACACTTGGCAAGTTCTGCCAATAGTTGTTATATTGTGCGTCATGTGCTTTCTGCATTTTCCGCCTCCTTTGTTTCCACAAGAATTTCTGCGTTTGCTTGGTCTTCAACCATTCGCAAAACATCTCTTAATATGAGCCTTTTAACTTCCATCGGAACCTCCGGCTCATCATTAAGTGCAAAAATAATCTTATCTTCAAGTTTTCGTACTTTAGCGTTTGTCATGTCTCTGCCCTCAAAATGATTATTGCCTCAGCACTTCCGTTCGCCATTCTGAACGTTTTAGAAGCCCAACCTGCATAACGTCCGAAAATTCGCATTACGTTGACAACTTCCAGCCTTCCGCACTTGACCGTAGAGCCAGATATTTGTAATGCGCTGTCTGAATTACCAATACTAATCCTATCGGTACTTAAGCGCCCAGAAACAATGTTGCTTGCGCTTAGACTTCCAAACCTAGCATTAACTGCGTTAAGTTGCTCAATAGTAGCGTAGTTTATTTTTACGCTGTTTATTTCAGCGCTTAATGCGTTTAACTGGCCTACGCTCGCATAATCCGCATCAATACGGTTAACCTTTGCGTTTAAGTTGCTTAAGTTGTTGTTTGTCGTTGCTAAGTTAGTGTTCGTTGTGTTAATTGCTACGGTATTAGCTCCGACTTCCACCTGTACGCTCGGAGTGTAGGGAGCCCTTCTTTCGTCAATGCTACCGCCCAAAGAATCTTTTAACGCCTGTATACCGCTTAACGTTCTTTCAAGTACGTATGTGCTTATTGCATTTATTCTTGTGTTAGTAAGAATAATGTCGCCACATTCTACATAAGGAAGACCGTTACAGTCGATGTAAGCAGGTGTAAAGCCTACTTCGTCTATTTCATCGAGTATATTTGCTGCGGCTGCGTTTGCGTTTACTAAGCCCCATGCAAGCTTGTTGTCGGTTAAATAGAACGTGTCTTTCGTAGTGTCGCCGTTTGAGCCCTTAACGCCTCCGTTCTGACCGATAATGCAAACACGTGATACTTGCCTTGTGTCGTAAGGCTGGTATTCTATCGAGTTATAAGCTTCTTTTGTGATAGTTTCGTGTGCGTTCGGTTCTGAAGGGAACGTTGTCTCGCTCGGAAATGTGTCCGTGCTCGGAAATGTTCCTGCTGCGATTGAGCCAAGCTTCACGTAATGAAAAAGCCCGTCTCTTCCGTACATTCCAAAACGGCCGTTTAACTGACACAGCGCCTTTAAAATCGTAGCGCCTTTAATCGTAGCGTCTGTAATTGATTTCGTAATCTGTTGAGCATCGTTTACAAGCGTTACGGTTTCTTGCGTGATGCCTACGTGATTAAAGAACCTATCTCTTAAGTTCTTTAATGTAATAGGGAAGGGAAGTGTGTTATACCATTGTGTAACATCCATTCCTAACACCGGGTAGAGTGCATCAAAGGCCGTGATGTGCGTCTGTACGTCCTCAAATGTCATGTTTGACTGTTCGAAAACATAACCACTAAAAAGAGGAAGGACTTCACCTTCCCCTGCTTGGATTGTTGCCTCTATGTACTGGCCCCTTATATCTTGGTTAAAGTGTGCTATCTCGAATTGAAACATCGAAGCGTTGCATCCCTGAAAAGAGAGATTTCTTTCAGTTTCAATTCTTTCCGTCAACGAAACCGACTCGGAGATTAAGTCGGCATTCGTTAACGTTATGGAAAGATTAGGCACACTGATTACTACTGATTTAGAAACGTTACCGTCTCTATATAGGTCTTTTTCTTCTTCCGATATGTTGAGCATCGTTTAAGCCTCCTCTATCGAAATCGTGAACGTTCCCGGATTAAAGGTTAAGTCGTTTCTCTCTCTTAATTCGGGCGGTATCTTCATAAAGAAAGCCCCTGTAACTTGTCTGTTGGTATTCTGAGCAAATACCGTAAGCGTGTACTCGGTGCCGTTCTTGACGGTTGCCAAGTCTGTAAGAAGCTGTTCGTAGTCTTCCCACTTAGAAAGTTTCATTGTGAATGAACCTTTCGTTCTTGTTCTTAGCAAGTCGTGGTGTGCTCTGTGGTTTCCGTCTTCCCAGTTGTAAGTTACGTCCTCTTCATACACCTTGTAAGAGCCTTCTATTATTTTGGTTGAGTAGTCATGTAGACCGAATCCGAATAGAATTTTCATTTTAACTCCTTGCAAAAGCGCTCTTGCCTGTCGATTTTGCGTATAAATCGTCTTGTCTAACCACAACATCAAAGATGCCTCTTGCGTTCGGGTTAACCATTACGTTAACAGGAACGGGAGCCGGTTCTCTGTTCAGAACTTCTCCGATTGAGTCAAGTCTCGAAGTCACGCCCGAATCGTTGTAGTTAACATTGACATTTGTTTGAGGGACTAAGGTTGAGGAAAGCTCGTTCATGGCATCTTGTACCTTGTAAAGATTTTCGTCTATTCCCTTAGTCATTAAATCGATCATGTCAGGCATAAAGGTGTGGAAGTTTGACAACGGGCCGTCCTTGGGTTCAGAGAAACCTAAGAAGTCTTTAATCTTTTGAGCCACATTTCCGACAGTCTCTTTTACCTTATCAATCATTGAAAGAATACCGTCTATCATGTTTTGGATTAAATCTTTGCCCCATGTCTTCGCAGCGTTGATAATTTCTTTAAACTTGTTGGTGATAGCGTCCTTTATGGCTGTGAGCTTACCGCCTGTTATCTTGTCTAAGAAATTGAAACCGTCTGTATAATAACCTTTGATGCCTTCCCATGCTGCGGCCATAGCGCCTTTAATGCCTCCGCCGTTCTCTTCGAATGCGGTCTTCATAGCAGAGAGTCTTTCGCCTACTGTTTCTTTGGCTGCATTTACCGCCGTAGAAATACCTTCCTTAACTGCGTTGAACTTTTCTACTGCGAAATCTTTAATGTTGGTAAATACGCCCACAACCGCATCTTTAACGGCTGTAAACTTTTCTACCACTGCATCTTTAATCGCAGTGAACTTTTCAACTACTGCTTGCCATATTTCAACGGCCTTTGCCTTGATTTCATCCCAGTGTTTAATTATCTGAGTAATAGCGACTACAAGTAGCGCAATGGCTGCTATAACCGCCATGATAATAAGCACAACGGGATTTGCAGCAAGTACAGCGTTTAAGGCTGCCAAAATCGGTGTAATAACGCTTATTGCGGTTGCTATTCCCGAAATAATACTTGCTATCGGTGAAATAGCAGCAATAATCGTTGCAATGATTGCTACAATCTTGATTGTGTCAGGTGACACTTTCGAAAGCTTGTCGGCAATGTCACCGACAACGACAGCAACCTTTTCAAGAACCGGTGCGAGTGCTTGTGCTACTTTAACGGCTGCTTGACCGAAGGAACCGCTTAACTGTTTCTTTAACTTCTGTATCGTGTCGTCAAGTTCGGCTGCGTTCTGAATGTCTTCTTCGGAAATAATCAAGCCTTTGTCTTCGGCTTCTTGTCCTAGGGCTCTTAATGCTTCGCCCCCATCGTCAAGAATGCCTGCGAGTTCATCCGCAGACTTACCAAAGAGTTTCATTGCGGTAATATCTCGTTCGGTTTCGTTCGAAATATTTCCGAGGGCCTTTACAGTGTCGTTGAAAATGTCTTCCGTAGCTCTGTATTCGCCGTTTGCATCCTTAACGCTTACGCCTATTGCTTCGAATGTATCTGCGTTTGAATCTAGGCTCTTTTTCATTTTAGAAATAGCGCCTGTAATCGTTGTAACGTCTACATCCACGAGTTCGGAAGCATAAGCCATCTTTTGCAAGGCATCCGTTGAAAGTCCCGTTTGCTTTGAAAGTGTGGATAGTTCGTCAGCGTCAGCCGCAGCCTTAACGCCCATAGCGCCCAAGCCTGCAACAACACCGCCTGCTACGGTGCTTAAGCCCTTGGTTGCATTTGCAACCTTGCTTGCCCCGTCTGCTAAGTCTTTCGCAGACTGTGTAACTTTCTGCATCGTGGCGTTACTGTTCTTGGCTGCAACCTCTAAATCCTTAAGGCTCTTCTCGGTTGCTATGATTTCACGCTGGAGCGCTTGGTAGTCCTGTGAGGACTTTTCAACGCCCTTTGCGTCTAGCTGAGCCTGTGCTTCTTTTAACTGCTGTAACTTGGTTCTTGTGTCGCCTACGGCCTTATTTAAAAGTTCTTCTTTCTGTTGTAAAAGCTCGATGTTTCCGGGATCCATTTTAAGAAGCTTCTCAACGTCTTTTAATTGAGCTTGAGTGCTTCTTATATCCTTGTTAACACCTTCTAAAGCCTTTGAGAGCTTCGTGGTGTTACCATCAATCTCGATTGTCAAGCCTTTGATTCTATCTGCCATAAGTTACCTCTAAAATGCGTCAAAGTCTTCCTGCGTTGCCACTTGCCTATATTCGCAGTTGTCGTTGTTACTTTCTATTATCAAATCCATAATAAAGCCAACCGTGAGCTCGTCCATCTCAAACAATGTAAGTCCGAGTTGTTTCGCCCTAAGAAAAAACAACGCAGTATTTATTTGCCTTTCGGTCGGCTTACTGCGTTTTTTGGCTGTGATTTGGTTTTAGTCGTTCCTAAGTATACGTTCGTGATGTCCGTTGCAGCGTGTACAAAGTCCATCGGTTCGTATGTGTCTAACCATGTCAAATAATCGTCATAAGACATTGTAAGAACTTCGTCTTTGGCCTGCTTGTTCATTACATAAGCAAGTTTACTTGCCATGTCTAAAAGCTCGGCCCCGTCTTTCTTCTCGTCACATATTTGACTAAAGTTAATCATTATATCTTCATGGAACACGCCCTTATATCTAATCGGCGTTGTTCCAGTAGCGAGGAGGTCTAAAGCCTCCCCGCCTACCTTTACAGTTTTTCTCATGGTGTCTTCTGCCTCCTCGGAATTAAACAGGCTGGTGTACTGTTGTGAACCAGCTTGCATAAGCTGTTGATTCTGTTTCAGAGCATCTAGCCTTAACAATGTTAGCGTTTAACACTGTGCTAGGGATAGAAGCTGCCTTAATAGTAACTGTTTCTGTCTGTACGTCGATGCCTTCCTCTGTGGTATGGCTTGAGAGTGTAGGGCGTGAAGCAGTACAGTTGTAAAGCACATGGCGTGTTTTGTTCTTGTCGCCTTCCATCTGGAAGAGAAGAGCAAAGGGAACGCTGTTCGCCTCTGCTTTTTCGACTAAAACACCGGCCGAGTCTGTAACTTCACCGTAAATGTCTGTTTTGAAGTCTTCAGGAACCTTTGCAGATTCGAAGTCGCCTTCGTATCCTGCGTTTGAGTTGCTAGCGAAGTAGTCTACGTTATCAGCATAGAAACTGCCCTGCTCGCCCTGAGGGTTTAATGACAAGTCAACTGCACCCTTCCAAGGCTTGGGAGTGTCGTATTCGATTGTTCCTGCTGTTGTAACGTGCAACTTTGCATAATGAACATTGCTCAAACCGAATTTAACTTTGTTATTATCGGACATGATTATTGCCTCCTATTAGATTAATATTGAATAACTATTCATGTACATATGTTCCGAGTCGATGTACTCCTCGATTTTGTCCCACGGAATCGAATTTTCATCAAGAAGCTTTTCTACAAGTTCTTCTGAGTCGGGATCCTTTTCCTGTGTGTAAAGCTCTACAACAGTGTTTCGCCTCTTTTGGTAAACCTTGTTGTCGGCTTTAAAGTTATCGGTCGAATCTTCATAGTACACAATGAACGGAAGAGCTGGCGCTGCGTCTTCTTCGAATTGACGATAAGCCACCTTATCAGCAAAACCCGTTATGCTATTTAATAAAGTGTAAAATTCTGCTAAACTCATACGCCTAAGTTCTCCAGTTTTTCTTTGATTCGTTCAATCGCTTTTCTTTCGGCCTTGTCTTGCGCTGGCTTAACGTGAGGAACACCTTCCACCCTTCCGCCGTTTCGTTTTGCATGGCCTTTTTCAAGCAAATGAACGATTCTGTAATAGAGCTTATTATAAACAACAAGCTTGTTTTTCTTTTTGCTTCCCCGGCTTGTCTTCATTCCGTAAGTCCATGAGCTCGCATACCTTCCGGTGCGCTGAGGCGAAGTCTGCCTCAATTCTGAAGCAGTTTCCGCCCCAACATCCGGGAGGGTTTCAGCAATGACTTCAGATGCCTTTTCCGAATACTCTTCCAAGGCATCCATTATCACGGATTCCATTTCACTAACTTTTATTGTTTCGTTCATGCTCCTACGTCCTTTTGACAATACAGCTCGATTTTTCCGTCTTCTGTTTTATAAGTACGATATATGATGTAGCGCTCGCTGTTATACTCAAGCAATTTCTCGCCGTTGTATTCAGCTTGCCACACCTTAATAACGCACTCAGGCTTTAACCCCTTTTCACCGCCTCGGAAAAACTCTTGAGCCGATACTGACTGATAGTTTCCTATTAAGTTGGTTTTGGTTTCCGTCTTAACAGATACGCCGATTGAATTTTTTGATATTGTCTCTTTGATAAGAGCAAGTTCAATAATTTTATTCATTGACATTTCCCCAATCCGTATAACCTGTATGAGTTGAAAGCTGGGCTTTCTGTTCATCATAGGATGCCTTTAAAGCCTTTGAACGGTCAAGTGAGCCGTGAAGCGCTTCGAACTGATAAACGCAATAAGAGATTAAAGCTCTTTGCACTACGGCATCAGTGCTTGACGTTGAAACCGTGTCGCCCGTTACTCCTGCGATGTTTAAATCAGTGACACCGGCCGAAATAAGGTCGTTAATCTCAGTGTCAAATGTAGTTGTGGTAAGTTGCAAAGCTGCTTTAACTTTCTCTAACATTGTTTATCCCTTCTTTTTAGGCATTGCTTTCTTGGGCTCCGCCTCTTTTTCTTCTTTTAAAAGTTCCATTCTGTCGGGGCTAAAAGATTTAACCTCGACAATTTCACCTTTTTTATGAACTCCGTTATTATCAAAAAACGGAGTCTTAACTCTTACTTTCATGTTTTGCCTCCGCCATCATCGTTTTGCTATGCTCGTAAGCGTTATAAAAACTTTCGTCAACTATAATGCTACCTACATGACCGCACTTAATTGATGGATCAACCCAAATGTCATAACCAAGCTCCGAAGCTCTTAAGCAAAAGCTCAAGTCTTCACCTACTCGGCCGTTTGGAGTGAACCACGTTCCATAAGTGGCAGCCATTTCAAGTAACACGCTGGCTTTCATTAAGACACAACCGAAACCAATTCCAGCAACCTTAAAGGGCTTGTCTTTTGGGAAGTCGTTGTAGTCTTCTACGTATATTCCGCCATCGTCCTTTAAGTCTAGCGCCTTATACATGACGGGCGTATACTTTCCGCTTCGTCTGAAATAGAGTCCTGACACAATGTCCTTGTCTTCCATGTGAGCAATTAAACGCTCCATAGTGTCGGGATTAAAAATCATGTCAGAATCAAACCACATTACATAATCGCAACCCAGCTCAATAGCCTTCACTGCGATTTTGTTTCGTGAGTCATAAATCAAAGAACCGGAAACGTGCGTAATTGCTACTTCTCCGACTTTTCTTAACATGGCAAGCGACTGACAAAAGCCAGTCGCCACCATATCCATACAAGGAACTGCTATTAATGTTTTCATGTTGTGTCCTCCTGCCAAAGAGTTTTTTACTTAACGATCTTAACGAATGAGTTGGGAGCTACTACATCGTGGCCTACGTATTCACGGCCAACAATCTTAACGAGGTCTTTTTCAGCAAGTGACAAGTTGTCAAATGTGAACTTTACTTCCTCGCCGTTAGGGAAGTTCATCTGAGCGCCGTTGCCAAGGTCGCCAACGATAGCGTATGTTTCGCCTGTGGTTGCTGCTGAGTAAGCCTTGATTGAGTTGTTGAATACAACAGGAAGTCCTTCAAAAGGATCAACGTTGAATCCGCCTGCATACTGTACAGCCTTGAAAGCTGCCCATGTCTGTTTGTTCATCATAACCACGTTGTTTGTTGCTGCATCAGACAAATATCCGAGTGCGTTTGCTACTGTTCCGATTGCGATTGTGTTTTCTGTTACCTTGGGAACTCCGCAGAGATGTGTGTTTCCGCTTGTTGTAGAAACAGTTCCGCAAGCTTCAATGTCAGCGATGATGAGTGCGGCTGCCTTCTTAGCGATCTGATATGTTACTTCATCATAGATGTAACGAAGGAATGCTTCGCCGGTTAAGTCCATGGCTTCGTCAGAGATGGTAATCCACTTCTTGATAGAAGCAGGAACAAGTTCTGTGATGCCAAGAACGAGGGTTTCTTCTGAGGGAGCTGCTGCGCCTTCTGTGTGTACGTCTGCGCCTGTTGCAGAATATTCAAAGCCAACCTTAAGGTTACCTTTGATATATGTCTTCTTAACAAGTCTTGTGATTTCGTCTCTTTCCCATGCTGTTCTGATGATGTCTTCAACGAATGTAGGAACGGGAACGGAACCGCCTGCAACGTTTTCTGTTAAGAGTGCACGGCATTCTGCGTCCTTTTCTGTTCTGATGTACTTTTCAAAAGCGTTAATATACGCTTCGGAGTTTCTTACTTCTAAGTTGCTCATAGTTTTTCTTGCCTCCTCAACTTTTTCGATGATGTCTGTCTTTGTTTCGCCTGTGGCGATATCTTCAAGTTCTTTTGCTCTCTGTTCAGCTGCTTTCATAAGCTTTTCTTTCTGCTCTTTTAAGCTTCTTACTTCTTCTGTTAGGGCTTCGCAGTTAGCTTCGGGAGAGTCTTTTTCTTTTTCGATCTCAGATATTCTCTTTTCAATATCTTCGATTCGCATCTCGTCAATATTCATTTTTAAACCTCCTTGAATAATTCGAGTTCAAGTTCTAAAGCTGCTTTTGCTTTCTGGCGCTTCTCTTCAACAAGTCGCTCCGCT
>JAEIGA010011420.1_pt1 | contig 13483 bp, 20 predicted proteins | sample 9270691 | NCBI WGS metagenome assembly JAEIGA01 (sample SAMN17057246, study PRJNA624740) | gut metagenome | biome: biome; isolation source: fecal sample | host: Bos grunniens | place: China: Xizang | collected 2019
AAAATCTATTGGTAAACCATTTGCAATATATTGGTCTAACAAATTATCCATTACAGCACCATTTATTTCTCTATCTTTGATAAATTGTTCTGTTACGTCTGTAATATGATTTTCTTCCCATGCCGCAGTTAGATACAATTTATCTGCAACTGAACATTTAACGTTATATATTAAATATTCATTTTCAAATAGATATTCTAGTAACTCGTTTGAAAACAATTCTTTTATATTAAATTTACCCCATCTTGCAAATTTCTCCCAATCGATAATATTATAGAATGTACTTAGAAAATCCATTGGTACATCTTCTATATTATTGAATACGTGTTGCCAATTTATTTGGTCTGTATTAGAAACTTGGTATGGTATATTTAGGTTTTTCATATAAGTATTAAAACTATCTACCAATATAGTTTGTAAACCATTTTCTAATAACTTGTAATTTTCCAATACTAACAATTCTTCTCGTTTATCACAAATTAGTTTAACCATATTATTAATATGGTTAAATGCAAACCTATGTTCGTCTTTATATTGTATACAAATATACTTATCACTATTACAACATACTTTTACCCAAGTAGTGTTAAATACAAGATTAAATCCTAAATATTCAATCTTTATTTCATCATTAGTTTTCTGTATGTTTATATTATTTATTGTACTATTATCATTTTCCAATTGTCTATGGATATGAAACAACATATTTGATACAACATTCAATGTTTTTTGTTTTGTAGAATTTATTACATTACTCATAATCTTTATTGTTTTATTGTTATTACTTTATTTGTTTCTTTCGTATATATAACGGAAACAACTCCGGTTTATGAAGTGTGTTTCCGTTAATAAATGTTAATATTCCCATTTTTCGCCTTTGTTGGTATATTCAATACCATCGATACTTAGAATTTCAACACCATCATAGTCAGTGTCAAATGTATCATCATTGATATCGTAAAAATCATCAATAACATTGATAGCATTTTGATGTTCGATAACACATACAAATTTCCAATTATCCCAAGTCGTTGGGTTACGTCTAAACCAAGTAACTTTATTTTCCTCTATAACAAGAAGATGGTTATAAAAAGTACCACATAGTTCTAATATTCTCATATTGTTTCTGTTTTTTAATTTATTACTTTGTTTCTTTTCACTTATATAACGGAAAAACACTCCGTTTATGAAGTGTCTTTCCGTTAATAGATGTTAAATTATATCTCTATAAATTTTTCAACTCCGTTGATAATTATTCTTGCTTTATTATCTTCAAAATCCCACGCTTTATCAACCCATTCTGACAATAATAATTTGCCCTCTGCATTGATATAATTGTATTCTTTATATTCTCTCTGAATACAACCCCAACCGCAACTAAATTCAAACGTATTAGTAAGGTTAGGATATTGTGGAAACAATATATTACCTTGTTTGTCAATATAATTTTTTGTTCCACCATGTAAAATAACATTAGCCATACCATTTACAAAATTGCCTATACTGACAAATTGATTATGGTCAAAAATAAATTTGCCGTTGGTATCAATATGGTTTTCACAAGTTTCAAAAAAAGGATGTTTTTGACATGGTTTCTCGTACATAACTACACAAGTCCCCTCTTTAAATACACCTACATAATTGAAGGCTCTATTTATTAATTTCCCATTTGGTTTAATAATAAAATAATATCTATCTATTGGTGATTTACCACATAGGAAATTTTCTCCCATTTCTGTTACTTTTTCAAAGGCTTTTAAACCTTGTTCTTTATAATCGTTTTGTGCCCAATGTAAAGACAATTCTCTATTATATTGTGCTTGATCGTATCTACTTAAACAAGCATAAGCAACGCCTTCTATATAAGCCATATCTTTTATATTTTTAATTGTTATTACTTTGTTTTATTTCTTACAACTATATAACGGAAACAACTCCAATTTATGAAGTGTGTTTCCGTTAATAAGTGTTAATTCAATTTATCAGCAAATTCACGAATAATATCTTCTGAGAGTGTTTGATTTAGTACTACTCATTTGAGTAGTATATATTATTATTTATTTTCAATTTCTTTGATACGTTCAACCACTTGGTTTAATTCGTTTTCAAATTTTGTACGATATTCGATAACACTTGGAAATTCGCTATTTAATAGGTAATCCATCAATTCTTTTATACCTTCTAACCAATCCGGTTTAATATCATCCGGAATATTCATTATATCAGAATATTCACATAATGGATATAAAGTGCATTTCGGTTCTAAACCCTCTAAAGAAATAATTGGTTCTATTTCAAATAAACTTTGATTTACCAATTTTTCTGCATTGATAATTGTTTTAACGTCTTGAGCATATCTTTTCAAATCATATTGTAAAGACTCTTTGACAACTTTTTCCCCTTTATTCAACTCGTCAATATAGAAAAACATTCTATCAGTAGTTAAGTCTATTCGGGATTCATCGTTAAATAATTTATCTATTGCATCTTCAATAGATATTACATTTGGTTTTTCATTAGATGGTTCAATAAGTTCGCCATTTACCCAATAGTAACCATTACCAATGGTTAAAAATAAATGGTCATATACATCTAATTTATTTCCACTAATTGAGGGATATTCCCTCATACTTTTTATAACGCTATCTTTTAAATTCATATTTGTTTGTTTTTATTTGTTTCACTTATATAACGGAAAAGTACCTCTTTTATGAAGTGCTTTTCCGTTAAGAAATGTTAATTCAATTTATCAGCAAATTCTTTTTTAAAAGATTTTGAAAGTTTTTGATATTTTGAAATCCTACTCCATTCAACTTTATCGGCAAAATCTCTTATAAATTTCTCAGATAAAGTTTGATAATGTGAAATCCTATACCATTCAACTTTGTCTTGAAACTCTCGAATAAACGATTCTGAGAGTTTTTGATTTTGTGAAATCTCTTCCCAATCAACTTTATCGGCAAAATCTCTTATAAAATTCTCAGATAGTATTTGATACCTTGAAATCCTAAACCATTCAACTTTATCTGAAAATTTTCTAATGAATGATTCAGTTAGTGTTTGATTCATTGATAGATGCCACCAATCCACCTCATCTAATGATTTATAATTAGTGTATAGTTCTTTATTAAGATATTTTAGTTTATCTATAACAGTGTTATTCTGAATTAAATTATTTAATTCATTACTATCCAAATTAGATAGTATTTCTTTAATTAATTTATTTTGTTTTGGTTTTGGTAGTGAATAAAATAATTCCAAAACATCTATTGTTATTTCTGTTTCAAAGTTCGCCATATCATTTAATTTTTTATTGTTATTACTATGTTTGTTTCGCTTATATAACGGAAACAACTCCGGTTTATGAAGTTTGTTTCCGTTAATAAGTGTTAAAATGAGAGTTTTTGATTTAGTACTACTTATTTGAGTAGTTGTTTATCTTTATTTTAAACACTTGTCGATATAATGAAATAATTCTTTCCAATGTTTCATCTTAGTAAATTGATTATGATGATTTTGTATATACTTATAATTCTCTTTGTCTTTTATTACATTTATTAATGTAGTTATTGAATAATTTTCTCGTTCTTTTATCCAATATGTAATAAAAGATTTTAATGTATCGTTTACAGCCGGTAATTTAATATTTAAAACATTAAATAAATTTGTTATTTCCGTAGCTATTATTTCACCTCGCTGTAACATATTGTTATTAATTGGTAATGTACCATTCTGAAATTCTTGTGTTATATAATCGTAAGGAATTTTATTATCTTTTGTTCTCATACACATATACAAAAATCTGTTATAAGAAAATTTACCATTTTTAGATTTTAATATTGTGTTATTTGTACCAATTAATTTTGGTAAACGATTATGAATAACTTCTAATTGTTTATTTATATTACAATATATACCTTTTTTATTATTGTATTGCAAATAATCAGATGATTTCCAGTTACGTTGTAATATATTACAACGTTTGCACATTTCTTGTGCATTAGAGGTAGTCATAAATAAGATAGGCAATTGCATATCAGATGTTATTATATTGTGTTCAATAGCATATATATATGCCTTTATTCGATGTTGCCCATCTATAACATAATTTGTATCTTTTTCAACTAACAATGGAGCTACAAAAATATTTCCATTGCGTAATTCAGCCACTAAATCTTGTACATGGTCATCATTAGTATTTCTATTATTATCCATGAACTTTAATTCGTGTTTAATAAAATCATAATTTCTGTAAGTAAATACAGCTTCTTGGTTTCTTTTATTCTGTTTCATTTTATTTATTTTTATTTGTTATTAATGTATTTGTTTATTTCGCTTATATAACGGAAACAACTCCGGTTTATGAAGTGTTATTCCGTTAATAAATGTTAATTATACTCATTTGAGTAGTATATACTATTTACCACTTTTGCGAGCATTTGCCGTTTTGCTTATCATTTGCAAATTACTTAATGTTGTTGTACCACCTTTCCACCAAGCAACGATATGGTCGGCTTGCATTTCTTCTATTGGAAAATATTGGTTTGTTATTGGGCAAATTCCTTTTTGTCGTTCGTAAGCAGTTCTTTTATCCGCAGTGCTGAATATACGTTTACTTAATTTACAAGCAATATTTTCATCTTCGCCACTTAATATATATTCATATACACCTTTTTTCTCAGTAACTTCTTCGTTTGCCATTAGTTCGTTTACTTTATTTTCCACCGCAACAATATCGTATATATTGTTATGGTATTTATTGTATAACTCTCCCCAATTTAAACCTTGCATTTCTTTACGATAGTTGTTTTCTCCAAAGGTCGTTTTTATCCACTCTATAACGCTTGAAAAATACAACCATAATTCATTTGCATTTACATCGTGTTGGTGCTTGCTCATATACCCAACAATATCGCCCTCACTTATCCAATTTAAAGCCGTTTCCAAATATTCTTGTCTTATTGGACTACCTTTGATATATTTTTGTCCTATCTTATAAGCAACGCAATTAGGTTTGCTAAATTTACGTTTTGCATCATCTAACCAAGTACCAACAAAATTGGCATTTAATAGTTCTTGGTCTGTTAATTTTTCTCCGGCAATATTTATTGTTCTAAACCAATCTAAACGCTCCGAATTATCGCCCTCACAGATATACACCATTAATTCATAATTCAATATTTTTTCTTGTACATCACTTGGCAAATTGTGAAAACACATTTCAACACCATTGTAATTTATTGAAAATTCTCCGTTGATAAATTGACAAATACTAATCGTTCTTTGTTGTCCATCTAATACCTCATAGTTGTCATTTCCATTATCTACCCAATATAATGTATTCAACGGAAAACCTTTTATTATGGTATCTATTACAGCACGTCTTTGCTTTGCATCATAAACAAACTCACGTTGATAGGGTGGACGTATATTTAATTTTCCATTAAACCCAAAAACACCCTCAACTTGATTATCTTTATATCCTTTGGATATCTCGTTTATTTTTATATTTTGTAATTTTATTTCCATATCTCTTTATTTATTTTAGTTTGTTTGTTTCAGTTATATAACGGAAAAACACTCCGTTTATGAAGTGCTTTTCCGTTAATATGTGTTAAATATATTCTTTATCTTTTGTGGCGGATAAGAATACGTGCATAAGTTGGTTTTCCATTTATTGCACCATCTTTATCTTTAATTAGATATGTGCTTTTATTTTGCAATTTAACATTGTCTGTGTAATCCCTTGCATCTAAAATTTCAAATTGTTCGGGGCAATATTTATCTAAGAATGTAATAGGCACACCCATAACACCATCATAATCCATTGGTATTTCACAAGTTTTTGAAACCTCTATAGCATCGTAATTGTCGTATTTAGGAAAATACTCATTTGAGTATTTCATATATAAGTCTAAAGGCATATTACGTCTATCGTGAGTTAAATTCGTAAACCAACATATATTGCCAAACTTTTTCATTTCTCCATTAGGTTGTTTAAATTGTTTACAAAGATGTAAACCCAACCAAAGTTTATTATCCTTAATCAAAGGAAATATTTCCTTATATGTTATAGCATTTTGGCTACCAATAATCAAAAATTGTTTTCCGTATTCAACTAACTGAGCCACATATTCACGGAATAAACTGAAAGGTGGATTTGTTACAACAATATCTGACTCTTTTAGTAATTCGATACATTCCGGAGAACGGAAGTCCCCATTACCTTCTAACTCAGTTACCTCTATTTCGTCAAAATCCGGATATCTATTGCCGTTTTTATCTCCGGTATAAACAAGTTTTACCCCTTTACCTTCTGCTTTATATCCGGTAGCTATAAGTTTCTTTAAACCCAAAAATTCAAAGTTCATTGAAAAGAATTTAAAGAAGTTTGATTCTCTAGCATCGTCGCAGTTACAATATATAACTTTATCAACAAAGTGTTTTCTGTAGTATTTTAGTTCGTTTTCGATATCACTTAATTGTGTGTAGAATTCATCGTTTTTAGCTGTTTTTGCACTATGTAAATTGTTATTCTTTGCCATATCTTTTATATTTTATATTGTTATTAGTATTATTATTTATCCTTTTCACTTATATAACGTAGAAAACTACAATTTATGAAGTCTGTTTCCGTTAATAAGTGTTAAGGTACTCATTTGAGTACCTTAGCTTTTATGCTTGCAATTTATTTTGTAAGTCGCTTATTCTTTTGTAAAAGCCTACACAATGTAAACTATTTTCCATTTTTAGGACTTGGAAGTCATAATGATGGATAAATTCGTGCAATAAAGTGTGCGTAAACGTTTTTATGCTTACTGCTTGCTTTTTTATTGCAGTATTGTTATACATTGTTATTCTGTGAAACGCAGGGTTATAAGTTCCCAAAGTTTTTTTCACTAAGCGACCATTGCAAGTACAATTTGGTTGCGGTTTATCGGTAATAATCAATGTTATTGGTACTATCTTATATTTTGTACAAAGATAGTCCAAAAGTTTTTTTGCCTTTGCATAACGTTCGTTTACGCTCTCCCCACACTCCAAAAGTGCTTTGTATTCTTTACCACTCAATTTGGTATATTTTACTTGTGGGTTGTCATTAGACTTTTTATAAACTTTGTCGTTATCGACTTGTCTTTTTCTCATATCTGTATAGTTTTATTGTTATTACACCTATATAACGAAAACAACTCCGGTTTATGAAGTCTGTTTCCGTTAATAAATGTTAATTATATTCAACCGCAACGCAATTTAATTCATTTGGTTTATATGAATAAATAAAACTAATTATATAAGTTCTATTATTACGTTGAAAGCCTATTTTTACGCCATTAGAGACGTTTTTAGCTTTCCAACAATCATTACCTATAATCTTATTGAGTTCGTTTAATAGAGAGGCTTTTTTGTACGTTTTATTCAACAAAGATAAAACGTTTAAAATAAATTTTTTTTCGTTTTTATTCATATTGCTATATTTTTATATTGGTTTCTATATATAATAAAAAAAGTTACCTTCCGCAGAAGGTAACTTTATATTTAGTTATTCAACCATTTGGAACACGCCATGTTTGATACATTTATCTCGTGTTTTGGAGTCTACACCAAGCCATCTATTGCACCATTTTGAGGTTGTTGTGCTGTATTTATAATCGGCTGTAAGATAATAATCGTAGCCAACTTTGAACCCTATAATTGTTTCGTATGAAGAGAAAATTTCTCCGTTTTCATACACTAGAACAACTTGGTTATTTGCTAAAGGTTTTACATTTTTAAACTCTCCTAATTTTGCGGTCAATTGTTTTTTTGTTGCCATAGTTCTTTATTTTTTATTGTTATTATTTATTTTGTTTTGTTTGTTTCGCTTATATAACGTAGAAAACTACAATTTATGAAGTGTTGATTTGTTAATAGTTGTTAAACATTTACCATTGTAACGTTATTATTGGCAAATCGTAAAATATTTCCGAATCTTCATCGGTAATTTGAAACCGTTTTGTAAGCGGTTTAGTACAAGCCTTATTTGGCTTGGATGACTTAAATACCTCATATTCCACAAATTTAATTGTTGGGAAATATTCTTTTACTACACCTATTATTTGAGGTATATTTTCATCATAAGAAATGATATCTAATTGTTTATTATCTTTTCTTACTCTAACATCATAGTTAGATAGTTTTTCTTTTATTTCAACTATATTTTGGTTGAAATTTAGTTGTTCTATGATGGCTCCTAAAGCAGGGCAGAAAAAATCAGCTATTCTATTCATATCTTTTCAATTTTAAATGTTTGTACTTTGTTTTGTTTGTTACACCTATATAACGTAGAAAACTACATTTTATGAAGTGTTGATTTGTTAATATATGTTAAACTTTATATTTTTCTGCTTTTGGTTTACTTGTTATATGATAGCAACAACAAGCATTACACCAATAAACACGGATCGGCTTATTTCCGTTGATTGTAGCCACTTTTTCAGCATTATAGTCCAAATATAGTTTTGCCTTTTTAAACGTTCTAAATTGTAGTTTTTCTTTTTTGCATTGAGGACAATAAACGCAATTTATTGGCTTGGGTTTATATTTATCAATTGTTTCAGTCATACGACCAAAAAAATCCTTTTCTTTTTTCTTTTTATATGCGGTATTTAGGGCAATACGTCTTGCACGTGTTTGCGGATGGTTCAACATATTTTTTTGTATTTAATAGGTTAGTAAATATAAGGCACTTTGTTATAATAAAGTGCCTTATTTATATTTTAAACAGCTTGTTGTTGTACGTCTTGTATATGTTTTATTATATACTTTTCTTTTATTTTTGATTGTTCCAAGTCGATATATTTCGACCAATCAAAAACATTCGTATTTGAGTTTTCAAGTACATATTTATAAAACTCGTTTACACATTCTTTGAATTGTTTTTTGTTTTTGAAGTTTATAACAATCTCTCCAAATGTTATATGTTTATTGTATTTTTTTGCACTCCCTTTGTAAGAAGAAGTATTATCTATAAAAGCAAATTTATTGCCTTTGAAAGCAAAATATACGTATTCGCCCATAGAATAACCACTAATAGTTGTAGCCAAATATTTTAGGCTATATTTTGCGAATATAATACACGCTTTTTCGCTTGCATTAGACCACTCTTTTATTTTTTTTGCTACACCTAATAAAACTTGTTCTTTTTCTATACGTTCTTCGATGTCCGCAAAATTCACATTGTAATTCAACATATCTTTTAAATTTTAAATTGTTATTGTTTATTTATTTCTTTCGTATATATAACGGAATAACACCGGATTTATGAAGTGTTATTCCGTTAAGAATTGTTAAAATGTTACGATTTGTATTTGATTATTTTTTATACAATCTTCTTCACTTTTATAACGATCATTTTTTTCATTTAATGAACATTGAAAACCATTGTTATCCCAAGACCATTCTACATTATGTAAACTTACAATACATTTGACTGCTTTATAACCATTCCATTTCCAAGTATAGGTACTTCCACCACAATTACAAGGTTGATGACGTTTAAATAAAGGTTTAATAAATTTACTATTATTACAATTACTTGTACAACCATAGTCATCTATTATTGGTTTTTTATTTTGAAAGTCTTCAACGCTTTCATATAATATACTTGGGATTTTACTTGAATGATACCAAGACTTAAATTCAGTTTGTCTTAACGCTTGAATACTAATAATTCCAATATTCGCAATATTTAAAACGTACATAGGAATGCTATTGCCATTACCTATAGTTTTTATAAATTTACATTGTCTCAAAGCATTTTCATAGACAACGTAATATACTTTATTACAATCAGCATTACATTTTAATATTTCCATATCTCTTTGAATTTTATTATTATTACTATTATTTGTTTCTTTACACCTATATAACGGAAACAACTCCAATTTATGAAGTCTGTTTCCGTTAATAAATATTAAATGTGATTATTCAGTTATTAAAGTGTATTCGTAGAAACGTAAATCAATGTTGTTTGCAATACTATATTGTTTTACTAATCTGTTTACTTCATCGGCTGTGGTTGCGGTTTCTATGCCGTTAATATCGTCTATAAGATAATTTTTAACATCATCCAATGTTTCAAAATAGTCGTGAAACTCGCCATCGAGAACATAACGAATGTTACAATCGAAATGTGTAAATGTATTGCATTCATATACTTCATGACCCATCTCTTCACAAGTAAAATATACCTCAGAAAAGAATGTTTTCATAACATTGTAAAAATCTCTTTGCCAATCCCAAGCACATATAAAATTGATTTCTATTGTATTTTTATCTTTACGAAGGTATGTTTGAGCATCTCCATATACCGAAATAGTATTTTCATTTACTCCCATACATTTTACAATGTCATTCATTGTAACTCCGTTTTTTATGTCTTTACAAAGGTTTTCTAATTTGTTTACTTGTTCTTCTGTACCTATAAATAGGTAATCAACGCTTGCATTATTTGCCATATCTTTTAAGTTTTAAATTGTTATTAGTTTATTTTCTTTACACCTATATAACGGAAAAGCACCTCTTTTATGAAGTGTTATTCCGTTAATAAATGTTAATTTATTTCTATTTCCAACATTTGCAATAATTTTTCTATTTGTTGTTGAGTTATTGTTATATGTTCATATCGTCCTAAGCGTTGACCTTTTTTATTAGGATAATAATGCCAACCAACTACAATATATTTTCGTTGTGTATTATATATTCTTTGATATAATGATTTTATAAACGCTATTTGTTCTATTGGTGTGCGTTTTTTACATAAACGACCCAAGCCATAATCTTCGACAAGTTTATATTGTAAATAATTTATTAATGATTCTTTGTCATCATGTACTTTCCAAGTGTTTAAATCTTTAAATCTTACAACTCGCAAAATTTTATATCCTTTGATTGGTTTACTTGGAATACTTTCGCTTAAACTTTTATAGGCTGTTTCTATTTTTTTTTCTATTTGTAATTCATTTTTGCGTATTTGTTGTAATAATATATCTCTTTCTTGTAAAAGCGTTTTCATATCTTTATGTATTTAAATATTTACACTTATATAACGGAAAAACACTCCATTTATGAAGTGTTTTTCCGTTAATAGATGTTAAATGTACTCATTTGAGTAGTTTAATTAATTAAAAGGTCCTTTATACCAACCTCCAACACCATAACAACTATTGCCTAATGTTTGTAATGGCTCAGTACTTCCGCAATCACATTTGCCAACCTCTTTGCCACTCCCACACGAACATATATCTAAACCATAATGGTTTACACAATGGTCGCAACTATAAAAAGTTTCTTTTACTTGGCGTTTGATTTTTCGCAAATCAATTCCAAACTTTTTTAAATTCTTTTGTTTTATACTATTTACTGTGCCATCAGCAAAATATAATGTAATTGCACCGCATTGGCATTTATTGTAACCTATTATATTATCCATATCTTTTTATTTTTTATTGTTAGTATTATTATTTATTCTTTATATATACATAACGGAAACAACTCCGGTTTATGAAGTGTGTTTCCGTTAAAAGAAATTAAATAGGACTACTCATTTGAGTAGTCCCATTTTTTTTATTCTTCTTCTTCTTCTTCCGGTTCTTCTTTACCGGTAAGATGTTCCCAACTGCGGAAACCTAACATTTCCGCTATCCAATCTTGTTCAAACCAAAAAATATCATTTATTTGGGTATCAGTCATCCCATCGGGATAACAATCTTCCAAAATAGACTCCATTTGGTCTAATTGTTCGGCAGTTAATTCTTTTGCGGTCTCTTTTGCACCGCTCCAAAATTGGAAATTTCTTAAACTTTCTTCTACGGTGTATTTCATATCTTTTAAATTTTAAATTGTTAATATTTTATTTTGTTTACACCTATATAACAGAAACAACTCCAATTTATGAAGTCTGTTTCTGTTAATAAGTCTTAATACTCATTTGAGTGATTCCTTATTGTATTATTTGATAACCATAATACAATAATAAATCTTTGATATGTGTTTTATAATCGCACATATATAAAAGTCGGTTAATAAAATCTTCTTCTTCACTTGTAATGAAGAAGATATTTTTTGTACTTGGTTCAAGTACAATCATTTCTATCGGCAAAGTATATGCCGATATACTTTTATTTTCAAAGTCTATTGTAACTTCAACTTTGTTTTGTTTAAATGTTACAGACTTTTTGCCTTTTATATAGGCATTACCAATTTTGTTGGTTATTCGACTATAACCGAAATTATATTGACTTTCTTTAAGCCATTTTTGAATAGTATTTTTCATATCTGAAAATTTTTATTGTTAGTAATTTATTTATTTACTTGCTATTGTCCGCCTAATAGACTTTGCCGTTTTCTTATATGTTTATTTACTCAATAATTCAAAGAACTCTTTGTGTTTTTAGTGTTTTTATCTCTCAAACACGTTGCAAAGATACGACAATTTTTTGAATTGTGCAAGTTTTTTCACAACTTTTTTTTATTTTTTCTTATAAGTACCCTAAAATCAATAATTTACAAAAGCAATTTTTTGTCCGAAAGCAACAAAAAATACTGTTTTTTTGCTATTTTTAAACCTAAATTTTTCGTTTTTTGCTATGTTTTTTGTTGTTTTTATCGTATATCTCTGTAAATTATTATTAATCAACGATTTATAACAATATATAGTTTATAACTTATTAATACTCAATGTATTATTATTATTATTATTATTATTATTATTATTATATTATCATATACGCATATATACACATATATAAACACTATATACTGAAAAAGCCAAATAAAGCCAAAAATAAACGTTTTTAGCCACGTTTACAATATTTCCATATAAGAATATCAACTATAACAAATAAACAGCTATAAAGCTCTATTTTTGCGTATTTATATTCAAAAATACAGAAAATAATATAATCGTTTGATTTTCTGTAAAATACAACAATATAGAATAAAAAAACAAATAAATAATATATATTTAACAATCCTTAACAAATAATGACTTCATAAATTGCTTGTTTGGTCGTTATGTAGGTGTAAAACGAAACAAAGTAATAACAGAATTAAAATTTAAAAGATATGGAAAATAGAAAAATTTTTATCGCAGAAATTGAAAATAAAGGTTTAGTAGTTAATTGTGGTGAAAAGGGTGAAATAGGTAAATTTTCAATCGTTTGCTTTGAAAGCAAGGTATTGAAAAACGTTGCCAAAAAATCGGAAAATGGTTGTTACGCTGTTACCTTCCCAAAAACCGAAGTAAAGCAAACCAATATTGGCACGTTGTGCCGTTGGATAGACCGAACCCGCAAGTTTTCGGACATAACAACGCCCGACAACGCATTACAGCGTTTTGCAACCTTCGACAATGATTTAAAAATTCGAGTTATTCAACGTTGTTACTATTAGTAGAATAAGAGGCTAAAAAAGCCTCTTTTTTTATCCATTTTATTTTTAAGTT
>JAEIGA010011421.1_pt1 | contig 13483 bp, 17 predicted proteins | sample 9270691 | NCBI WGS metagenome assembly JAEIGA01 (sample SAMN17057246, study PRJNA624740) | gut metagenome | biome: biome; isolation source: fecal sample | host: Bos grunniens | place: China: Xizang | collected 2019
CCACGAATGGTACCCGGCCCGTTAGGAGGTAGATCACCGGACAAAGAATCCGATAAATTCATAGAATTGGTTCTTGACTTGCATATCCTCGAACCGGAGCAGGCCGTTCCGGAAAGCAAAGACTATGCGCTGGACTCGTTTGGTGTCACTCAGGGACTTGATTAACAGTAGGTTGGCCTCATGGTCATCCTTGGTTAAACAGTATAGGGAGTAGGAGCTGGGGTCATACTGCCGGTTAACATATATCCGGTTCTGCTCATAGTCCACCCAGAACCCATACATGATACCAGAGTATTTCATGCCCAACATAAACTCCGCCTTGGCAGTTTTCTTCTCGATGAATGTTTCATTGTCCAACAGCCATTTGTTATCAATCGCATAGTCACCGTAGCGTGTGCCGGTGACAAGCTGGCCAAACCGGCTTTGTTTCTTCTGGGCCACAAAGTCAGCATCCGTGAACAGTTCCACACATACCTGGCCTTTAACCGTAAACCGTTTATTGGTGTTTGGTTTGATATTCCAGAACAGGAAATACGGGTTTACAATTGTAACAGAGTTAGCCAGAAGAACAGCTCTAACATTATCACGAGTACGAGCAATGGTTTCATATAGATCCAGGAACACCTCCACCTCGTTTTTGAGATAGGTGATTCTACCCTTATCTATGATAAACTCGTCAAAGACAATCTTGTTCACATATGGGTAGTTGTTGGACTTGAGCTGTCGGGAGGTGGACAGGGCCACAAAGTAGATAGCCACCTCACCATTGACCATACCAAGGTTACCCTCAATTTTCAGCTCGTCCTCGGGATACCAGTCCCGGACAGCATCGAAAAATTTTCCGTTCTGGAGCATTTCGTCAATCTCTGTCTGGTACCGTCTAACCCATACGGCCTGAGCCTTTTTCTTTTTGAAATCGTCAATGGCCCAGCAGGTGCAGTTAAATGTTTTGCCACCGCCACGGTTAGACAGCACCATATTCAGAATACGATTATGGGATAGAATACCGGAGCGGTCCCACCACATTTACACTCGCCTCCTTGATGCAACATACATGAGCCAGAGAGGGAGACCTTTTCTCTTGCCCGGAATAGGTACCGGAGAGAGGCCCGCATACATATCATAATAAACCTGTCCCATACTGGCTCTTAAAATTTCAACGGGTTCTGACTGGTCTGCAGGGTTTTCAAAATTATGCAGAACGCAGTTGCTGGCCTCACGAACCGACTGAGCATTTTTCAGCACCTCCAGGACTCCGGGGAAACTGTTTTCTAACTCATACCACAAATATGCACAAGCCAGCTCTATGGATCCTATAGAGGAATAGTCACCACTTTTGTACATATTATATAAGGCCTGTTTTCTGGAGGGGTATGTCCATTGGGCCAGACCATAACCGCCTCCGTTGGGGCCATTGTTGACAAAGGCGCTTTCAGAGATCGCACCGCTGTCAACCTGGGCCGTGTATTCTTTGGAATAATCGGAGTATGGGACATCACCCTGCACACGGTCAGGATACAGCCCGGACTCAGCATCCAGGTTGCCCAGGAGACCGGCTACACCGTATTCGTTGCCGATTTTCTCCAGGAAATACACCCAGATAAAACCGCTATTGGTGGAGGTGTCAATGGTTCCGCCGGAGCCGTCAAAGGTCACAGGGTTATATATGAATCCCTGAAATATGTAGTCTCCACCGTCCCAATTGGATGTCGGGTTCCTGGTCTTTGTCCGGAACAGGTATCCATTATAGGCGGAGCCGGTGGTCACAATGGTGCCGTCCTCATTGACAGCCTCCACAATTTCCACATGACCGGCACCGTCAGCATTGTTACCGGCCTGGCCTTTTCGCCAGCAGATAACAGCACCCACTCGGGGACTCTGGCCTCTTTCGTAACCGTCCGAAGTATACCCGTACCAGTCCTCTGCATTATTGAGGGACAGCCGGGGCCGGGATCCCTCACTTCCCTGGCATTCCCAGAACCGGCCCCAGGCATATGCGGTGCAGTTGGGGAGGCCGTAGCCGGAGGCATGAAACGGATTGTCATCATAATAGTATGCGTTATCCGTTGCCGGTGCCTCTGTTCTCCGTACAAATTCAGCCATACAGCAGGGCCTCCAGTCTTTTATATTCTGGGAGCTGTTCCACAGCATCCAGACATTCCTCCACCGCTTTGGTGATCACGGTAAAGTCTGCCATATACGGCCCCAGGGCCTCCATGGTTCTGGGCCCTGCCAGCCCGTCAGCCTTGAGTCCGTGTTTCGTTTGAAATTTTCTGACCGCTTGCTCCGTTTGGGCTCCATAGATGCCGTCCGGGGTCAGATTTGCACCGGCCCGGTTAAGGGCCGATTGCAATTTTCGAACATCGTCACCTTTTGAGCCCTTTGACAGGTAGCTCATTCCTTGACACCCTCAGCATTGTGCCAGGTTTCCAGCTTGGCCAGAACCACCTGCATTTTGTCCAGCACAGCCAGGATATTCTCGTTGAACTTGTAGTCCTTGTAGATCATCCAGGCCAGCAGGACTACCGAAAATCCGTAGTTGCTGATTACATTAGCAATTTCTTCCATGTTGTTTACCTCCTTAAATATTCACCGTCCGACTCTCTCCGGAGCCAATACGGTCAAGGTAAAGAATACCGTTGTCATAGTCAGCAAGGCACAGGTCAAATGTGGGGGTGCTACCCTCACGCATTTTGGTGGTAATGATTACCGGGATCTCGTTATGTACCATAACGGTGTCCTTGTGTGCGTGGCCTGCCATGAGGAAGCGCACCTTGCCGGAGCAGTTGGCAAAGTCGGCACCCATACCCTCATAGCTGAAGAATCTGCGCTCGTTAAAGGCCTTACACATTTTCGTTACCTGTTCCATAAAGGCCGTCGGTTCTGTAGCGTTGGTGCTGGGGGTGAAAATGTGTGCCATGATCACGATATTACCAGGGTACGCGAAATCCTGGAGATGCTTGGCAAGCCAACCAAGCTGTGCCATGCGCTCATCGTTAATGGAAGCATCCCACTCGGTACCAGTATCCAACACAATGAAACAGGTATTACGAGTGTAAACCGTATAGTAAGAGGAACCTCTGTCACGGAAATACAGGTTGTTAATGGTGGCAGGGGTCAGCGTGCCGGTGTTGCTTTCGCCCTCATTGATATAACCCTGATAGTTGGTGTCATGGTTGCCCAGAATCGGGATGTACTTATCACCGAACATTTCGTGCATACGGCCGTTGATGTAGCCCAGCTTATAACAGGCCTCGCCCTGGCTGTCACTATTGCCCAGCCAGTCACCACCGCAAAATACCAGGTTTGCACCGGACTGGTTATAGGTTTCACCACACAACTCCATATATTTATGGAACAGGGGCTCCCAGGTCTCACCCTTTTGGCAAAGGTGGGGATCCGTGAAAAACAGGAACGGTTCCACCTTTTCCAGTCCGTTGAATCTGGCGCCATAGGTCTGAATGGTGTTGCTGTCCACATTGAAAGCATCCTCGTTAAGGGAGCCCTCCAGCTTGTCCAGCCGACGCTCCATCCAAAGGTCAAAGAGCAGGCCACCGGAGGGGTTACCCCAGCCGTTGCCCAGGAGCAGGTAATCACCCCATTCGTTGTCATCACCCTGGCGGAGGTAAAGCTGTTCATCGTTGATGTTAAACACCAGGTTCTGACGGTTACCCACCTTGACGGTAATCGCATCACCGTCAATGGAATACCGGGTGTTGTCCAGGTTGGAAGTGATATCCCTCCAGGCATACTCCTTTTTGATGCCGTGGAACAGGAATATCATTTCCCGTGCTACGGTGACATTGCTAAACTCACCCTCAATGGTGATATTAACATTACCGCTGTTTCCCACATAGCCCCATCCGCTGGCCAGGTTAACCACATTCGTTTTGATCTCTTCAATACGCTTGGTAGCATTTTGAGAAATCCACTTATCGTACATCCAGCCACCGACAGCCTCACCCCAGGAGTTGACCAGCATGACGAAATCACCATACTTGAGGTTGTCACAGGCCCGGATATAAAATTTATTGTTCAGAGTGCTAAACACCAGAGACTGCCGATTTTGTTTAATGGTAATAGTGCATTCGTTGCCGTCCTCGCTGATTGTGGTAGCATCGGCAATGTTGCTGGTAACCTCGGCCCACGGCAACTCCGCTTTTAAGCCATAGAACAGGGCTACCAGGGGGTTGGAAATTTTAACACCCAGTTCACGGCCTGCGGAGGGGCTACCGATCATCTCAATGGTGCCGGAGTAGCCGACATAAAAGCAACCACCCATAATCTGGTTGACACGAGTCAAACCAGTTCTAACGGCTGTGCCAGCGTTGGTGTAGGTTTTACCATCCACACCGGCACGGATATCAATCACTTCGCTGTCCATGGAGGTGGAGCCGGTGGTGACCTTGCCCAGGAGATTGTCCAGGCGAGTACCAACGGAGCTTTCCAGGGTTTCATAATCAGAATCCAGCCGGGCCTCCTGGGCATCCAGCTCCTCGTTCATGATGCGGAGGGCCTCACTCACCTGGTCGGTAACGGTGTCCAGGCAGTTATTCACCTGCTCGGTTACTGTGTCCTTGCAGTCATTCACCTGCTCGGAAAGGTAGGCCTTGGTATCACTTACCTGCTTTTTCAGGTCACCGGCATACCGGTTGATCTGATCCTCAAAGGTGCCGTTGTCAATCTGATTCTGGACTTCATCGGTAATTTTTGCCGGGATTGTGTTTACTTCGTCAACACACTCATTCACCTTTTGTGCTGTCCGGCCTGCCAGCTCAAGGGCAGTTAACGCCTCTTCGTCATAGATGGAGGCCGGATTTTCCAGGGCATAGTGACCAATTCTGTTAACCATATATTTCCCTCCTTATTTAGTAGACCTGGATAAACAGGTCTTTTAATTCATTGATGACCATAAGGTCAATGTTGATAAAAGCATCCCGGATGTTTTTTACCTCCGTGCCAAGGGGCTGTACACCGATGTTACCTCTCCGGGTCATGGTGCTGGTAACCGTGCCGGCATCCTCGGAGGTTTGTTCAGAGGTTCCGGATCCGGAGGTGGTAGCCGTTCCGGAGGCGCTTTCCGTTTCCTCACCGTTTTCGGAGGTATTGCCATTGTCCACGGTAGCCTCCGTCATATAGCTGTCCAGGTTGCTGATACTGCCCTGAGGAGTATTGGAGAACTTCTTGGTGTTGCCCTGGGTTCCGGACTTTTCGGAGGTTCCGGCCCGTTCGGAGCTGGTGGAACTCTCACCAGTATCCGTTGTCCTGCCGGTCACGCTACCGGTTCCGGTGCGCTCCTCGGAATATTCCTCTTTCAGATTATAGGATTCCAGAGGGTCATCCACATTGAACCATTTTGCCTCAAACTCATAGAGTTGGACATAATAGGGCATGATCTCCCGGATACGGGAACGGAAATAATGGAGCCACCGGCCCACAGTCTCCTGTCCGATCTGCCGGAAACGGTAGTGATCCAGGATCTTCTGCTCAAAAGCCTTTTTGTCAAAGGGCACCGGCGCCGTCTTGCCGTTATAGGTAACGGTCTGAGCCGGAACCGGATATTCAAAGGCCCACACATCAACACCGGAGTCCACGAGCTGACCCAGCTCCACGGTAACACCGGTGTTATTCCAGTTAAATGACAGCACGGTCATCCTCCTTTTCCACAGTTTCAACAGATGTTTCCACAGGCTCCCTTTTCCGGACACTCACATTGAGACCAAACAGGGCATTAATTTCCTCACACGCTTTCTGTCTGGCCACGAGCTGGAGATCCGCAAAGGAGGCAATAAGCTGGTCATTGGCCTGGGCCTCATCGGTAATGAGTCTTTCTTTCTTATCTACCGGAGTGTTATTCTGGCCGATAAAGGTCAGCAGGTCACTCTCCACGGAGCGCTTATAATCCATCAGCTCATTACCCATGAACTTGACACCGGTCAGAAATGCCTGGATACTATCCAGATTGAGACCTCTGTCCGCAAAGATGGCAGGTACATTCCCATCCACCTGCTGGAAAATGCGCTTGAAGGTCAGCACATCTTTATCATCACACGCAAATACCACAGGGGTTTTGCAAGCCTTGATATTTACGTCCATGGTGCGCTCCGCCTCTGTGATTTTGTTCACATAGTGCATGATAAAGGGTTCCGTGGGCAGGGCCAGCAGGTTGTTCTTGATGATCACGCAATCCTCTGCTTTCCGGTGGGTCTGGTAGGCCACACCGGTGATACGGTAGCCGGTGGGATCTCCGTACACATTCTGACGGCCGTCAGAGGAACATTCCAACACCATGAAACCACCCTGTTTCCGCTTGAAGAAACAGCAGAAACCGTTGGAGAATAACCAGCGCTCAATGTGCCGGGGCTCAATGCCGTCCGGCAGGCCGTCCCATTCATACTCATTGAGACAAATGAGTCGGTTCTTATCGTAGTGCATACGGTAGGTCAGATCATTGAGGAGATCTGACAGGGGTGCTCTTTTCTTCGCCATTGTATACCTCCTTTACACGGTGTTATTCTGGGTGTAGTCAGCGATCCGGTCACCGTTAACCCAGAAAGTAACTCCTTTGTCAAAGATGCCTTGGATCCTGGTAAGGTCTGCATTGCAGAGGTTGCCCTGCATATTGCATCCCACAGTTTTGACATAGGTGAAACTGGGCCGGGCATGAATATTAGGGGTTTGAACCCGGTTAAGCCGGTACCCGTACATGGTGAAATAATCGTCCAGCATCCGGGCCGTTTCTGCGGTCACACTCTTATAATAGAATGTGAATGCGTGCATATTGTTGGTGATGTTCACGGAGCTGGAATGGCTACCGTGGGCCTGGGGAGGAACTACCTCTTTATCATGGTTCTGAGCCAGCATACCAGCAATCTGCTGGGCGCCGGAAATGGCCGTTGCGATACCGGCACCGGTTCCGGCAATGCCAGGGACAGCGCCCACACCGGTGGCCGTCACAGCCGTGGAGGCAATGGCTGCACCCACACCACCCACAATTTTGAGGGCACCGGTGGCATACCCCATAAAATTACTTCCCTGGTTCTGAGCCAGCCACAACTTATAGGTGTCACTATCCCAGGCACAGGTGGGGAAACCGGTCAGGTTCATACCCTCATGGTAGTTATAGTCCAGACCGTTATAGTTCCGGGGCGTCATATGGACACCACCCTCAGGGGACAGGGAACCGGAAAGGGAAAAGGCCATTTGGTTGCCCTCAAAGCGTTCATACCGATAAACAGCGGAGCCTCCGTTGTTGTTGGTGCAGTATGCAAAGTTATAAGGGTAGCAGAGAAGTTTCTTGTTTTTGGGTGTATAGCCGTCCAGGCTCGACACCCTCTTATCAAAGGTGTGAACCACAAGGGCCTCGCTCTGACTGACAGCGCCCTCCACAGGTACCGCCAGCTCATCACCAGTCCAGGACACACCATCCGGCAAAGCCACCAGACCTAACGGATACATCCACATGGCTACAACTGAAGCCGTCTTACCGATCTTGTCCAAGGACTCCATCTGTTCGCCCCAATTATTCCACCGATCCGGATGCACGGCCCAGAATTTAATGCCGGAGAATACCCGGTTATACATATATGGCTTGGCTGGAACCGCCTGCTCCTTCGTGGTTGCATTGGGGTTAGTTGTACACATAATCATTATGCACAGCCTGCCAGGATCCAGGTTTTCGTATCCGGAACAGGTCAGCTCCCCCACATCCAGACCCTCCTCCACGGTGTGGTCACCCACATCATCCGTGGTGGTGTGCTGTCTCTCAATGTAAGAGGGTAGCAGGGTAAAGTCAAACAGGTAGGTCTGGAGTACATCCAGCTCCAGGGTCAGCTCCACCATGTTATCGTTCTTATACTCAACCTGAGTGATAAAGTAATAGTAATACTTCCCGGTGCCATTTCTGAAATACAGGTAGCTCCAGGTCTTTGCCTGCTCCATGGTGGCCTCCACCTGGAGGGGCCAGGATTTTCTCAGATAGGAATAGGCCGGGAAAGTTTTGACCACTTTCCCGGCAAAGTATTCCCTCTGGGCCGTGGCATTCGCAAAGTAGATACTATGCTCATACCTGGCATCCAGGCGCACACCGGAGCAGATATTGATAGTTGACTGCGGTGCGCTCATAAGCGGTCACCCCTTAGGCGGACACTTCTGCCGTGGTCAGGCGGATAGCATTCTTAAAGGGAGACAGGCTGAGGATCTGATGGACATGATAGAAGTAGTTAGTGAAAAGGCCCTGGGCATTGCGCTGGGGCTCCATCTTGGACAGGGTATCCCAGACTCTGAAGAAAGACTCGTCCACCAGCAGGCCGTAGGTATCGGTCAGGGCACCAAAGTCATCCAGGACAACGATCTCCACCTGGATATTGGTCTTACCCATGTTAAAGGCCTTCGCCAGTACCTCCACATCCACCTCAGCCAGCACATCCTTATTGATAAAGAGAACCTGCTTGTTGACAGGAGTCCAGGTCATCACACCGGCCTTGTTCAGCTTATCGGATGCAAAGGTCATGTCCTGGGATGCCTTGCGCACAGTCTTGACGAAATCCTTTGCGGTGACCTCATCGGTAATGGCAGACACACCGTAATCAAAATAGCCGTCATAGGTGGCCAGCAGGTTCTTCATGGCCAGGTACTCATCGTATTCCGCACCGGAATAGACAGAGTTAAACAGGCCGGTGATAAAAGTATCCAGGCTGGCCTCAGATCTGAACACACGAACCACGTCCAGATCACCCACAGTCATGGCATAGTAGTCCTGACGGTTCTGGCGGTGATATACCACCTTGACATCCGGGCCGGTTCTACGGCCCAGAGGGTTGGGGCCAGAGGGGTCATACTTGCCCTCCGCCTTGCTCATTTCGATGAACATTTCCTCAACGTCCTGCTGATTGAATACGGTACCGGACTTGAATCGAGCCAGCTTGTTCTTAAACAGCTTGGACTCGATCATGGTCTTGCCGATCTTGTTAAACAGGGCAGGGAAAAATTCGTTGTACAGCAGGTTGTAGGTCTCCAGGGCATTGCCTACGGAGATAATGTTCTGCTGGGTGGCCTCAGGAATACGAGCCTGGTATTCCTGGCTTGCGTTCGCTCTGATGTTATTCAGAACAGATACAGAAAAACCCAGTGTTATTGCCTCCTTATAAAATGTTCAGGGTTTTTGCAAAATCCTCACAGCTCTGAACCTCTTCCTCTTCGTTGTCGGTTTTGTCCGGCTCGTGAGAATATTGTGCACTCAGTTTATTGAAATATGTCTGGTTCAGTTTGCGGACACTCTCCAGCTCACCGGTAAGGGTGGTATTATTCTGGGATAATGTGTCCCGTTCGTTGGTCAGCTCGGTGACCTGTTCATTCAGACGGATGATCTCCGCCTGAGCCTCTTCCAAAGTCATTGTGGCAACCTCCTAAAATTATAGTACAATACTAATATATAAAATTTGTTGAAATTGTCAAATAGAATTTTTTCTGCTGGTTTTTCTCGATTTTAATAAAAACCAGTTGACATTTTCTGAATATTTGATAGAATATAAATGTGGCTAGCACCCACGAATTAAATACCATTTTATGGAGGTTGCCAAAATGAGAGTATTTTTCAATAGCGAGGAAATTATTGAAGGCAGAACGGCCCCGGTAAAGAGGGCTATCAAAAGACGGTTAAAAGATGACCCGCACCTTAAGTATAAGTTTTCCGGCCCCTTCTCTGAGTTGGAGGTTGCCCTGTACGACCTGCGCTCAGGCTTTTATAGGTGGTTCCAGGATAACTACACTCTGGCCACCCAGCGAGAAGCCATCCGGATTGAGGAAAGGAGATTATCAAAATGAGAGTCTACATCATCCCCGCCCAGAAGCTCCCCTATGCAAAGGATATTGAGGGTCAGCTTTATGACCTCCAGTATTATGTGGACGGATTCATTGAGACCTGCGCTCCTGCGGAGCTGAAAGCTAAGGGTATTGAACTCCTCTGCAATGAGGAGGGCCTGCTGAGACAGCTCCCGGTTAATATCAATATGTTCCCGTTCTTCTTTGTGGGCCCCCTGGTGGCCGTTGGAGTCTCCGGTGATAGATTCGTATCCCTCACTCCTGATCAGGAGGCCTACATCAAGAAATGGCTTGAGAGTTTACCCTAAGTGACACCGGCCTCCGGGCCGGTGCACCTGGAAGTCTATGAATCCACTTCCATAGGCTTCCAGGTGCACCGGATAGGTCACCAATATTATATTTTAGGAGGTTGCCACCTATGAGCAACGAAATCAAGACCATGAAGTCCCTGAGAGAAAGAGCCAAGGAATTTGACGTCCGCCTGCCTTTTATGGAGGGCCGGGACAAGGGTGATACCAAGGAATTGCTGGGCACCGTCAACACCATCCGTGAATATGGTTTCCTGCCCAATGATAAGGGCGAGGCCTATGCTTGCTTCATCGTGGACGAGCGCCCCGGAAAGTTTTACTTTGGCGGTACCGTCATTACTGACCGCCTGGAGCAGTTGGAGGCCGAGGGCTACCACGAGGCTGTCAATGCTGAGGGCCTGCCCGTCCTGATGACGGAGAAGAAGTCCAAGAATAACCGCACCTTTACCAATGTGGTTTTCTTCCCTGAGGACTAATTAAAGGAGGTACACCATGAGCGAGGGAGTTGTCTCCCGGTATGGTGTATATAGAGACTTAGAAAAATCCCCATACAGGTATAAAAGCCCGTATGGGGATCTTTACAAGTTTCCGAGCCAGAAGAAACTGGATATATACACGAGGGAAATACAAACAGAACTGGATCGAGTTGGAAAAACGCTGGCCCGTCTCCACCTGGAGGATCATATCCCCGGTGAGATCGTCCAGCTCCTATACCGGTCAACTTATAAGGCCTTGTATTGTAAAGTTGTGAGGTAGTATATGGCAAAAGGAAGTAAGAGACAGAGAAAGAAAACAGCCAAAAGGCTGGGCACCTGGGAGGGCCAGCAGTACCGGGGTGGGCGCGCAAAGGGTAAAAAGAATCTCAAAAAGGTAGACGGGGGCCTCCAAAATAAACACGGGGTTATTTTTACCCCGGAACAGAAAAAGGCCCTTGAGCGGGCCGTGGATAGGTCTAACTATCGTAGAAAGAAAATGCTAGAGTATGAAATGGAAGTAAACCAGGACAATGAGGATTACTTCTCCGACCTCCGGACAATGGGAAAAGAATCTGTATACAGTATATCACGGCAATCCAAATCTTTGCAAAGGTTCAAAAGCATGGAACAATATGAACAGTACATGGACAAGCAGGCCCGCATTCAGAGTGGTGAGTACCAGCTTGAAAGAATACGTCTTTATAAACGAAATTTTATAAACTCCCTGCTGGACACCTATGGTGATGATGCAAAGGATATTGCTATGAAGGTTCGCATGATGAAACCGGATGAATACATGGCAAAGGTTGCCGGTGATGAGGTTCTGGAAATTCGGTATGTTCCATCTGACAGTAAAGTGGGAGGCCGTTTGAACCAGCTCCGGGCACACCTGGGTATGAAACTCAAACCGGAATGGCCTGACGAAATCGAAGAATAGGAAGTGTAGACCATGGCAGGAAAACGCACCACATTTATGGCGGACTTTGAAACCACAACAGACCCAAATGATTGCAGAGTGTGGGCTGGATGTGCTGTGGACATTGACAAAATGGAAGTGGCATACCTGGGTACAGACCTGGACAGTTTTATGGAATTTCTGCGGGACAAAAACTCCGTGTGCTACTTCCATAATCTAAAATTTGACGGGGAATTTATTCTGCACTGGCTTTTCACCCATGGGTTCAAGTACAGTGACTCCAAAAAAGATAAGACTTTTACCACCCTCATTACCGATGACGGTTTGTTTTATAGTATTGAGGTTATCTTTCACCGTGGCAAGTCCCGGAGGTATGAGAAAGTTGTATTCTATGATTCTCTGAAAAAGCTACCCTTTAAGGTGGCCACCATTGCAAAGGCTTTTGAGCTACCCATGGCAAAGGGTAGTATTGACTACAAAGCACACCGGCCAAAGGGGTACCAGCTCACGGAGGAAGAAAAAGACTATATCATAACAGACTGTAAAATTGTGGCTGAGGCCCTAAAGATCCAGATTGGCCAGGGTCTAAAACGCATGACCAATGCCTCCGATGCGTTAAATGGGTACAAGGAAATAATGGGAAAAGAATGGTTCCGTAGGTATTTCCCTGAGCTCCCGGTTGAGCTGGATGCTGATATCCGGAGGGCCTATAAAGGCGGTTTTACATACCTGATGGAGCGTTTCAAAAATGCTGAGGGGTTACAAGGGAAACAATACGATATTAACAGCTTGTATCCTTGGGTAATGTATACCAAATTATTACCGTATGGTTACCCTAAATATTTTGAGGGTTTTCCGGAACCGGATGAGAATTATCCGTTGTTCATTATTCATATGAAATGCACCTTTGAACTAAAACCGGATCACATCCCCACGCTACAATTGAAAAATAATCGTAGGTATAAGGAGACCGAGTATTTGACCACCAGCCGTGTAAAAATGGGTAAATACTGGGATAACGAGCCGGTTGAAATGTACCTTACAAATGTGGACTATCAATTACTGTTAGATCACTACGATATTGATGACGTGACCTATATAAATGGGTTCCGTTTTAAGGGGGTGATTGGGCTATTCAAAGAGTATATTGATTACTGGATGCACATAAAGGAAACTACAACCGGAGCCCGCCGTCAATTAGCAAAACTCATGTTGAATAGTCTTTAGCTATACGGGAAATTTGCGACGAATCCCAGAGCCATGCAAAAGAAACCATACCTTGATGAGGATGGGGTTGTCAAACACGCTGTGGCCCTAGAAAAGGGTGGTTGGTATGATAAAAAGGGTGTATACCATGAAGAACCGCCTACAGATAAAACCATTTATCTGGGAACAAAACGTAAGGAAATATACCGCACTCCTTTGGTGGAGCTCAGACAGACCGTGTATACCGCCATGGGATGTTTTATTACAGCATATGGCCGGGAGAAAACGATCCAGAGCGCTCAGGCCAATTATGACCGGTTCATTTATGCGGACACCGACTCCCTCAAGCTGGTAGGTTATGAGGATCCTGTGGGCCTGGAGATCCACAACACGCACCTGGGGGCCTGGAAAGATGAGGGTGACTTTACTGATTCAAAATGGATCAGGGCCAAAACCTATATGGTGACCGTGGACGGTAAAACTAAGGTCACCTGTGCTGGTATGCCGGACAATGTAAAGGAACAGGTCACCTATGACAATTTCTGTATAGGATCTACATTCCCGGGTAAGCTGGTTCCCAGGCGGTGCCGTGGTGGTGTTATCCTGGAAGATACGAACTTTACAATTAGATAATAATGTGCTATAATCCTATCATCTGAGGCCGGTATGTACAATGTACGGTCATAGACCTGGGTGCTACTCCTAACCGGAGCCAGGTCATGTATAGGATTGGCAATCTCCCGGAACATACTTAC
>JAEIGA010011422.1_pt1 | contig 13482 bp, 14 predicted proteins | sample 9270691 | NCBI WGS metagenome assembly JAEIGA01 (sample SAMN17057246, study PRJNA624740) | gut metagenome | biome: biome; isolation source: fecal sample | host: Bos grunniens | place: China: Xizang | collected 2019
AACAATCTCTTCTGCAATAATCTTTCGATTCAGAATAGAGTACTCCTGGGTGATAGCCATGTCGTGTAGATAGTCCTTGGCCAACTGGCCTTCGCAGCACATCAGGTCTTCAGGAGGATACTTGACAACCAGATTATCCAGCTTTTCAGAAATGAGACGAGACTGGCCCTTGGCCTTCAGCTCATCAATAATTTCCTTCGCTGCTGCATCATAGATGCGCTTCTTGGTGTCACGAATGCCCATGCGCTGATAATGACATGCAACCTGGATACCAAGCTGGCGAGAGCCAGAATGAATTACCAGATACAGATTGTCGTTATCGTCCTTGTTCACCTCAATGAAGTGGTTACCACCACCAAGAGAGCCCAAGGAGCAGCGCATATGAGACTCATTAATGCTATGATAACATTTTAGTCTCTTGAAATCAAAATCCTGAGCCATAGGGTGAGGATTTTCATGGGAGGTAAGGCCCGAAGGCACATACTGACGAATTACTTCGTCCAGTTTTGCACAATCGATTTCCTTTTCCGCCAGCTTTAAAACATACATAGCGCAACCAATATCTACACCAATAAGATTGGGGCAAATCTGATTGGGCTTAATAGTCATGGTAGTACCGATAGTACAACCAGAGCCAGCGTGAATATCAGGCATCATACGAACGGTTTCACCCTCGGCATACGGCTGGTTTAACAGCTGCATAACCTGAGAAATGGCGGTAGGCTCTACAATATGGGTAAAAATCTTGGCCTGTGCGTACTTGCCCTGTACAATAATAGGCTCCATTATATCATCCTTTCTTATCTGTTACGGGGAGTAATGGCTTGCCATGCGAGCACCTTAGGAATGTACTGGCAACCATCAGCAACAAAGCTCTTTTCATCAATACGATGTCCAACGGCATGCCAGACCTGACGATGTTCGCCAATGATATTTTCGCATTCCAACAGAACGCGAGTTTTCATTTCGGGCATATCTTCGGGGTTCTGTCTCAAATCATGCCAGCCATTGCTCATGTCCTGAGCGGCGGTGGTTTTGTACACCTGTTTTTCGTTCAGGTCTTCCATGGTGATAGAAGCAATAGGGATTCTCTGCTTATTATTACCCTGAGAATCCTGCATCTCAAAGTAGTATTCGTTCTGACGATTACCTGCGCATACAGTTGCGATAGAAGTAACAGCAGAAACACCGTGTTCGCGCTCATACTCCATCAGCTTTTCAATTAGCTCCTTCGTAGAAGCAACCTTTTCAAACTTCCAATAACTCATTGTAAATTGTTCCTTTCATTATGTTGTAGTGTTACGAACTCCTTTTCGTACCAACAACAAGATAGTTGAAACACACGAGTAAACGCCAAAAGAGCAGTGTCTGCCGTGTATTAATATTTCTATTTATATTATAGTTATTGTGGCAAAATATATAGGGCGTTTGGAGGTAAAAGCCTTTGAAATCATCTATTTTGTAATCAGAAATATGTTTGTAAGGAGTCTTTATGGAGAATCAAATAAAAAGAGATTGTCGCGCACGAGACGCAAGGCGTCCTCAGCGACAACATGCAGTCCCCGAGTGGCGCATTCCCAATCCTGAGGAACAAGGATTTATTAAGCTTCATTGGGAGCCCATATTCCGCAGAATGCATTCTCCAAAATTAAATACATTTTTTGCTATCTGTTTTGGATTTAACTGTGTTGTGTTTGGCTTGATTGCCCCTATTATTTCGTTTACTGAAAATCTTTTACTTGGGATTTTGTTTGGGTTGTTCGCATTTGGGTTTGGAGCACTAACACGAAATTGTGTGCGGCAGAATCGAGAATCTAAGCGCGACTTAAATAATATTGTCAATGGTAAATATGAAGTGGCAATGGGTCAAGCTTGTCATTTAGAAGTTATACAATTTACAGCAGGTTCTTCTCACACGGAAGAACAATACGCTTTTGTGGATATTTTACACAATAATGGTAATATGCTGATTGAGAATGTGGAAATTCCCTTTTCTCTGGGTAAGGCGCTATTGGAAAGGGCCGTTGACAGCTTCCCCTGTCTTCTAATACATATTAATGATAGACAGGAACTGATTGCGCTTCCTAAATTTAAATAAAAAGACCTCCTGGATTCCAGGAGGTCTTCGTTTTTATATTGGATTATTCTAAGCCAGCACCAGCAGCGGCCAAAATAAAGCCCATCATGCCGAATGCGATTTCCATAGCAGCTTCATCGGCAGCCATAGTCTCAGTAACATCGGCAGGAACACTGCAAACAGTTGCAAGGTCCTCAATATAGTCCATGGTAGCGACAACAATCATGCCGTCCTGCTCCATATACATATCAGTAACATTTGCAGTATCAGCTTCAATCAGCAGAATGATAGTTGCGGGGACGGGCTCGGTGGGCTCGGAGAAGCCGTCATCTTCTGCCTCAGGCAGGTAAACAATCTCAACAGCGTCCTTGCCATCAACCTGGCCGATATAAGTAATGGACTGGGTGTTGTTCTTAAACTCATCCAGAGAATCAGTTTCCTGAGTAAAGCCACCGACAGCACTCTCGCCATCTTCGTTGACTAGGTTTTCCAGTTTATACCAAGTGTCCATAGCGACACCCTCTTCAACGCCCTTGCGATGGTAATAAGCTTCGGTGTCAGAAACCACATACAGCTCCAAGCCCAAATCCAAACCTTCCATAGAGCCTTCCAGAGTGATTAAGCTCTTACCAGTGTCGTCTCCGAACATACCCATCTTGAACAGATTTGCAAAATTCATGGTGACAGCATTGGTATTCATTGTATAGGTGCCCTCTGTAAAGATAGCTTCGTACTTTGCTTGCTTGTCGGCAACCACAGCCTCGTCAGCAGGCAGTTCGGGGGTGGGCATAGCCAGGGCTTCAACAACAGGGACTTCTGGCTCGGTAACAACGGGCTCCTCGATAACAGGTTCAGTTTCTTCGACAACGGGTTCTGTTTCAACAGGAGCGGGCTCGGTTTCCACGATAGCAGGTTGCGTGGGAACAGGAACGGTTACTACGGGCTCATCCTTCTTGCCACAAGCGGCGAAAGACAGGACCATGCTCAGAACCAGTAGCAGTGCAATAATTTTCTTCATATGCTTTTCATCCTTTTTTGTTTAAAATTAATAAGATTAGGAAAAATCTTACTTGTTTAATATAGACGTGCAGCTGTATTTTCAGAGGGCGTATGCAAAAACTCGCCAAGAATATTCTTGGCGAGTTAAATTTATTTTGTTTTTTTATAACTTTTGCTGAAGAAGAGCCATGCCTATCGCGGCTTCCAATGCCTGAGAGCAACCATCTGATACTTGTGTAAATGGTATTTTTTCTTCGGTAAAGAAAGGCAAATCCATAACATCATAAGCCTTATCGCATTCTGTAAATTCTACTGAAAGGTTATATCCTCGTAAAACGCCCTCAAAAGAATAGATAGATTGTGTTTTTGGCTCCATCACAAAATCAATACAATGTTCAATTACAGGCAGCTCTTTTTTAGAATAGTCAACAACCATGGTGCATCTATACTTCGTACCATCGATGGTCATCATTTTATTATCAGCATCATAGGAATACCACAAGTCTTTTTTCGTATTTAAAAGATGGGTATAACTTTCAACATCGCCATCGACATTTTCTTCCAAATAAATAAATTGCAATGGCTCATTCTCCACTATACATTCAAACAATCCATACACGCGCACTGAGGCTCCTTTGGTTGGAATTAATGCAGGAGAATTTTCTTTATCGATTTCGGTGTAATACCCTTTGATGTAATCCTTTTCATTAATCGTGTGTATATATTCAATTCGTTCAATAGTCTCAAGTAATTCATTGCTGGGAACAAGTTCATTTTGAATATTTTGTAACAAAGTGGATAAAGCTTTCTTATCAGCTTCTGTCTCAAACGTAATAGACGTCCAAGTATTCACCTCAAACCACTCAGAGTTTTCATCAGGGTATTCATCTAAGGTGTCGGTATAACGAGTATTTACATAACCCTCTTTGTTTTTGCTAATATAAATACCCATAGGCATATCTTTGGGATTATTAATACCATGATATCCAACAAACATATTACCATTTTTATCTCTCTGAGCTTTAATTGTTACGTCGGCTATGGTCATAACAAAAGAGTCAGATGCAGTTTGAATAGTGCTTTTTTTAAACACCTGTGCCCAAAATTCCTGTTTTCCCTCTATAACATGAGGTGTCATATCTACAACAGGAACGGGGGTTGTCGCTTCTGTGACTTGGGGTTGAGATTCAGAATCTGCTTCTTTCTTTTTGTCACCGCATGCTGTTAGACTAAAAATGGTTAATAAAACTAATAAAAGAGCGATTGTCTTTCTCATAAGAAACTCCTTTTCATTTTCTAATTTTCTATTGATAATATAGACAAAATGGAGGCCGCAATTAGGCCCCCATCAAAATATATCCGAAGTATTGTAATGCTATATTTGTACAGGCATGCACAACCCACGCATTATATATGTTTTTTGTTCGACTATTGAGCATGGCAAATATAATGCCAGCAAAGAATAATGCCACTAAACAAATCAAAGTTAAATATGCAGGGAAGATTTTCGTCATCATTGGAATATGATATACCGCAAATAGAATTGAGCTATACATAATTGCAAAAGTTCGATTAGAATTTTCTTCCAACTTTAACATGCACATTCCTCTGAAAAAGACTTCTTCCAAAGTGCAGTTAACCATAACAATATAGATAGAGACCGCCAAATAGTTCTCAGCGACGCCAATAGCTGTAATATGACCTTGTGTTTGTTGCAGATTAAACAATGGTATCAACGGCTTGGCTAAAGATACAACTATGGTCATTACAATTGCGGACAATAACAATGTCAATAATGCAGACTTATGTCTTTTGGGCTTAAAAATGGATAATGGTTTGGGACGACAAGCAAAACAAATACTACTGCCCCATACAGTCAACTTGATTATGGATTTCACCCAGTAATTGATTGTAAAACTATCCAAGATAAGAATAAGCATAACCGCGAAGAAACTGGTTAAGCATATTTTTGTTATGTTTTTGGGATTAGAAAAACGCATGGGTAGTTCCTCCTGGCTCTTCGGGAGTTAGAGGAGTATTATGGTTGACATACCATTTTAGGCCATTTTTATACATATCTACCAAAATGGGGCCTTCCAAACCGTATGTTCCGACGGAAACAAAAGGATGCACTTCCAAGATAACAATATCTCTTGGTTCTTTTTTACAACCTGTATTAATAATAGCCCAATCCATCGTATACGCATCAGGGCAATCCCTTGCAACAGAATATCTAACAACAGCTTCCTGTATCTTTTTTATTTCTGTGGGGGTAGGCATAGTTAAAACGTCTCCATCATAGAACTGAATTCCAACAATTCTATCATGGTGTACAAAAACTCTATATTCCGAAATAATATCCAATACACTGGATACTTGATAAATATGGTCTTCATTTAATTTGAAATGAGATTGATTACTATGCAGGGCGGAGATACATCCTACGTAAGAACCATTTTTTAGCGCAGATACATCTTTTACAAACCACTTGCCATTCTTAGGTAAGTCTTTATAGCGGACAATGGCATAATCGCGTCTCAGCATTTTAGGAATTCTCAATCTCTCGGGGACTTCAATTGGGCACATTGCACCAAGACTATATACTTTACTTAAGTAACTTTGCACAAAATCAATAGAGCCCACTGGGATAGATTCATATAATGAATCTCGCAGAGATTGCGGTAAATCAAACCAGGGTCCTAGATTATCGAAATATTTCGACACTGTCATTTTATAATTTGCCCGCGCAGAAGCATTGATTGCTTCTTTCAATGCATGAATTTCAATAGAAGTTTCTTTTTCATTGTCAGGCAGTTCCAATAAAAAATTCATTTTTCACTCCCCCTTGTTAGATGTATTTAATTTCAGGAACTCTCTCGATATACTCTTGTAAAACTTTTAATAAATTTTTATATCTACGTATTTGAAATTGTAAAGACAACTTTCTTTCTTGTGTAGGCTTACTTATGCCGCAAGTTGCTAGTGTCATATAATCAACAAATCGATATCCATCTTCTTTATAATAAAAATAAAAACGTTTTTTCAAATTGCGCAAAGACTTGAGATATTCTTTATATGCCTGAGCATCTTTTTGATGTTCAAAGCAAGATAAAGTCGTCAATGTATTATCCAATGCATTATATAAATGCGACAATTCCGTTTTGAATTGAGGCCGTGCCTGTACCACAGTCCAATTTCTACTGACGCCTTTCTCGATAGACACTAAGATATCATTGGCATTGCTCAACCATTCTATATGTTTGTTTACAAAATCAATAGTGTCTTCCGCCGAATATAAAACATCGTCCTCTTTCAATGTCGTAAAATCCTCAACATTCATCAAGTCCATCACATCTGTAAAACCCGAAGAGAGTCGTTTTATAATACATTTTTGTCTTTCAAAGTCGTATCCAATAACACGATAAATTTGCACAACTCCCTGTTTACGGATTACAAATTTGCCAATTCGCTCCACGCACAAATCCTCCTTATTTCTTGTTTTAGCAATATTATAGTCTTTTTTAGAGCATAGAATAGGGCTTTATAGCTATAAAACACTTGGTTACAATATTTGTTATTTTTCTTAAATATTTTTATTTAATAATAAATATTATGCCCCGTGTTGTTTTATCGTCATTTTTGTTTGGGTTTTTACTATATTTTCTTTAAACACAATTGTTTTGTTGCAATTTTTGTTACCAAATTGTAATTTTTAGGTTTTTTGTCGTCTACATTATTTGTGAACATCACAATGGAGGCGCGAGATGAAGAGATACATAGAATTCCTCCTCAACGCAATGATTTGTGTTTTGGTAGTCGAGTGCATAGGTTCTATTGTTTATGTTTTTGCTGAATATAATTTCGTAGTTTCAGAGGTCGTTGAGCATGGCCTGCTGGCAGGACTTGTCCAACATTTTATTTATAACGCAAGTATTGCTTGGGTATCCTGGCGATACTTATTGAGATGTAAAACAAATTGATTGGAACTTGTAATTATATTTGAATTCCTTTAAGTGCGTATGTACACTCCTCTCAATCATTCCTTTAAAACTCCTTTTGAATTTCCACGGTACTTCCTACCGTGGATTTTCTTTTTATATGGGAAAACCTCCCGTTTTACGGGAGGTAATCAACAAACAAATATAGTTATCTTGATATGTATAGGGCCAACTCAATGGCAATTTTGAAGTATGTATTGTCGTGTTGGGATAATTTGGTATTGTCTCCAAATTTTCTATCATCCCACTTGGGAGCATCCAGCAAGTCTCCGCTTGTGAAAAACATATAAAGCTCTAAGTCTCTAAAATTACACATAGCTTGAAGTGCAGCGCATTCCATTTCAACAGATATACATCCATCTGCCTTTCGTTTTTGGAAATTACTTTGTGTCTCTCTGTAAAAAGCGTCAGTAGTCCACGTTTTTCCTGTTACATAAAGGAGACCGTTCTCCTTCAGAAATTGTTGCACTATGTTCGTATTTTTTACTGCAATATAATCCGCGGGCGCTGCGTAATGATAAGACGTTCCTTCATCTCTATATGCTTCGGTAGGAACCATAATTTTTCCTCGAGCAATTTCTTTATCCAAACACCCCGCCCCGCCAAATACGATATAATTGGTTGTGTTAATTTTAGTCAAAGAATCTTCAATCGTTCCAACACAGGCAGGGGCTCCCACATAGGTTTTAAAAAACGCAAATTTTTCGCCTTTGTAATCTATTTCATAGATTGGAGTTACGCCTGTCACAAATTTAAAAGAAGAGATTTGTTTGCAGTTATAATGAGATAGCACATATTCCTCAATTATGTTAGAAAAAGTAAGGATGCACGCTTTATATTTTGGGTTGTTGGCGTTATACTTTGGGTTAATAATAGCGTCTGATGAAATATCAAAAGCATCTGTAATCATATAATTCTCCTTTGTGTGAAAAAGACCTCTTGTCGTAAAGACAGGAGGTCTTTGGTGTTATCAGGATTCGGCTAATTTTACTGTATGCACAATACCATATACATTGTCAAATTCAACTCTTGAAAGACTTTCTGCTAGAGTGCACGAAGAAATATTATTAAATTTGGCTATATCACTGATATATGTTTCCATATAGGACATTTCGTTGATATAATCCATAATTTGATTCAATAAACTTTCCCCTACCACGACATATTTAACTTCCCATTCTCCAAATCCATTATGGCGACAGGACTGTTCATGGAAATACTTAAATTCTTCCATAGAAGAGATAATGGTACTTGTGTCGGTAAAGGACATCGCACTGGCAACATTTTCGTCAATGCCATAAGTATTCTTAAAAGAATATCTTGTTTCTGTACAGTCAGGGAAAACCTGGCAATCCTCATCGATTACATATTCACCTTCGTATGTTGAATATGCGAAATTATATTTATGGTACAGGATAGCGTTTTTCTCATCACAGTCATTAGACGTGAGGTCCACTGCATAATAACCATCAACCAATTTAATAACATTCCAACCGTGTCTTTCTGTTTTGTCAGGCTGTACAAAATCGCCAACAACCATATAGCAAGGAATATTTAATCTATTCATTACTACCTGGAAAGCTTTTGTATAACCTGCGCACACTGTTTTGCGCTCAACTAAACAGCTCCATGCACTTTGGTCTAACGGGCCTTCCTCGTAAACAGTAGATTTGCAAATATAGTCATGAATCATACGCTCTTGGTCGAGGATGCTGTTTTTTTCTTGGGCTTTGACTACTAACGCATCAACAATTCTGTTGAAGGCTATTTTATTGGCCTCAAATTTATTCATCAATTCTGGGTAATATGAAATATCTATGGAGAAAGGCTCATTATTCATTGTTGAAATGGTGTATGTCTGGGGGCTATACCAGAAATATTCTGGATGGTCGTACCATACACTTAATAAGCACTGCTTGATATCTGCTTCAGTTGCTTTAACATCACCCAACAAAATGGTTTTATGTCCCTCTTCAATAGTTTCGCAGGCCAAAATGTATAAATCTTTCTGAGACTCTGTTAAGAGATTATATCTAAAATAAATCTCATTTCCTTCAAACAAAGCTCTCATTTCCTCAGCTCTTGTCGGAGTAGGCTCTGTTTCTTCAATGGGCTCAGTTTCAATAGGCTCCGTCTCTTCAGGGGTAGTCTCTTCAATAGCAGGCTCTGTTACTTCCACTACGGGCTCTGTTGCAACAGGAGGTTCTGTTGGTGGCTCAGTTTCCTGGAAGTATCCACCTTGTACAGGAGGAACATATGGTTCTGTGGGTTCGGGTTCTTTGCTGCATGCAGTCATACCAAAAACACATATTACAGCTAATAATAAGGCTATAAATCTTTTCATTGAGAAATTCCTTTTTCTTTGTATCTGGATAGATACTTATTTCTTAATAGTATAGAAGTCCAGGCATTCCTTTCTGGTGGTTTGCTCTCTTCTATAAGTTTTAACGGCTCAGACTATGTAAAATCTGAGCCGTATTTTCAAATCGAATATGCAACAGGGATGGAGGACATAACCAAACAAAACAGAATGATGAACTTAAAATTGTTTAGAATGATTTTAGAACATAACATATGTAATTCCTCCTGTTGTATGGTTAGAAATAAGGACTTAATTTCACTGGTGGAGTGTATACCCAATTTTCTTTTAAAATAGGTTTTTCTCCTGTGTTAATCCAATTTGTTAGTCTACGGCAAACCTCGGGGACCTCAGCCGCAGCGTTTTCATTGATTAACAGAATTTTCGCTCCGCGAGCCTGTGCCCACTTAAGAGCGTAAGAGCTAATAGTAGTGTAAAATGATGTGCCGACGATAACGAAATAAGAGTCTTTATATTTCAATTTATCAATCAAGTTACCTGCTGTCTGATACTCAGGAGCAGAATCTCCATACAGAACGATTCCACCATATTCCTGTGCAACAAACAATCCTCTGTTTAGCTGTTCTTCTGTGGGGAGTTTACCATGCACTTCAACAACATAATCACTACCCGCTCGGGTATGCAGTCTGTCAATATTCATAGTGATAACAGGAAAGCCTGCCTCAGCAATCGCATAATGAGCAGCATTAGGTTGGGCCTTATCACAGGTTTCTTTCATTTCTCGAATAGTCTGAATATATTCTTCAGGATGTGTACGAGCAAAATCTCTGCTCAACTTATCTCTAATACCATCCATTTCTGCAAAAGTCGGGATGCCAGATTCGGCACTAATGCCCGCTCCTGTAAAGAAAATTACTTTATATCTATTATTGCTCATTTTGGGTCTTTCCTTTCATTTTTTGTATTCTTATTATAGCTTTTACGCCCCGTTTTCACGGGGCGTAGTAGTGCTTAAAAATAACGAAAGTTTACGTGTAAGTTTGTACAAGTATACAAAGAATTATTTTTTAGTGTATTTAGTTCTTTGTTATGCTTGTTTTGTTATCATATTGGTTCTCCTGTCGTTGCAGTTCTTCAAGCAACAGCGTTAAATTTCGGGAAGTCAGAGCCCACATAACATCTTTTGAATAGTCTTCTGGGTCTGCCATGTTAAAATAATGAGTTTTAATATACTCTTGACTAATACCTGCAACTTCACATGCCCAGTCCAATGCTGAAGCAAATTCTAATTCTTGTTTGGATAAATCATTCGTTAATGCAACGCCTAATGTCCCCAAACTGTGACCTAACTGTTCTTTCTTTTGGATGTAATTAATACAATTTTGCAATCGTTTGAAGCGATGTGGGTCTTTGGCCACTTGCGTATATTTCAAGACTGCTTTTAGTGGTTTTTGGCGATATTCTTCGGTTAATTTTTGTTGATGCCAGTGGTTTAAGCCTAGCATGGTCACATCTTCTATATAAGTGGATTTAGTTTGTATCAACTCAAAATAGGCATGTTGGCAATTTTTTATTTGCTCTTTGTATATTTCTCGTAAATAGGGAATACGTTTCTTTGCTTTTTGTTTCACGTATTGGTCAAAATATTTGAGTGCCAATTCCCCTGCCGCTAAAATGCCCCAAAAACCTATAAACATAACGACATCATAAATATAATTATTCTCCGCCCAAGTCACAAAACATACGGCCAAAATAACAGCGCAAGTCCTTGCGATTATTCGGGCTATGCGTCGATTCATACTATTTCTCCTTTATTATTGTGCAGTTACTTCTTTTTGTTGTCTTTTTCTTGGAAGTCGCCTTTTGAGTTTTTGTTGTCCGTGATTTTGGTGTAGAAGACGACTTAGTTGCGGTTTTCTTTTTTGCTTTGGGGGGTTTTGTTTTGACCGCTGTCTTTTTTGCAACAGTTTTCTTTTTATTGGATTTTTTCTTTTTACGGGCCTCTGCTGCCTTTTCTAATTTTTTACGCCGTTCGATAACGGTCGTTGGGACATCAAAATTGAACGTTTTGTAAAACTCTACAATAAGAGGATTTGCTTTTATATCACGAGCTTCGATAGGCTGTGTCAAATAAACTCCCTCAATGGTTCTCACGCGGCTCAGAGCGACGTATAACTGGCCATAAGTGAAGCTGGCAGGTGTAATGACAGCTTTATCATATGTCTGTCCCTGCGTCTTGTGCATCGTTACACAATATGCCAGTTTTAATGGCAACTGAGTATAAGACCCCACTTCTGTTTTGGAAATTGTTCCGCCAGAAGTTTTGAGGTTGTACACTCTCCACTTATAAGGCCAAACAGTAATCTCGTCACCATCATCTTTAAGTACTCTGACATAGTTGTCCAAACATAAAGTGACTGTACCTGTTTCGCCATTAGTAAAGGTCTTATCAATAACGTCATTGGCAATAAACATTACCCTGGCGCCTTCTTTAAGAATAAGATTTTCTTCTGCCACCATTTCTTTGGGGCAGAATTTTTCTTTCTTCATTTTGTATAAGCACATCGGTGCATTAATGGCTGCCAATTGTTTATCATTTATTTCTTGCGCTGCAGCATTGGTCGAGCAGATTTGTATAATAGACTTATTGTCATTGTTATAATGGGATTCATCCAAGACTCTTTCATTGAAATATTCCATACAGCCGACGTCGCCAATTCTCAACATACCTAGGTTATTTATAAATTGTTCATCTTCTTGTCTAATAACCTTGGATAAAACAACAGGGACGAACTTAAACTTCTTCCAATACCGAGAAGTGAAACAATAACCCGAGCCATCAAAACCATATCGTTTCAGTTTCGCGACCTCCGCCTCGGGAACAACAGGAGGCAATTGGAACATATCTCCAACGACTATGATTTGCGGCTTTTTTCCTTCTTTGTTAACATAATCAATAACATATCCAAAGTATTCGAATACATCGTTACGACACATGGAAATTTCATCGATGATGATAATATCTGCTGTCAGAGCTGCTTTTACTTTGGAATTAGTAATTTCGGTTATATAATGACCATAGGCAGGAATAGGGATAGTAAAAGCCTGGTGCATAGTCACACCATTCAAGTTTAATGCCGCGATTCCTGTCGGAGCGCATACTAAAACTTGTTTTCCTTCAGTTTCTTGTTCTTGAATGAACTGTCTTGTTATATAGCTTTTACCTGTTCCTGGTAAGCCTGTCAAAAATATATTTTTACCAGAGCGCATCTTTTTGAGCGCTTCGGCTTGTGTGTATTGTGTTTTCACATTTTCACCAACTTATAAGGATAATTTCTAGTTTTAATATATAACATGGTCAGTAGTGTTGACCAATGAATCGCACAAGTAATTGTTCACAATATCTATAAAAATAAAACACGCCCGTCGTTTAGGAGGGCGTGTTTCTGTTAGGTCACTCATTCAAAACAGTGGTATGACCCCAGGGCCAATTCACCTTTGCGATGTCGTGATGCAGTTCCAGGGCGCGGTCGTCCGCGGTAATGGCAATGGGTTCCAGAGAGTCGTAGTTGATGTGGACAATCTGGACACGCTCGTCAGTGCCTCTAATAATACCTTCGGCGGGTCGGACCTTCAGTCCTACGTTCTGAATCTTCTGCTTGATAGTCATATTGTTTCCTCCTTAATGCTTAAAGTCCAGTGGACTAAAAATAAAAAACAGGAGTGTTGAACTCCTGCTTTAAAATATGTACGTATTAACAATAGATGATTTTGCGTTTAGAACACAATTTCAGGGACGAACTTGGAAATAGCAGAGAAATAGATTTGCTCTTTCTTTGCGCCATCTGCATTGGGTATAGGCTTTGTTCGACGATAGGAGGTGATTTCTTCATCTCCATTTTTGCCTGTCAGCTTAAATGCATAGGAACAAACCGAAACATCTCTAAGAACCTTCTTGGGGACAATCAGATTGATGGGTCTTTCCTTCAGATAGCCACTGTAATAGAGGTAGGCCTCCTGATAAGCGTAATCAGGCGAGTTAAACTTCTGGTCAGTGTTCCAATCAATAACATCATGCTTAATTTTAG
>JAEIGA010011423.1_pt1 | contig 13481 bp, 12 predicted proteins | sample 9270691 | NCBI WGS metagenome assembly JAEIGA01 (sample SAMN17057246, study PRJNA624740) | gut metagenome | biome: biome; isolation source: fecal sample | host: Bos grunniens | place: China: Xizang | collected 2019
ACTTAAATTCTTTTGTTTCTAATTTATTCTTAAAAATAAATTTATCTTTTTCCATATATAATGTTCCACATAACAATTCTTGTGGACGTTTTTTAAATGGAACTAAATACAAAGTTAAATCATCTTTAAAGATAACATCTTCAGTATTAATATCAAAACTTTTTACCCAATCTACTTGATATTTATACCAATCTTTAACATATTTGAATTGGAAATCTTTATTAGTTGATGAGAATTCTAAATATTCATTATATATAACTTCTAAATTACAGTTAGTACATAATACTTTATTTTTATTTGTTTTAATAGTTTGAATTTTTCCACAAATAGGACATACATATAAAATTCTTTCTAAACCTAAAGCACTCTTTTTATTTTTGTATTTAATATTACTTGAAACTTGAGGAACACTTAATTCTTCTTTAATTACTTCAAATAACTCTTCTACACTTAAAGATGCAATTTCTTCTTTGGTAATTACCTTTTTAACCTTACCAAAACTTCTACCACGTCTACCTTTATAACACCATCTAGGATCAATTCCATATCCACCATGAATATTATATATAATTAAATCAATTTTAAGCATTTTAACAAGTTTAGCAATTGAAGAATCCATATAACAAAGTTCTCCATCGTAACTTCTATTACCTTCTGGAAATACTCCGATATTCCCGCCTTCTTTAACTATTCTTAAACAATCTTTAATCGGTCCTAATTCTTTAACATTCTTATTTTTCGGAATAGGAGCAACTAAATAATTAATTATTTTACCGTATTTCGAAGAAAATAAATCAGCATTAGCTATATAGTAAACAGGTTTATTAAAGCTAGCTGATACCATTATAGGATCTAACGTTGTTAAATGGTTAGATAATATTATATGCGGTTTATCATCTAACTTATATTGATATGATTTAAAATTGTATTTTAGTCTAATAAATAATCTAAATGGTTCTTTTAATAAATTTAAAATATATTGATGTCTTTTCTTTTTCCACATAATAAAAATCCTCTATTTTAGCATATTATACCATATTTCACGTTATTTCCAAATTATTTTATTTATTTTTTTATTTCAAATATTACATTTTAGCATTTTTAGATATTTTATTTTGTTTTTTTGTTACAAATTTATTTCATTTTTTTTAACAAGATAATAGATTTTTTTCTAAAATTAGAGTATAATAATTACGTATTAATTTTGTAAAAAAGAAGGTAAAATATATGGAAAGAAAAGTAGGTACTATTTCAAGAGGAATTCGTTGTCCAATTATTCGTGAAGGTGATGACTTAGTTGAAATGGCTGTTAATAGTGTATTAGACGCAGCAGCATCAGAAGGATTTAGTCTTCGTGATCGCGACGTTATTGCTTTAACAGAATCAATTGTAGCCCGTGCTCAAGGTAACTATGCGTCTATCGATGCGATTACAACTGATGTTAAAAATAAAATGCAATCTGATACAATTGGTGTTATTTTCCCAATTCTATCAAGAAACCGTTTCGCCATATGCTTAAGAGGTATCGCAAAAGCTGCTAAAAAAGTTGTTTTAATGTTAAGCTATCCTAGTGATGAAGTAGGTAACGCCTTATTAACTTATGATCAATTAGATGATGCAGGAGTTAATCCTTATTCAGATGTTTTATCTTTAGAAAAATATCGTGAATTATTTGGTTATGGTGTACATGAATTTACAGGTGTTGATTATGTTGAATATTACTCTAACATTATCAAAGAAGCAGGAGCTGAAGTTGAAGTTGTTTTCGCGAACCAAGCAAAAACGATTTTAAATTACACTGATCACATCATTACTTGTGATATTCATACAAGAGTTAGAACTAAACGTATTTTAAATAATGCAGGTGCAAAAGTTGTTTTAGGTTTAGACGATATCTTAACTACTTCTATTGATGGTAACGGATATAATGAAAAATATGGTTTACTTGGTTCTAATAAATCTACTGAAGATTCTATTAAATTATTCCCACGCGATTGTAAAGATTTAGTATTAAACATTCAAAAAAGTGTTTTAGAAAAAACTGGTAAATGTGTGGAAGTTATGGTTTATGGTGATGGAGCATTTAAAGATCCTCAAGGTAAAATTTGGGAACTTGCTGACCCAGTAGTATCACCAGCCTTTACTGATGGTTTAATTGGAACACCTAATGAATTAAAACTTAAATATTTAGCAGATAATGATTTCAAAGATTTAAGTGGTGAAGAATTAAAGAAAGCCATCTCTGAAAGTATTAAAGCTAAAACCGATAACTTAGTTGGAAATATGGCATCTCAAGGTACTACTCCAAGACAACTTACTGACTTAATTGGTTCTTTATGTGATTTAACAAGTGGTTCTGGAGATAAAGGAACACCAGTTATTTTAATCCAAGGTTATTTTGATAACTATACAAACTAAAAAATAAAACACCAATCATTGATTGGTGTTTTTCTTTTTTATGAACAAAAAACTTGTATAGCAGAAGAAACAAACACAGCAGTTCCTTCTCCAAATTTATCAATATTATTCTTAAAACGAATATCTTCTACATACATCTTACCAAGTCCTAATAAAATCTCATTAGTACATAAATAATAATTTTCCGTAATATAGTTTTGTAATTTTTCAACAAGAACTAATACTTCTTTAGAATCAAAAGAAAAACCACTTTTCTTTTTTAAAGCAAATTCTTCTAAAATTTCATTTAAGCCATTTATTACATTATCCCATTTTTCTTTTGAATATTTTTTTGTTTTTTCTTGATATTCTTGATATGAGACAGTATTACCATATTTTGCTTCTACTTCTTTTTGATATTCTTTCATATTATTCCTTTCTAATCTTCTAACACTAAAATATTTATTTTTTTAGTTAAATGGGTACATGCATCTATCGCATATATATTATTATCTTCATAGATACCAAAATTAGCATCTTCTTTAAATTCTAAACTTTGATATTCTTTTAAAGTTTTATTAGAAAATTCTTTTCTTACATGTCCATACGATGTATGAAAATGACCAACAACAATTTTTTTATTATCTACACCTATATTATAATTTAAACTCATATCTATTCCATTTAACCATCTAGATAATTCAAATTCTTTTTCAGAAGAATTTCTCCAATTTTCTTTATAAGTAAAATTTTCATTATCTATTGGTATAAAACCATGAGTAAAAATATAATTACTTGTTTCATAATAATTTCTCATATCATAAATAAAATCAAGAATACCTTCATCTCTTAATTTCTTATATACATCACTTGGATAATAATAAAACATATCCTCAGGATTACCATCAAAAAAATGACATATAAAATCTATTAATGTTTGATAAGTTCCGTTACTAATATCCGAAAATGTTGCTTTTCTATTGTAAAGCATTTGTAAAAATAAATCTTCATGATTACCTTTAACCAAAATTATTTTATTTAATGTTTTCATTTCTTTTAAAAATTCATACATTTTAATATTTTCTGGTCCTCTATCAAAATTATCTCCTAAACTTATTAATTTGTGGTTTTCATTATTCACATCAAATCCCCTTTTTTTAAGTTCTTCAATAAGTATAGAATAGTAACCATGTACATCAGCAAATACAAAATATTTCATTATAAAATCCCCCTTTTATTTTTTATACTATTATAACAAAATTTATTCTATTTGTTAATACTTTTTTAAACATATTTATAGTAAAAGACGCAAAATGCGTCTTTTATTATTTTATTTATTATTAAAATTTAATGTGTTATTTGTTTTAACTCCATCTTTAGTAACAGAGATAACACATCCTGTATAATAACTCTTACTATTCCAGTTACACATTGCAAGTTCTAAAGTTACTTGTTGTCCAGCATATTGTTTTAAGAAACTATATTGGTTAGCACTTGAACAATATAATGAGAATTTAATAGATGTATCTTTAATACCTGTAATAGCAATTGTTGAATAGTATTGAGCATCAGTAACTTCAATGATAGCTTCTACCACATATACATCACCAGAATAATCAATTGTTGGATCTAAATTCTTTAATTCTTCAACAGTTTTATCGTTTTTAAATGTTGCTGTTGAATATTCATGTTTACCATAGTAATTAACTAGAATTTCAGCATCATAAATATTATTTTGTCCGATTGATGGACCAGTATAATCAGATTTTTGTTGATGTCCTTTAGTACCTCTAATAACTACTTCATTACCAACAGCAAGTAATGCTACTTCTGATTCAACTGATTTAACAGCAATAACACCAGTTTCATCAATTAAATAGAATCCTGTTTGGTTAACTAAAGATCCAGCTACAATACCTCTAACAGTTACTACTTCACCATCAGCAGTATCAAATGCCGCTTTAACACTGATTGTTTCATAACTTGCAGCTTCATTTACAACTACTTCAAATTCAGCTGAGAAGCTTGTTCCATTATAAGTTGAAGATACTTTAATAGTTGCTGAACCTGAATTCTTAGTGTGGAAAATTACTTTACCATCTACTTCTTCGAAATATGCAACTGTTGTATCACTTGAAGAATAAGTTAAAGGAATATTTGTTAATCCTAATAAATCATTACTTACACTTGTTAATAATTCGATTGCTGGGTCAGCATCATATTCTACTAAGAATTGATCTAGTCCATGGTATTCAACTACGTACTCAGCAGCTGAACCTTTGAATTCATAATTTTCATAAATTACTTCGATTGGCATAAAACGATAAATGCATCCTGCAGTAGTTGATTTAGCGTTCATAGCTGATAAATATACAGTACAGATTTTTCCATCAAATTCATCTAACCATGAGAAGTCTGAACCATTACATGCAGTATAAGTATAAGAACCAGTTACACCATCAATATCATTAAAATAATAGTTAATAAAACCATTACCTGGAACTTTTTTAACAAGAGCGTTAACTTTATAAATATTAGTTGTAATATTTTCAGTTACTGGAGTTTCCATAATTTCTTTGATAGTAGATTCAGTAATCCATGATTTATCATATGCTGTATTACCTTTGTCATTTGCAACTACAGTTGCATTTTGTAATTGACAGCAACCTTTATATCCAAATTTATCAGCATTAGCTTGTTCAGTAGCTAAAACATAATATGTTTTTTCTCCAATTACTGATACAGTATTACCTTCACTAACACTTGATGCTGCATCATTACCATAAATGTAAATAGAACCTGTATTATCTACTAAATAGAATCCATTTGGAACCATTCCATTAGCATAAGTAATTTGAGCAACAACACCTGTTAATTTAACTTTATTACCAACTTCAGCATTACGTGCTGCATCAACAGTTGATGGAACATATTCATTTTCATCTACTTCAATATCAACATGTTTAAATTCTTGTAAATAACCACGATCCATTTCTGCTTTATCTTTATATGTTTTTAACATACCATATAATACAACTTCATCACCTGATACTGGTTTTTCAGTCATAGCATCATATCTAGTTGTTTCATCTTTTGAATAAACGCCATAAATATATAATTCACCAGTTTCATCAGCGATAGTCATTTCACCATACATACCATTAGAAACTTCTTTAATTACACCATATACATAGTATTTTTGAGCAGTACCTGCCTCACCTGCAGCAACAGCTAGTTCAATAGCTTCGGCGATTGTGATACATTCATAATTATCTTTAATGCTAGGTGCATCTACATCTGGGTTTTCTGGAGTATCTGGATTTTCTGGAGTATCTGGATTTTCCGGTGAATTTGTCGGAACAAATTCAATAACACAAGATGCAAGACTAACTGAGCATAATCCTACAAATAAGCAACATATTAATTTCTTTAATAATTTAGACATTTTGCGTACCTCTTTTTTCATTATTTCAACTTATTATATCACATCTTACTATAATTAGGTTAAATTTTGACAAATTTTTATTTTTGTTAATTATTAATTTATAATAATCATTAATAACACTTAAATATTTATTAAAAATAAGTAGGTTTTACCCTACTTATTTCCAACTATATTTAAATTTTATTATCTCACAAAATTTGTACGTATACTTTTTTCTTTAACTGGTAATCCATATTCTTTTTTACCAAGCTCAATACTCTTCATTAAGAAGATCATGTTACGAGCAAGAGTTCTCATTTGTTGTAAACCTTCTTGGTCTTGTTCTTCATCACTGTATGATCCATGGAAACCATTCCAATATTGACCTGAGGCAATTGGCATACCACTAATTGTGAAGTATTTGTTTAATTGATCAAAAGTCGCTGTAATTCCGCCACGTCTTGCTGTTGCGATTGCCGCTCCAACTTTCATAGTTTTAGAAAATCTTGTGCTATAGAATAAACGGTCAAGTACTGCTATTAAAGTTGCATTAGCAGATGCATAATATACAGGAGATGCTACTACTAATCCATCAGCTTCTTCTAATTTTAAAGACAGTTCATTAACAATATCATCAATTGCACATTTACCAGTTTTATAACAACTTGTGCAAGCCATACATCCTCTAACAGGTAGATTACCTACGATAATATTTTCAACTTCTATATTTTGTTCTTTGAAAATATTTTCCATTTCCTTTAAAGCAATGGATGTTGCTCCATTTGTTCTTGGACTACCATTTATCATTAATACTTTCATATCTTACCTACTTTACAAGTCCATCATAAATAGCTTTAATGGCTTTTTCGAAATCTTTGTTTTCTACACCTACAATAATACTTAATTCTTGAGATGCTTGAGCAATAACTTTGATATTAATTTTATTAGTTCCAAAGATTGAGAATAGTTTCGCACTCATACCTGGTTTTGTTGCCATATTACGACCTACAACAGCCACTAAAGCAATATCATTTTCCACAATAACATCCATTACATCTTCAAGTGATTTTAGTTCATAAATTACTTCATATAAATGTTTAGCAATTTTTTTAGATTCAATAATTAAACTGAATGTATCAATACTTGATGGCATATGTTCAACATTGATTCCATATTTAGCCATAACATCTAATACTTCACGCATTACTTTTAATTTTTCAGTTTTTGGTTTCTTTATTATAGTAATTGATTCATAATCTTTTTTACCAGCGATACCCGTAATTATTTGATTAGTATCTAAAGGATTAGAAGCAATAATTGTTCCAGCATCTTCAGGTTTATTTGTATTCTTAATATTAATTGGAATATCTAATTCTTGAACTGGGAAAATAGTATCTTCATGTAAAACATTAGCACCCATATATGATAACTCACGTAATTCTTCATAAGAAATTTCTTTGATTTGTTTAGGGTTATCAACAATTCTTGGATCTGTTACTAAGAATCCAGATACATCAGTCCAGTTTTCGTAAATTGTAGCATCGGCTCCTTTAGCTAAAAGTGAACCAGTAACATCTGATCCTCCTCTTGATAAAAGGTGAATCTTACCATCAGGATATACTCCATAGAATCCAGGAACAACAATTTTTTGATATTTTGCTAGTACTTCTTTAATGGCTTTATCTGTTTTTTCATTATCTACTTTTCCACTATAATCAAAATAGATTAATTCTGCCGCATCAACAAATTGATAATTTAAATATTTAGCCATCATTTTGGCTGCTAAATATTCTCCACGGCTAACAAGCATTTCTTTATCTACAGTTTTAGAAAATTTAGATTCAATAATTTCAAATTCTTTTTCTAAATCAAGATCTAGATTTAAATCATTTTTAACTTCGAAATAACGTGTTTTAACAATATCAAAAACACTTTTAGCATCTACTCCATATTTAAGATGAGCTTCTGTTAAATATAATAGGTCTGTTATTTTATGATCATCTTTATTTCTTTTACCTAGTGCTGATACAACAACTATATTTCTTGATGCATCGCTTTCAATAATATTTTTAACTTTTGCAAATTGTCCTGCATCAGCTAGGCTTGATCCACCAAATTTTACTACTTTTTGCATCTATCTACATCTAGTGCCATTGCGATTTGTACCGCATTAGCAGCTGCTCCTTTTCTAATATTATCAGCTACACAGTAGAAAAGAATTCCGTTTTTAGTTGAAATATCTTTTCTAATACGACCTACATAAACACTATCTTGCCCTTTAGCCACAATTGAATTAGGATATATATGATTTTTAACATCATCATATAAAATAATACCTTTTTGGTTTTTGAAAGCTTCTTTAATTTCATCAATTGTGAATTCTTTTTCAAGTTCAGCCATTACCATTACCCCGTGACAAGATTCAACAGGAACTCTTATACAAGTAGCACTTACAGGCAATTCTGGTAAATGTAGGATTTTTCTTGTTTCATTAGTCATTTTCATTTCTTCTTTAGTATAACCATCATCTAAGAAAGAATCAATTTCAGGAATACATGTTTTAGAAATATCATATGGATAAAATTCAGGATCAAGACCTTCTTTAGTTCTTGCTAAATCATTAACCCCTTTTTGTCCAGAACCAGATACAGCTTGATAAGTTGTATAAACGATTCTTTGTAAACCAAATGGTTTTAATGCCTCAAGTGGTAAAACCGATTGAATTGTTGAACAGTTAGGGTTCGCAATAATATTAGATTTTGTATATATATCTTCCATATTAATTTCTGGAACAACTAAAGCGCAATCCTCATCCATACGCCACGCACTTGAGTTATCAATTACTACTGCCCCTTTAGCAGCTGCGATAGGTGCATATTCAAGTGATACAGAACCTCCAGCACTAAATAATGCAATATCACAATTATCAAAAGCATCTTTTGTTAATTCAACAATTGTATAATCTTTACCTTTAAAAGAAACTGTTTTTCCAGCACTTCTTGCTGATGCGTAAAGTACTAATTCATTAATGGGAAAATCATATTCTTCTAAAACTTCTAAAAAAGTTCTTCCTACAAGCCCTGTTGCTCCAACAACAGCTACATTATATTTTTTCATATTTTTATTCATAAAAATTTAATTCCTCTTTTCTATTTATTAATGTCATATATATTTAAGTTTTGATAATTTTCTAAATATCGGTTATTTTTAATATCGATAATGTCTGCCACAACTGCACTAGCGGTTGGAAGACTTCCTGCACCTTTACCAATAAATATTAATGTATCGTTTGGATCTGTTTCTAAGATAACCGCATTAAATTCATTATTAACAGATGCGAAAAAGTGTTTATCACTAAAGTATTTAGGTTTAACTTCTACATATACCTTGTTATCTACAAGTTTTGCTTCACTTACAAATTTAATAACTTGATTATTTTCTTTTGCTTTAGCAACCATTTCTAAAGTAATATCTTTAATACCTTCATGAATAATTTTTTCAATATCAATATAGGTATCCCATGCTAGATCCGATAAAATCGCAATCTTACGCATCATATCATAACCTTCTAAGTCAGCAGTTGGATCAGCCTCAGCAAACCCTTTTTCCTTTGCATCAACTAAAGCATCAGCAAATGTCGCCCCTTCAGTCATTTTAGTTAAAATATAGTTAGTAGTACCATTTAAAATACCAGTTATTTTTGTAATTTTACTAACTTCTTTTATTTCTTTTAAATTTTTAATAATTGGGATTCCTCCACCTACACTTGCTTCATACGCAAGTGATACATTATTATCATTTGCTAGTTTTAGTAGAGTATCAATATCTTTGGCAATAACTTCTTTATTAGCTGTTACTACATGTTTTTTGTTTTTTAAGCTTTTTTTAATACATTCAACAGCAAAATTATATCCACCAAGAACTTCTACTACTACATCAATTTCTAAATCATTTACAATATCATCAATATTATTTGTGAATAAATCAATGTATTGTTCATCAAATTTTTCCGGTCTCTCTAATATTTTTACAACCTCTAAATAAGGATTTTTTCTAGCTATTTCAAAAACTCCTTTACCTATTGTACCATAACCTAAAATTGCTATTTTCATTATTCTACTCCCATAATATCGACTGATTTAATACCTTCGATTTTTTCAATATTTCCTTTTAACACTTCAATTGATGAATCTAATTCACAAACATCAATAGATATCGTAATATGTGCTGTTCCATCAATTGGTGAATCTTGATTAATCGAAATAATATTACCATGACTTTCATATACCACTTGTAATATTACTGATAAAATTCCTTTAACATCTATTGTTTTAATTCCAAATAAAGCTTTTGTTCCTGAGGATTTATTTGGTCTAAAAATATAATCTTTATATTTATAATAAGTTGATCTACTAATACCTGTTGTTTTACAAGCATCACTAACACTAAATTTTTGATCATTAATTAATTCTCTAGTTAGAATTATTTCTTCATAATAACTTGGAAGAATAGATTTATGAACAATTAAATATTCATTATTTTTCATAAATATATGCTCCTTTATCTAACACTTTTACTTCTTTAATAATCCAATCTTGATATGTAAAATCTAAAGATTTTTTACTAATTAAAAGCATTGTTGATCCCGCTCCACTAATAAATGTTACTGCGTTATTATCTCTCCCAAACTCAATAACATCACTTGATCCAGCTATTAATGGGAAACGATATGGTTCATGTAATTTATCAACAGCTGATGCTTTTAATAAATCTAAGTTACCACTTTCTAAGGCTTTAATTATCCCTACCGTATGGGCAATATTACTAACCGCATCACTCATTGATACTTGTTTTGGTAATACACGTCTTGCGTCAACTGTTTTTAATTCAAATGAGGGAATACATACCGTAAAGATAAAGTCTTTATCAACAGTATATTTAATAGTATGATATTCTTCATTTTTAAAACTACAAGTAAGTCCTCCATATACAAGAGGAGCTACATTATCGGGATGCCCTTCAATCATTGAGGCTATTTGGAATATTTCATCCATTGATAAAATATTACCCATTACAACATCCGCAATCATTACCCCTGCCACAATACAAGAGGCACTACTTCCAAGTCCTCTAGAATTGGGGATATTTTTTATACTTTCAATTAGTTTAATATATTTCAAATTTTGTCTTTTTACTTCAAATGTTTTTTCATAACTTTGAATAATTAAGTTATTCTCAGGTTTTAAAAAAGCTTCATCAAAACCTATTAATTCATAACACTCTTTTTCTTCAAAATCATATTCATTATATATATCGAAACAAACACCTAAACAGTCAAATCCTGGACCTAAATTGGCACTTGTTGCGTATGTTCTAACAGTTTTCATCAATTTCTCCTATTAGTTTAATTAGTTTTTCTTCCATTTCTTCTTTACTCCATACAGTTTTATTAAATGGCGTATTATATATATCATATAATACTTTAGGAGCAAGACATCCTGTCTTTTCTTCAATAACTTTTACTTGTTCAATACCCTCTTTATTTGTTTTAAAGATTTCATCAACAGTTTCTAAGAATTTATATGGACTAGCAGTTGATGCGATAACGGTTTTACCAATAAGTTGATCTTTTAAATTAGAATATGCTCCATAAGCAACTGCAGTATGAGGATCAATTAAATATTGATTTTCTGTATAAACTTTTTCAATATATTTAACTGTATCTTCTTTATTAACTGAATATGCCATAAAATCATTTAAAGCATCTTTATATTCTAAAGGTAATGTATACTTACCTTCTTCTTTTAAATCACTCATTAATTTAGCTACTACTTCACTATTATTATTAGTTACTAAATATAATAATCTTTCTAAATTAGAAGAAATTAAAATATCCATTGCTGGAGAATTAGTTAAATGAAAACTTCTATTTTTATCATAAACTAATGTATTAAAAAAGTCAGTTAAAACATTATTTTCATTGCTTGCACAAACGATTTTATCAATAAATAATCCCATCTTTTTAGCAATATAACAAGCTAAAATATTTCCAAAGTTTCCTGTTGGTACAACATAATTAACTCTTTCACCATATTTAATTTCTTCATTTCTGACCATTTCAAAATATGAATAGAAATAATAAATAATTTGTGGAACAAGTCGACCAATATTAATAGAATTAGCACTTGAAAATTCTAAATTATTTAATTTAATATCACTTGTGAAAACTTTCTTAACAAGGTTTTGACAATCATCAAAATTACCCTCAACAGCAACAGCCATCGCATTTTTACCAGTATAGTAATGCATTTGTTGTTCTTGAAAAGCACTTACTCCTTTAGTAGGATATAAAACTACAATTTTAACATCACTTAAATCTTTAAATCCTGATAAAGCTGCTCCTCCTGTATCACCTGAGGTTGCTGTTAAAATTAAAGTTTTTTTATTATTCCCATTAATCTTTTTAGATGCTACTAATAAATGAGGTAATATTGTTAAAGCCATATCTTTAAACGCCATTGTTGGTCCATGATATAGTTCTAAGAAACTTACATCACCTAATGTTTTTAATCCTACCATCTTTTCTCTAAAGTTATTTTCGTTATATGCTCCATTAATAACTTTATCAATAAGTTCATCACTAAAATCATCTAAGAAGAAATTAAAAATCTCTTTTGTTAATTCTTGATAACTTAAATTAACCATTTCTTCACTTAATGAAAAACCATCAAAGTTATCTAAAATAAATAATCCTCCATCATCACTAATTCCTTTAGTAATACAGTAAGATACGTTTTTGTTTAATTTTTGTCTTGTGCTAGTATACATAAAATCCACCTCATATTGTAAAATATTATATCATAAAGTGTCTTTATTTTCAAGACATTTGTATTCATTTTGAGGACAAAATACAATGAAAATGTTTTCCTAAAAGAAAAAGGAGTGACTTTAAAGTCTCTCCTTATTTTACTATTTCCTCTATATTATTAAAATTATCTTGAATATTTTTAAAGGCCATTGATAATGGATATCCATCAACAAAACAATGACTTACTGTAATATTTAAAAGCATTACATATTTATCATTTTCTAAACGATATTTATCCCAACAAATTCTTGGTACACTAGATGATTCGAAATTATTATCACATAATGGATGAGTCATACTTTCCATTGATAACCATGGAATACATGTTATATAATAATCATTAAATAACATCGAATCATTATATGTATCCTTAATAAAGTTTTGATTTTTAACTTCTTCAATAACCGCTTTAGCTTTATTATAAAAACCAAAATAGTCATCTATCATTTCAAAACCAGTATTTTCATAAATACCAAGATTAGTCATTACCGTAAAAGTCGGATTAACTTTATCGTATAATCGAATTTCTCCTTCTACTTCTCTTAAACGCATTTCTTCTACTTTACTCATACCGATAGTAACTAAATAAAGTATATTAATAAAAAATGAAGTATTGGTTTTTTTACTATATTCAACTACTTTTGTTACATCAATTTTAACATCAAACCCATAACAAGGATTTGAAAAAGTCTTAAACCAATCATATTGTTTTCTTTTCTTTAAATCTTGATATTTAATAATTTGATACATATTATTCTCCATCTTTTTCGTCTTTATCAGTTTTAAATACTA
>JAEIGA010011424.1_pt1 | contig 13481 bp, 20 predicted proteins | sample 9270691 | NCBI WGS metagenome assembly JAEIGA01 (sample SAMN17057246, study PRJNA624740) | gut metagenome | biome: biome; isolation source: fecal sample | host: Bos grunniens | place: China: Xizang | collected 2019
GAGGCCATCCACCGCCGTCACTTGTACGTCATAGGGTGCATCCACCCACATCTCGGTGTAGAGCTCCGGCACGAGGTATCCTTGCCATATAATCCGCATCTTGTTGTTGCGCACGGAGTATTCGCGCACCAGCCACTCCTTGTTGTCGGTGGTGTATAGTGTCGAAAGCTCTCCGTTTGTTGCGCTCTCGAGCGTCATCTGCAACGATGAGCCACGCACCCCGTCGCTCTCTTGCTCCACTGTCAGCACGGGAGACGCACCGATGGCGATGCGCTTGGGCAGTCCGGTGTAGTCTTTCTGCAGCAGCTCCACACGGAATGGTGTTCCGGTGGTCTGTGCAGTGAATTCGAAGTAGTATCTGATGTTGTAAGCCATTATCCGACGTATGATTTTCGTTTTTGATTTCTACCAATGACTGCCACCAGGTCGTCTCCGCGTATCTCGAAGCGTCCGGTCACCTCAACCGGCTCGGATGAGGGTGCTCTGTTCAGTGTGCTGGCGTAGTTCGATGATCCGGATCCAAGCGAGTACCCGCCTGAAGCTGATCCGATGTTGCTTGATAGCGACTGCACACTGTTGGAAATAGCCGAGCCGAGGGCTACGAGTGCCACTCCGGCAGCGATAGCAACGTAGGGGTTCAGCGTCTCGAACGCCTCTTTGATGGCGAGCATCCCCACCCCCGCGGAGATCGCGATTTCTCCGAGCTGCGTGAGCAAGTCTCCGAACAAGGCGAGCAGCCCCTCTCCGAAGTTGGTCGTTCCTGCGATGGCACCTCCAATCAGATCAGAGAAGCCAGAAACGGCATTGTTGATTATGCCTTTGAACGAGTTGTTGATTTGTGTTGCTACGGCCTTTGCAGCGTCAATGGCTCGCGCCGCCTCAACGTCCAGGAGGTCCATGTTAACGTTTGAAATGAATTTGTTCAAATCATCCGTCAGCTGAGCTGTGAACGCCGACGATTCTGCCGTAAGCTCATCAAACGGGATTTCGATGTCAAATGTCAGCGCATCCAGGTCAGCCGACACGGCTTGGCTTGTTGCCAGAGCGACGCGTTTCTCCAGTTCTGCGTTTTGCTTCTTATATTCGTTTGTCAGCGTCTTGTTGTACTCTACGAGCTCACGCTGTTGTGAGTAGTGCGACGCCTCAACGTTTTCGCGTTCCTTCATTAGTTGGTTCACCGCTCTTTGTGCTTCCGCACTTGTCATTGTAATCTCGTTGTACTGATTTTTCAGGTCAATAATGTAGTCGAGCATTACACCCTCTTGTCTTATGCGTTCTGCAAGCAGTTCCTCGGCCTTTGCCTGGTGCTGCATGCGATCCTCAATAGAGAGCGATGTTTCACGAGCAAGCAGCCGCTCTTGCTCATAATCCTTTTTCAACTTTGCAAGCTCATTGCCGCGCATTCTGTCGAGTTCTTCCTCTGCCAGCTTGATCATACTTGCAATACCCGAGGCCGTCGTTGCTTTTGCGGCTGCTTCCTCTACGTCTTGACCCGCTTTCCGCAGGCGTTGCGATAGGACTGATTCGATAGAAGAATAATCACCAGAGCCTTGCACTATCTGAAGCCATAATGACTTGATGAACGCTTTGTTCTTCTCCCATCCTTTTGTTATTTCTTGCGTCCGCGCTGCTGCTCCTTCCACGTCGTTTGCTTCGCGAATCGCAGCCGTCAATGTATCAACGTAGGCGGTATGTGCAGCCAAAGATCGCGCTCCCTCGAGGCTATTTTGATAGAAATAATCCGCCTGAGCGTTTAGCTCCTTCCAGGAAGCAATAGCAAAGCCTACTGCAAGGGCACCGATGCCGCCGGCCACCAAACCGAGTTTGCCGGTAAGAGCCACCGCTCCTTCTTCTGCACCATGAAACGCCTTTCGTAACGCGATTTCCGCACCCTTTCCAGCTTCTGAGAACCGCTTCAAACTATCCACATTGATGCCCATTGCTCCGGCCAATGAGGTCAGCGCACCCGACGATTCTTTTTCAAACGATTTAATCGCTTGTGTTGCCTCCTTGGACCCTTTCTTAATACCGGTTGTATCCGATGAAAATACCGCCTTTAGATTTAATCCTTTTGCCATATTCGAGTTGCTATCTTTGTCATCTCTCCTTCTTGCAGGAGTGGTTGGTTGTTTTCGTGTTCTTTATCCCAGGGCAGTGGCCACAGTTGATGGCTTGTCTTGGGGTTCTTTGCATAGGTGTTCGCGTAGGTGGTTGCTATTACGCGTGTCATCTCTACGCTATGTCTTCGCTCTTCTTCCTTCGCTTTATTGAAGAAGCGGAGAGCGAGGTAGTACCGGTGTGGTGTCATTGCCTCGAACTCCGCCTCAGTCATTCTCATCACTCCGAGTGCCGTGCCTACGACATCATCGATGGTCACTTCTTTTTTTTTATATCTCCATCTTCTTCATCCTCTGCCGGTGGTGTGGAGAGCCGTTTTCCGACTACCTTGATAAAATCAGAGATCGTCACCTGGTCCACGAGCATCAGCAGCTCGTCTGGCTTGATCTCCGGCTCTTGCCGTCCATCGGCTTTCGCTCCGTACCATAGGCATATCCAAAGAAACTGGCAGAGCTGCAACGGTGACGCCTCCATCAGTCGTCCCAGGTCGGAGAGCTTGTCGATGCCGACCAGCTCGCAGTATTCGCAGATGGCACCCCAGCAGATGGAGATGGGGTGCTCTTTTCCTGCGATCTTTACAAAGTCAACCATTAGTTTACTGTTGTTTCGGTCAGATCAGACACCACGCGCCATGCAGCACTCCAGGTTGCTGTGCCGTCAGCATTCGAGTCTTCCGAGTAAGATGTCATTACGGCCTTGCCGGAGTATGCCTTCAGGTCTCCGCGGTTGTACACGAAGTCCACTTCTGCGTCTGCACCCTTCTTGAGTGACTGAGCAAACAGTTCGTCACTGTCCAGTCCGGCAGACGTGCCGTCCTTCTTGTTGATGTTGCCATTCGTGTTGAACGTGCAGCCGTAACCGGTCACCACGGCCTTGGTGACACCCTTGTCACCCTTGGTCAGCGACTCCTTGATGGTTTGGCTGATGCTGAACTGGTCTTGTGTCACTGCCTCGATGACCTTGCCACCGATTTTCATTGCGATGTTGTAGCCAAGAATTTCCATTTTTTACGTTTTAAGAATTTTTCAAAAATTTAGATTTTTTCAATCACCTGAAAATCAATCTTCCAGGTGAAGTATCCATCATCGAACGTCTCGGTGACATTCTCGATGTTTATACAAGTTTTTGACGATGTATAAGTAGCCAGAGCACGCAAAATCTCTCGTTTGTTTGCGGTGGCGGTCTGCTCGACGGAGTGCACGAAGTACACCGACACGTCAGATGTCCACCCGCTGATGCCTTGCTTGGTGTACGTAGGTGTGTTATTCGTCACCTCGAACGCGCAGAAGGGAGGCGTCACCTCATAGTCCACCAGCAGTGATATCGGGCAGACAGGAGATACGATCTCCACCACGAGCTCTTCCACTCGTGACTCACCGAATTTCCGTTGTCGTTGTTCTGCCATTGGTTTGTTTGCTTGTTAGAATTTCGTTTGCTCGTTTGTTCAGCTCTTGTTCGAACTTGTCTGCGAAGATCTTCAAGGCTCTCTCTGCCGAAGGCTCGAAGAAGTTGCTTGGACGGATGCCGCCCTTCCAGTTTGCCGACACCCTCTTTCGCTTGTAGTCGAAGTGGTGGTTTGGATCTCGTCGGGCAAGTGTTCCATGGTTCTTCCAGTAGGCCTTGAACCAGTTGGTGATCTTCCCGTCTGCTGACGATTTCTCGCCGTATAGACCGAACTTAAAGTATGAACCACCTTCCTTGTACGACTTGAGCCTTCCCTTGGCCATCTTCCGCCAGTCCTTGTGTGGCACCGCGCTGCGCACTTCCTTAACTGCTTGCGTGCCGGCCTTGCGGATGGCCTTGTCTATCACCTTATGTGCATTGATGGGATAGGCCTCGAGCACCTTCAGCGCGTCGTCCACGCCTTCAATCTTAACGTCTGTCATAACACCTCGTCTTGCTTGGTAGCGGTGATCTGCAGGTACGGCTTGTTTCGAACGCGGTTTACCGACAAGATGTTGAAGATGTCGTTTCCCACGAGCACCCGCCAGGTGTTGTCAATGCCCGGCACCAGGTAGGTGGTGATGGTGGCGGTGGTGGTGGAGTTGTAGTTGTTGTTGTCCACCCCTTCGTCCGCGTTCGACTCGTCCACATCCGCGAAGAAGTCCCCTTCGTTCTGCCACCGGCGCACACGTGAGCCGCGCAGGTCCGTCTCCACGATTGGCGACTGAAATGTCACCAGGTAGTCGAAGCTACCAATGTTCACTCTATCTGCCATTGCTTTCGTAACGTCTATACGGTCGAAGGAGCATCTGCGACGCGCGAGGCATCGTTTCCACTCTATCCACCGGGTTGTTAAACATGTCCGCTGCGATCATCATGATGGCGATCTTGATGTCGTCGTTCACTTCGTCGTTTCCACTGACGTAGCGCACCGCAAGGGTACCCGTGTGCACGCCAGGGATGACGAGCATCCCTTCGTCTGTGATGGTGTAAGGGATGGCAGTGCCATTCAGGGTGACAGATTCGACTTCATTCACCGGGTACTTGAGCATCTGTACGCCGGTGAACTCCATCGATTCCTCGAAGCGAGACTTCATCATCACTTGTCCGATGTGATGTTCTACGGCATAGTGCGCAGCGCGCAGCTTGCCTTCAAGGTCCACGTCGAACACATTGTTGGCGATGCGCAGGTGCGTCTTCAGCTCGTCGAGCGTCACTGCTGTACTGATGATTTCTCGTTTCTTCATTACTTCTTCTTTTCGGTTTCCCGCGGTTCTTCTCGTTTGTTCATCACTGCGACTTCCACATAGCCCTTCTTCAGGAGCAGGTCAGCCATGTCTTCCGACATGCTGACACTATCTCCAGGGAAGTAGGCGTATCCGGGAATCGGTCGAAGCACCTTGACATTCATTACGCGATGGTGATGTCTTTAACTGCCGCAAACGATTCAGGACGAACGACCTTCACGTCGTGGTAAGCGTTGATGGTGATCTCGATCTCTGCGGTGCGCTTCGCGGTGTACGGGTCAACGACAATGTCGATACCACCCCATTGTCCGATCCAGAGGTCTGACCAGTTACCGAAGATCAATGCGCTGCACTTGCCGGAAGTGGAGCCCTTGGTGAGGTTTGAAGGCACGAGACCGGTCCAGGTGATCGGATAGCCGTTCAGATTGCTTCCTGCGTTCGGATCCAACAAGAATCGGGCGGTGCCGGTAGCCATCTCGGTGGTCTTCATTGCACCGATTACTTTCGCATTCGTCAAGTATGCGCGGTTGCCAGGGTATGCGTTCTTGTCATTCACAGCGGTTTCGAGTTCAACCACTTGCTTCCAGGTGATAGGACCACCATTTGCTCCGATAGCCACTGCACCGATGCCAGTGGTGTTCAAGATACCGAGCGGTTGACCGGCGCCGGTACCGCTAATAGCAGCGCGTTCAAGAGCCACTGCGTGTGCGTTTGTCAGCTCGTTGATGACCATTGCTTCCACGTCACGTGATGTTTGGCGGAGCAAGTCGCGGGTGTAGCTCATGGTGATGGCAACACGTTTCGGAGTCATCGTTGATTTGTCGAATGACATCTTCACGAGTTGGTCTTCGTCTGCTTCACCTTCCCATGCTGCCTCTACGTTTGAGCCGTAAACGAACGGAACGGTACCGACAAGGTCACCCAGGTAGGTAGCACCGAGGGATGTCAATGCCATGCGTTCGCGGAGTGCTTCGAAGTAGTTAATCGGAGCCACCTCGGTGAGGTTGCCACCGTCTGCGGGAGTGGTGTAGTTTTGTCCTTGTGCTGCACGGAGTGCGCATGCAGGAATGTACACTGAACGAACGGGACGGCCGGTGATGCCCAGACGAGCCACTTCTTCTACTCCGATGCGACGCACTTCTTCTTCCACACCAGTGAAGGTGCCTTCTGATGCTTCGCGGATGAACTTTACGATGCTGAAAGCACGACGTTCTTTGTTTTCCGCAGCACGCAGACGGTCATCGGCGATGAGTTGTTGTGCGTTTTCGATTTCCACTGCTTGACGGAGTTCTTCCGAGAGTTCCGTCACCTTGGCAAAGGCTGCGCTGCGCGCCTCGCCAGTTGCTGTCTTGGCGGCCTCGATTGCGAGTGCCAAGTCACGCTTGATTTCGTGAATTTTTCTCATGTTTTTATTAAAGTTTTTACAGCAGAAGCTCGGCCTCTGCCAAGGTTAATAATTTGTCAATTTCTTCTTCCGTCGTTTCGGGAGCCGGTTCTTGGCGTTCTTCCACCGACGGTTCTTCCACCGGAGCCGGTGTCGGCTCTTCCGGTTCAGGTGTCTGACGTCCTTCCACCAGGTCGAGCACCTGACGCACGGTCATCTCCTCAATCTCGCTATAACGGTACTTGCCGTCGAGTGCTCGGTAGATGTACGACAGTGCAGAGCTGGTTGACTCGCGCAAGGAGCGACGCAGGGCATTCGGGTTGCTGGGGATGTTCACGATGGACACTTCCAGCAGCTCTTGCTCATCGAAGTAGTATGTCTCGTTTGAAGCACCGCATGCTTCTTCGCCTTCACCCCAGTGTCCAGCCTTGCCCACGAAGCCCACTGAGCAGGCATTGAGAGAACCGAACAACATCTTCCTGAACACCTTCTCCGCGGTGGGGTTGATGTCTGCCGGCTCGAACGTGATGTCAATCATCAGCTCCTCTCCTTCGATGTATGCGCGTCCCTTGCCGATGATGTCGTCGGGGTTGGGTGCCAGGCATAGCGAGTCGCCGTAGGCATTGTGCATGTAGGCGATGATCGGATTTGCATTGAAGTTGTCAAGTCTCCAGCCTTGCGGTGAGAGACGGGTGCCGTGTCGGTCCTTGGAGAAGTCGGATGCCACCAGGGTGATGGTCCTGGTGTTCTCAACGTCATCCATCTTGCGCACTTGCGTTCCGACGACGCTTTTCTTGATTTTGTTATTCGGCATTGTCTGTTGTTTGTTTGTCGTTGTTAATTTCTTCAGTTTTGCCCACCACACCGCTATTGAGAGGATAGAGGAAGTCGTCAAGTCCTTCGATGCGAGGCAGTCCTTCTTCGCGTCGCACCTCGTTGCGCGACATGTAGCCGTCAAGGATGGCATTGTGGTAGAATGCTGAACGTGCCGCCGTGTCTCCACGGAGCAGTCCTTGCAGGTTGAACTTGATTGAGAACCGGCCTTGCTCGTCGGAGAAGAACAGTTTTCCTTCGAGCTCTACCTCGATGCGCTTCACCGTCGGACGAAGGTGAAACTCCACGAACTCTTTCGCCTGGTGCTCGATGTTGCTGAACGTGGCGCGGGATAGCTCGGCAAGCATGTGAGGAGGCACGGAGAGGATTCGCGCGATGTCCTGAATTGACATCGTCTCACTCTGTATGAGCTGCGCCGTCACTGGAGACACCGTCACCGGCTTGTACTTGATGCCGTACTCAAGCAGAGGGGTAGAGTGGTTTTGTGCCGCAGCCGAGTAATTGCGAAGGAAACGGTCGTATGCCTCATCACCGAGGGTTCCGTCTGTCTCGAGCACTGCCTTCACGTTGCCGCCCTTGCGAAACCAGTCTGCGCCGAACTTCTGCGTGGCGATAGCCTTGCCGATAGCAGAGGCATTGTATTCCACGGGAGACACCCCGACGATGCCGTCGAAGGTCATGAGCATAAAGTGGAGCACGTTTTCGTTGCTGTGTATTCCGTTGAACCGGGCCATTTCGCCGGTGAGACCGGCCACCTTGAACCACTTCCGTCCATCGGAGAGTGCGGGTGTAACGTATGAAGGGTGGACCTGATGCAAGGCAACCGGCCCACCCGCTGCAGAGCGTTCGATGATAGCGTATGCGTTACCCCAGCCATCCAGGCACGAGTTGACCATGTACCAGAAGTCGAAGGCATTGGTGTAGTCATTCGGCCGGATAGCAATGAGGCGTCGCAATGGATGAGTGTTGTCCGGAACAACATCGGCACCCATCTCCCGGAGGATGAGCTTCGGCAGGGATGCGATGTTCTCCGAACGGATGCGCACACCAGCATAGAAGGCAGTGAGTTTCATTGCTGCCGTCTCGCTCACTTGTACGCCGAAGTCGTCGGACATTGCTCGTGCTACCGATGTGTACTCAGACATCGGCATCTTGAACAGTCCCCGAACAGACCTCTTGATATTTTCAAAAAACCCCATAAGATTCGTTTATGTTAGCAACAACAAAGTTGCTGACATGTTGTTATATGAGGCGCAAAAAGTTATTGAAGTTATTGAATGAAACGAGTTATAGCACGAAGTTGACCGTCCGAAGGTCGTGCTGGGTGTAGATCTGTGACTTCTGGAGCTCTGCCTCGTTTGACATATAGCCACCGATGGCGTTGATTAGTGCTGCGATGCCGTCAATCTTGTTGCGCGACTGCCCCTTGTGTACCTTGATGTTGTTGTTCTGGTCGGCGAAGATCACCACATTCGAGAACATCCACCGGAGGATGGGGTCGTTCAGGAAGTTAATCTCGCGTCCGTGGACCATCCGCTCGAGCTGCTTGGTCGGCTCGGACATGTTGGTGATGGACTGTGAGAACTCGTCGAGCACCTCCGATAGTCCTCCCTTGATCAGACCCTGGATGAGCCCGTGGTATGCCTTGTAAGGGTCGAATGCAAGGTTCTTTACATAATACTTGCGGCAGATCTGCAAAATGTCGCGCACCAGGAAGTCGATGTCGATAACGTTTCCATGGGTAGTCTTCAGAAGCCCTTGCTGCGCCCATAGGCGGTAGTCCACCTTGTCTTCGTTTGAAAGTGCTTTCTCCTCCGGGCACCAGAAGAACGATTTGACGCACTTCAGCTCCGGAAAGTACAGCTCGAGAGCAACAAGGTCGACGTGCGATGCGAAGTCGAGGCCGCCGTAGCACTCTTGTCCTTCGAGCTCCTGCTCATCTTGCTGCCAGTTGCATGCCGCCACCATCTCGTCACGAATCCACACCTCCGGCGCGTCCACCCAGATGTTCAGGTTCTTCGTCTTGAACGAAACTTCGTACCTGCCACCCTTGTTGGATGCCGCTGTGAACTCGTCACGCAGGTAGTCCAGGTAACACGACACCCCAAGGTTAGGGTTTGCCTTCACCCAGTTCTTCTCATCCTTCCAGTCGTCGCCATCGTCCAGCGCGAAGATCATCACGAACTGGTTTTCCTGCTTGACGGTGCCTTCGAGTATCTGCTTATAGATGCGCACATCTTCGTAGTATGGCACGTCCTTGTTCATCCCGAAGGTAGAAATGGAGAAGGTGAGCGGTTGCTTACGCGCACCCATACCAGTACGAATGAGCTCGACAAGTTCGTCAGTCTCCCACGCGTGCCGCTCATCGAGGATGGCGCAGTGCGGGTTGAGACCGTCTTTGTTCTTCATGTCACGGGAAAGAGGCTTAAAGAACGATGCCGTCTCCTCGCAGGTGACGGCCTTCTTGAAGAACTGGAGCAGTGGCGATAGGAATGGTGAGTTCTTGGCGATGGTGCTTGCTGCCTCCCATACGATCTTCGCTTGCTCCTTGTCCTTCGCACCGGCATAGATCTCTGCTCCTGGCTCGCCATCCAATAGCATGCAGTATAGTGCCACACCGGCAGCCAGTGTTGTCTTCCCATTCTTACGAGCGACTATAAGGTCTGCAGCGGTGAATCGACGAAAGCCGTCGCTGCGCTTCTTCCATCCGAAGATGTTCCACACGATGAATGCCTGCCAGGGCTCAAGGACGAACTCGCTGCCGGCTGTTGAGCCCTTGAAGTGGGAGAGCATCTTGTAGAAGTTACATGCCTGAAGGGCTGCGGCCTCGTCAAAGTAGTACGGGTATCGTTTTTTTTCGGTTGCTTCCAGATCACGAAGATAGCGAGCCACGGCAAGGTACTCGTAGCGACCGCTCACGCGACGCCCCGACATCACTGCCTTGACATAGTTGTTCACTCGCTTCTTGTAATCTGCTGCCATTGTTACTTGCCGTTTACGATCTTACGAATCTGCTCCAGAGGCGACTCTTTCACTCCAGGAGTGGGGAGCTTCATACGTGACACCGGTGTGAAGCCGAACTCCGAGCCGATGCGGTTGACTATCTCCCGGTACTTGATGGCGAGCTTGATGTATGGGTTTTCGACAAATCCGCACACCTTTCCTGCGTCGTCATAACGCTTCACGAAGTCTCCACCCATCTGGTCCAGCTTGATAAGTGCATCCTCGTACTTGTCACGAAACACGGCATAGTCCACCAGTTGGTCGATGTATGCCATTTCCATCATCTTGAGTGACATCAGGTAGTTCACTCGTTCTACGAATATCTGCTTCTGCCGGTCGTTTGAAAGTGCTGCCACCGACTGGTTGCTTAGCACTATTGTGATATCTGTCACGAGCTCTCCCTTGATGGTAGGGTGCATCCGGCACGGCTGGTCTGTGCCACGTGCCTTCTTGATCTCGTCGGGTACTGGTTTTCGTCCTTTCGCCATTTATTAGAAAATTGCCCCTGGTGTCTCGAGCACGCAGCTCTTGTAGAACTCGAACCACTCCGGAGAGCGGGAGATCATTGTATTCTCAAAGCGAGGGTTGTTTGAAAGGTTAAACGAGCCGACGAATGTCAGGGTCTCGCCGGTTGTCAGCTTGATGGCCTGGAACTTCGCGTGGTTTGAAGCGAACTTGAAGCGGATTTTACCCTTCATTCGTTGTGCCGCACCGGTTTTGAACATCCACTTGTAGGAGTGTGTCCGGTCAAGCATCACCATTGAGTCCTTCAGGAACGGGTTTTTGTCTTTGTCTCCTATGTCCACGAGTGCCTGGATGCCGGCAGGAGTGATTGCCCAGGTGGAGAGGTAGAGTTCTTCGATGGAGCCAATGAACGCATTGACGATGTTTGGCGAGTCGATGGAGTCTGAGAACACGTGTGCCACGTCGTCTTCACCGAGCTGTTCGATGATCTGATAGATCTGCGCGATGTCCTTAGCGATTTTCCCTTGAAACTTGTGCGCATTCTTCTCGATTCTCAGCACCATCTTCCGGTCTGACACTTGTTCCTCGGTCAGATCCATCGGAGCCATGTCCACTGGCCCGAAAAGGCCTTCTTCGTTGGCCGTAAGCGGCGCAAAAATATCATCCATCATATAGTTATAAGTTAAAGATTTTCAATTCGTTTCACTCTTACAAATATAGGCAATTTCCGCGACCTATGCAAATTCTATTTTCAAAAGTCCAATTTTGCACGCGCGCTCAAAGGGATAGGGAGGCGGTCTTGAAGCAAAACCCTTCAGAGATTGAGACCCCCTACCCCCTTGTGCGCACGGCCTCTCGCCTTCTGAATCAGTCTCTTGTCTCTATTCCCTTTCTCGTTGTTACACTTCTGACAAAGACTCTGCCAGTTGCTTTGGTCCCAAAAATCCGCGCAGACTTCCACCGGCACGATGTGGTCCACGACTTCCGCCGGCGTGATCACTCCCCGCCGACGACATTCCTCGCAGAGTGGGTGCGCTTCGCGGAAAGCGCGCGAGAGCTTCGTCCATCGCCAGGTGTGGTATTCGTCCCTGGAGCGTGGCCGGTTGCCCATTGGTGCCACCTCAACGCGCATGGGCTTGTAGGCTCTGGTTTTCTTTTCTGGTCTCATCATGGCTGGTACCATCCTTTGATTTCTTGCAGTTGAATAGACAAGTAGTGGTGGTTGCTATTGACGAGCCTGATGAAGATGAACGGTGACACCTTGATGTTCTCCGGCATGGTGAAGCGCACCTTGCATTCCTGCTTTCCAGGGAACTTCTCGTTCAGCTCGTCGCACTTGGCTTGCAGATCACGGACCAGGAACTCAATGAAGTCCCGGTCTATCATCTTGCTGAAGTAGTTACCCAGGTAGTCCTCGAGTTCTCTGCGCTTCGCACCTCTTGGCAGGTTGTTCAGTCCAGTATTAATTACAAACATTGTCTTCCTCCTCAACAATCTTCATCGTCGTCAAGTCATACTTGCAGCAGTTGATGTGCTTGCCCAGTATGTTTCTCGATATCGTGCAACGACCTCTCTTGTGGTAGAACGGACACTTATAGCATTCGGTAGTTCCTTCCTCCATCTCGATGATGATTCGCTTGCTCATACTTTCAGTTTTTTGTAGTGAGTTTTGAAACGTTTGATTGGCACCCTGAAGATGCTTCGTTTGCTGCTATGCTTCAACACACAGAGGATGTCGTCACCAACGCGGTTGACCAGCACCACCTCCCGATGGAAGGTGTCGTGCCATGTGCTGCCTATTTTCATGCTTTGTAATCCTCGAATCTTTTACACTTTGAAAATATTATTCGATTATTAACCCACCGTTGTAAGTCTTTATACCGATGGTCGCAGTTCTGCTTTTGATAAACCATAATGTACGGATAATATCCAAGTTCTCTTAGGGTGTACACTCGATCAAGATCTTGTTCAAATGACGTGTTGTAATTAACGATGGTATAAACTACTGCGTTGTGATTCAGTTTTAATTTTGAATGTTTTGCAAAAAACTGGAACTTAGGAAGTATAAGGTCTTTTTCGTCATACTTGTCCCACGCAAATCGAACCGTCTTCATCTTGATTTGATTGATAAATTCAATTTTTTCTTCTGTAATCAACCTTATATCCAGCCCCTGGTTGAAATCAACCCATGCTTTTGAATCCCGAACCGACATCAACAATTCTTTCCAGTCCTTGCATGCTAATATGTTGGGATCATTCAAAACAATGTTTTTTTGACCATTCCAAAACTCATTCAAATCTGAATGCTTCCGAGAACATCTACCTTCTTTTTTGCCGACAATACAAAATTCACATCCTCTTGGACATCCTCTTGTGAGAAATCCGTATGCAGTGTCACTTATTCCGTATAACGAGTAGTCAGGGTATTCGTGCTCTATGATATCGTCAAGAGGTCTGTCAAGAGCAGGGTTGAATACTTCACGGTTATTAATTGTTTCGATAGCATATCCAGCACCACCTCTTACAACAACATCTGCATTGATGTGATAGTATATGTCGGGAGTGAATGAAAAAACCTTGCTAATATAAACAACATCGTAACGTGCAGAAAACGGAATATACCATTCAACATGGTCCCCGAGTCTTTTATGATGGCTTGATATTTTCATTAGTGCCAGGTTTGGAAAGCCCGTGTAATCTACATCTATAAGACCTATCCTTTTCATTGTTTCTCCTCCAAATAATCTTTGTTGAAATGATCTATTTTAATTAGCGCCTCAATATTGGCAATCACCCTCTCATAGATTGTTCCTATATTTTCGTCATTAACAGTTAGTCCTATGAAGTTATATGATCTTATGTAGTTCTGGTAGATGAACTGCTTCACGTCAGAAGAGTTCTTGAAGTCCCCATCGAATGGGATTCTGAGCGTGTCCACTATCAGGTGGATGCACGCCATTTCTCGCATTGTTGCCATTATTGTTTTA
>JAEIGA010011425.1_pt1 | contig 13480 bp, 6 predicted proteins | sample 9270691 | NCBI WGS metagenome assembly JAEIGA01 (sample SAMN17057246, study PRJNA624740) | gut metagenome | biome: biome; isolation source: fecal sample | host: Bos grunniens | place: China: Xizang | collected 2019
TATCCCGTAGGGCATCTATCGTTGCTAAGTCCTGATGAGATTTTGAAAGTTGCGAAGTTTCAAGATGTCAGAACAGAGCGTAATAAACGCCTTTTATTATGTCTGCTACCCTCCGCCGATGATGTACAGACATCCCCTGGCGTGGAATTGCGGGTGCAAAGGTACTACAAAATTTGCAGATCTGCAAATTTTGAGTAAAAAAGTTTTAGGAGTTTTAAAAGTTTTAAGGGTAAGTCTTGTTTAGTGGACGCTGCGCTACTATTTAGTGTTTAGAGGCGAGTGCGCAAGCGCACAGGACGCCCGAAGGGCTATAGGATGGCACTTGTGCCTACAGGACGCCGCAAGCGGCTATAGGACAGGGAGTACCCGACTAAAAGTCGGGATAATAAGAAGGATATTTACTCGGCGGGAAATCGCCGAGAACTAAACAACTGATAGGAACGAACGGACATACCAGATGAACCAGAATGACCAGAAGAGGATGGAGAGAACTCGGTGGGAAATCGTCGAGAACTAAACAGTCCTATGTAGGCAATGAAGAAACAGCATCAATATCGGGCGATATGCCCTATTTCTCTCGGTGATCTTACGGTAATGATACGGTGAAGTTCCTATGAGGTCACGATGAGGTCACGATGAAGTTCCTATGCGGATAGGTGGCAGAAAAGGGGGAGATAAAGGGGAATTGAGGGGGAATTTTGAATTAGGAATTAGGAATTTTGAGTTGAGAGTTGAGAATCGTATGCCATTGTTTTGCGAAATTCATCCACATGTTTTTATACAAATCTTGCCAATAAATCACTATTTCGCAAGCTATAACTTGTATATCTGCAAATTTTTCTGTACCTTTGCACCGCAAAATGATATAAGCAAATGAATTGGGATTTTCTGATAAAAGATAAAGATTCGCTTTGCGTGAGTACAGATACACGCAATCTGCCTGTAGGTTGCGTGTTCTTTGCATTGCATGGCGAGCGTTTTGATGGCAATAAGTTTGCCAAGCAAGCGCTTGAAAGCGGTGCCTCGTTGGCAGTCATCGATGACCCAGAGGTGTTCGCTACCCATAGCCAATCGCCTATAGCTAATGGCCGTGTCCTCCTCGTTGAGGATACACTTCTTGCCTTGCAAGACCTCGCACGCGCTTGGCGCCGCGAGCTGGGTTTGCCTATCATCGGCATCACAGGTACCAATGGAAAGACAACAACCAAAGAGCTTTTGGCAAGCGTTCTTTCTACCAAATACCACCTTCATTACACACAAGGTAACCTCAATAATCAGATAGGTGTTCCCCTCACCTTATTACAAATCACGCGCGCGCATAAGATGGCCATCGTGGAGATGGGTGCATCCCATCCAGGAGATATTAAGGAGTTGGTGGATGTTGCTGAGCCCAATTGTGGTTTGATAACAAATGTGGGTCGCGCGCATCTGGAAGGCTTTGGCTCATTTGAGGGTGTACAGAAAACGAAGAAAGAGCTGTATGACTATCTGCTTGAACATCAAGGATTTATTTTCCGAAATACGGATAATCCGTATCTTGCACAAATGGCTGGTGACTTAAAGACTGTAGCATATACAACGGGGAAGATGCCCAGTGGCACAAATCTTGTAGGAGAATACAATGCAGAGAATGTGTCGGCTGCGATATGTGTGGGTGAATATTTTGGTATTTCTCGCGAACAGGCATTGGAGGCGATTCGCCAATATGTGCCTACGAATAATCGTTCGCAAAAGATGCAAACGGCTAACAATCATCTGATTGTGGACGCGTATAACGCGAATCCAACCTCTATGCAAGCGGCTATCAATGCTTTCAAAGGCGATACGTATATTTTGGGCGCAATGCGTGAGTTGGGCGAATACTCGCACTTGGAGCATCAGAACATCGTGAATATGCTGGCAGAGCGTAAAGCTGATAGTGTATTCTTGGTTGGTGAGGAATATATGCAAACTACCTCTCCATACCCAGTGTTTGAAAATGTAGAACAATTGCATAAGTACTTAGAAAATAATTCGTTGGTAGGAAAGACTGTTCTGCTGAAAGGATCACGTTCTACCCGAATGGAACAACTATTAGATGTGTTATGAATAAGAACAAATATATTGCTTTAATTGTAGGCATTGTAGTGTTGGCACTATGCGTGTGTGCCTTGGTTTGGATGAATTTGCAACAGAAGACAGAAATCAAAGAGATTGTCGAGCAGATGGAGTTTGAGAAGGAGCAGTTGGAGGATGAGTACGAAGAGCTTGCTATTCAATTTGATGGCTATCAAACGCCAGATATTCACAACGATTCGTTGGTGGAATTGCTTTCGCAAGAAAAACAGCGTGTGCAAGACCTCTTGGAGGAGTTGCGCATCACTAAGGTGACCAATGCTCGCCGCATTGCCGAACTCAAAAAAGAGTTAGCAACCGTGCGTCAGGTGATGGTGAGCTATGTGCAACAGATAGATTCGCTTGATCGTACCAACAAGAAACTTGTGGCAGAGAATCAACAAGTGAAACAGCAATACCAGGCGGTGGCTCGTCAAGCACAGCAATTGGAGGAGGAACGTACGCAATTGGCAGAGGTGGTGAGCCGTGCTTCGATGTTGGAGATAAGTGATTTCCGTATGACTTTGCTTAATAAACGCGATCGTAAGACTACCATCTACAACCAAATCCAGAAGTTGCAATTTGACTATACAGTGGGTCGTAATGTGACTAGCAAGCCAGGTATGAAGACACTTTACTTGCGCATCAGTCGTCCTGATGGAGAGGTAATGCAGAAAAGTATGGATGATGTCTTCCCCTTTGAGAATAGTAAGATAGCCTATTCTCTCTCCAAAGACTTTGAGTATGCTGGCGAGGAAGTGACAGGCACTGTATATTGGTTGGTAGAAGAAATCTTGCAGGTGGGAATGTACAATGCGGATTTCTTTGTGGATGGTGATTTGATAGGAAGTTTTCCGTTTGAAATCAGAGATTAGCAATGATGAACTGAGTAACAAAAAAAGTCGATTTAGTAGATGCTAAATCGACTTTTTGTTTAGTTCTTAAATGCGTTCCAGCCTTGTGCTTGTAGGGAGAGTTCTTCTCCGTTGCGTCCGATTAGGTTGAGGCCATGCTCTGCTTGGGTGATATGTCCAATCAAATAGACATCCTCCAGAGGAATGAGTTTCTCGTAATCGTCTAATTTGCAGGTGAATAGGAGTTCGTAATCTTCTCCTCCGTTGAGTGCGCATGTGACGATGTTGAGGTTCATCTCTTCTGCCAAGGCAGCCGCTTGATAGTCGATAGGCAGTTTGTCTTCGTAGATTGCACAACCGACATTGGATTGTGTGCAGATATGCATGAGTTCGCTGCTCAGTCCATCTGAGATATCCATCATTGCGGTAGGTTTGATACCTGCTTTGTGCAGTTGGTCGATGATATCGCGTCGTGCTTCGGGTTTGAGCTGTCGCTCAAGCAAGTATTCGCGTCCTTCGAAAGCAGGTGTCGCATTCTCGTTGGCATTTACTACAATTCGTTCGCGCTCGAGGAGCTGCAGTCCCATGTATGCAGTGCCGAGATTACCTGTGACGCAGATGAGGTCATTGACTTTAGCCCCATTTCGATATACGATATCTGAGTCGTATGCAGTACCCAAGCAGGTGATAGAAATGGTGAGTCCAGTCATGGAAGCGGAAGTGTCTCCTCCTACAAGATCCACATTGTATTTCTCGCATGCGAGGCGTATTCCCGCGTAGAGTTCTTCGAGGTCTTCAACGGAAAAACGTTTGCTAACTCCAAGAGAAACAGTGATTTGTGTAGGTGTTCCGTTCATGGCATAGATGTCGGAGAAATTGACGATTGCCGCTTTGTATCCTAGATGCTTGAGTGGTACGTATTCGAGGTTGAAATGGATGCCTTCGAGTAGTAGGTCTGTGGTGACGAGTGTGCGTTTGTCCATGTGGTGAAGTACGGCAGCATCGTCTCCGATGCCTTTTTGCGTGGATGGTTGTACGGTCTTGATGTCCTTGGTGAGGTGCTGGATTAGTCCAAACTCTCCGAGTGTAGCGATTTCTGTTTTTGCCATAGGGTTATGCAATTGAAAGGTTTCAAAATTTCAAGGGTGCAAAGGTACAACAAAAAATGCGCATATGCAAATTTTGTGGTAAAAAAGTTTCGAATGTAGTCTTGTAGGTCGGTTGTTTACTCCACCCGCAGAAGTGGTCTATCTACAGCGCATCATCAGCGCATCCACAGCGGATTATGAGGATTGTAGTGGATAATTGCTGCACTTGAGACGCCTCCTTTTTCGTTACTATCACTTTTCTATGAAAAAATTTGCATATGCGCATTTTTTTTTGTACCTTTGCAGGCTTTTAGTGCAGTTGTACTTATGATAGAATATATAAAAGGAAATTTGACCGATTTGACGCCTACTTACGCGGTGATTGAGGCTGCGGGAGTGGGGTATGCAATCCATATTGCGCTACCAAGCTATTCGGCATTGGTTGGTAAAGAAAATACAGACACTAAATTGTTTGTCACCGAGATTATTCGTGAAGATACGCATGAGTTGTTCGGTTTCTTTACTCGTGGTGAGAGGGAGTTGTTTGTGATGTTGATGACTGTGAGTGGTATAGGTGCCAACACGGCAAGGATGATCATGTCGGCATACACCGCTACGGAAATACGACAGATAATTGCTACGGGCAATGCGTGTGCGCTGTCGCAAGTGAAGGGCCTTGGTCCCAAGACGGCTCAGCGAATCATTGTGGACCTGAAAGATAAAGTGCTGAAGATAGACCTTGGTTCTGAGACAAACCAAGGTGGTTCAGAGGACGCCGCAAACGGCTATAGTATAGGGCAGCAAGGCGTGGATAGTGAAGTGAAACAAGAGGCAGTGAGCGCGCTGACTATGTTGGGATTTGCTGCCGCAGCAAGTGGAAAAGTGGTGGATAAAATCCTAAGCGCTGAGCCTAATGCCAGTGTGGAAAAAGTGATTAAGCAGGCATTGAAAATGCTGTAGTTTTAGAGTTTAGTGTTTAGAGAAAATATAGCGTTTTGAAAAAGATATTGATTATATTATTGAGTGTGATGCCGTTGTGGGCGTTGGCTCAGGATCAGGATAGCATCGTCTCATGGGATGAGAATGATAGCATCAAGATGGCACCCTTGAAGGTGCAGCATGTGGGTGCGGATAACTACGACGCGTTGTCTGCACCGAAAAGTAGTTTGGATCTAAAAAATCCAGATAACGTGACATCCGTAGTGGAATATGATGCGCTGAATGGATATTATGTGCTTCGTACACGTATCGGTGATGTGGATATAGCGACTCCCTATATGATGACGATGGACGAGTATCGTGCGTATAGTGAACGCGAACAGATGTCTAAATATTGGCAATCGAAGATTAGTGAGGTGGAGCATGATAATGAGAAGAAATTCGATATCACGGACATGCAATTCAATATTGGCCCTGCCGATAAGGTGTTCGGTCCTGGAGGCGTGCGTCTGAAGATGCAAGGTTCGGCAGAGCTGTTGTTTGGTTTTAAGCATCAGTACGTGGATAATCCAGCGTTGACGGAGAGATCAAGAAACAATAATATCTTCGACTTTGACGAGAAGATACAAGTGAGCATCAATGGTAAGGTGGGTGATAAGCTCAATATGAACTTGAATTATAATACTGAGGCATCCTTTGACTTTGACCAGATGAATTTGAAGCTGAACTACAAGGGGCAGGAGGATGATATTATTCAGTCAATAGAGGCTGGTAATGTGTCGATGAATCTGAATAATAGTTTGATTAGTGGTAGTAGTGCGTTGTTTGGTGTTAAGACGGATTTGAAATTTGGAAAGTTGAAAGTTCAAGCGTTGATTTCACAACAAAACTCGGAGAGCCAATCGGTGTCGAGCAAGGGTGGTGCACAGACAACCAGCTTTGAAATACCGATTGATAGCTATGATGAAAACCGTCATTTCTTCTTGGGCTACTACTTCCGTGATAACTATGAGCAGGCGATGCAGTCGTTGCCCTATATTGCTAGTGGCGTAACGATTAATCGTATCGAAGTATGGGTGACGAATAAGCGTGGTAATTATGATCAAGCGCGTAATATAGTGGCGTTGACAGACTTGGGTGAATCGTCTCAAGAGCATATCCAAAACGCATCATGGGCGGCATCAGTCGATGCGCGTACACCTTACAATAAAGCCAATAATCTGTATGAGACGTTGGCTTTGAATAATCCAGAGATACGTGATATTCAGCAGGTTAGTGCTGTGATGCAGTCATTAGGAGGAATGGAGTTGGGTGAAGATTATGAGAAAGTGGAGTCGGCTCGACTATTGAACAATGGTGAATATACATTGAATGCATCGTTGGGTTATATCTCTTTGAAAACAGCATTGAATCAAGATGAGGTATTGGCGGTAGCATATGAATATACATATGGTGGTCAAGTGTATCAAGTGGGTGAGTTTTCGACAGATGGTGGCGAAGCATTGAAAGCTCCTAATACACTGATGTTGAAGTTGTTGAAAAGTACGAATAATGCTCCTTATGTTAAGGGAAAGGGTACTTGGGACTTGATGATGAAGAATGTCTATTCCTTGGGTGCAAGCCAGATGTCAAGTGATAAGTTTGAGTTGTATATCCAATATCGTAATGACTCGGTAGGTACAGAAATGCAATATCTGATGGAAGGTGATGTGAAAGGTAAACAGTTGCTTCGTGTGATGAACTTGGATCGTCTGGATTCGCGTAACAACTCAACGCCAGATGGTAGGTTTGATTATGTGGAGGGCTATACGGCGTTGTCCTCCTCGGGTAGGATTATCTTTCCAGTATTGGAGCCTTTTGGTAGTCACTTAGCGCAAGCAATTGGTGATTCGTTAGTAGCGAAGAAGTATGTATTCCAGGAACTGTATGACTCTACTTTGGTTAGTGCTCAGGAGATGACGGAGAAGAATAAATTTAGGTTGATGGGTAAGTACAAGGGTAGTGCAGGTAATGAGATACGCTTGGAAGCTATGAATATTCCTCGTGGAAGTGTGGTGGTAACGGCTGGTGGTGCAACGCTGGTAGAGAATGTAGATTATACAGTGGATTATACAATGGGTGTGGTGACGATCTTGAACCAATCCATCATTGATTCTGGTACTAATGTAGATGTGAAATTGGAGAATCAATCACTGTTCTCTATGCAGCGTAAGTCGCTGTTTGGAGCGCACTTGGAGTATGAGTTTAGCAAAGATTTTACGCTGGGTGGTACCATCATGCACCTGCGTGAGAAACCGCTGACTACGAAAGTGAATACTGGTAGTGAACCGTTGGCCAATACCATTTGGGGTGTGAATACTAGTTGGAAGACAGAGTTGCAATGGTTGACCTTGTTGGTAGATAAGGTGCCTTGGATAGAAGCTACTGCTCCATCTACTCTTCAAGTGAATGCGGAGTTTGCTCATTTGATACCTGGACACACGAAGGACGTGGGTGATGTAGGGGCTGCTTATGTGGATGATTTTGAGGCAACAAAGACCAATATAGACATTCACTATCCTAATTATTGGAAATTAGCCTCTACCCCTACTGGCGCTACTTGGGCTGAAGCAGTCATGGGGAATCATGTGGACTACAATAAGAACCGCGCGTTGTTGGCGTGGTACACGGTAGATCCTATTTTTGGTTATCCTCAAAGCAATACGCCACGTCATATTAAGGATGATTTGGATGCGATGTCTGATCATCGAACACGTATTGTATATGAGCAAGAGGTATATCCTAACAAGGAGGTCTTGCCCAATGCAGATTCTAAACTGGCAGTAATGAACTTGAGTTATTACCCCGAGGAGCGTGGCCCATATAATATCTCCGCTGATGAGGTTGGTATGGATGGTCATCTAACCAATCCTCAACAACGTTGGGGTGGCATTATGCGTAAGTTGGATAATACTGATTTTGAGAAAGCGAATATTGAGTATATTGAGTTTTGGCTGATGGATCCATTCCTGACCAACCCAGATGCTACGTTTGAAGGCGGTGATTTGTATATTGATTTAGGTGATGTTAGTGAAGATATTTTGCGCGATGGTAAAAAGAGTTTTGAGCATGGTTTACCTTTGAATGCAGATGAGTCAACGGTGGATTATACGCTTTGGGGACGTTCTCCCAAGACGACCAGTACGGTAGTAGCTTTTGCTAATGAGACAGGTGCGCGTAAGAAGCAAGATGTGGGTTTGAATGGTTTGTCTTCAGCGGAAGAACGAGGTGATGCTAATCAAGATTTTATCTTTTTGTACAACGGTCTCAATCCATATAAGGATTATCTGGATGCTTTACAGAGCAGGGTAGATCCCGCTGTATGGGATTTGTGGTATGAGGATAAATTCTCGCCTCGCAATGACCCAGCGGGTGATGATTACCATTACTATCGTGGTGATGATTATGACCAAGCAGAAACTCCTGTGTTGTTACGCTACAAACGCTACAATGGTACCGAGGGTAATTCACCGGAGATGGATGAGAATGCTTCGTATGGAACTGCTTCGACCCTGCAGCCAGATATTGAGGATATCAACCAAGATAATACTTTGAATGATAGTGAACGTTTCTATCGTTATCGTATCTCGCTGCGTAAAGAAGATATGCAACGTGTAGGTCAACAGCATATTGCTAGTATCATGGAAACGAATGTGCGGTTGCAGAACGACCAAACGGCCAAGGTAAAGTGGTACCAATTTAAGATTCCGTTGCGCGGTGATACTGCGACGGTGAAGAAAGTGGGCAATATCCGAAACTTCAAGTCGATACGTTTTGCTCGTATTTTTATGACTAATTTCTCACAAGAGACGCACCTACGTTTGGCTTCGTTGGATTTGGTGCGTGGAGAATGGCGCAATTACACGAAAGGCTTGTATCAAGATTTAGCAAATAATCAATACAATATACCTAATCCATACTCGCAGAATGGTTCGATGGATGTAGAGGCAGTGAATATTGAAGAGAATTCTAATCGAACTCCAGTGAACTATGTTTTGCCTCCTGGTATTTCGCGTCAGACGGACCCTGGTCAAGCACAATTAATCGCGCAAAATGAGCAGGCGATGGTACTTCGTTTGCGTGAGATGGAACCTAAGGATGCTCGTGGTGTGTATAAGAATGTGGTGTATGATATGCGACAGTACAAGCGTTTGCAAATGTTTGTACATGCGGAATCGCTACCTCAATACGATGCAATAGAAGATAAGGATTTGACCTGTTTCATCCGATTAGGTTCGGACTTGAAGAATAACTACTACGAGTACGAGATTCCATTGCATTTAACCCCAGAGGGTGTATATGACAACAATAATGTCAATGATCGTTTGAAAGTGTGGCCCGAACAGAATATGTTTGACTTTGAATTGCAGGTGCTAACCAATGCAAAGTTGGCTCGCAATAAGGCAAAACGAGCTGGTAATGCCAATGTGGGTAACACTTTACCTTATGAAACCTATGATCCAGAGAAATTGGAGAATAAGGTAACAGTGTTGGGAAATCCTACTCTGGAGGATGTGCAAGCTATTATGATAGGTGTACGCAATAAGTCTAATGAGAAAGTAAGTGGCGAGGTCTGGGTTAATGAATTGCGTTTGAGTCAGTTTAATGAGCAAGGGGGTGTCGCTGCTATGGCGAATGCGGCATTGAGTATTAGTGATATTGCACAATTCAATGTAGCAGGACGTATTGAAACTGCAGGCTATGGCTCTATTGAATCGAATGTGCTTGATCGCAATATGGAAGATGCATATCAGGTCTCTGTTAGCGCGGCTCTGGAAGCAGGACGCCTGTTCCCTGAAAAAGCGAAATTGCAAATACCATTATATGCATCGTATTCCAATGAGACGCTTGCTCCAGATTTTGATCCGCTGGATACGGATGTGAAATTATCCGAAAGTTTGCAAAACTATGAAACGAAAGAGGCGCGTGACTCCATCAAACAGATGGCGAATACTGTACATGAGTCCACGAGTTTCTCGGTTTCAAACATGAAAGTGGATATCCATTCGAAAAAACAAAATATGTTCTACGATCCTGCTAACTTCTCTATATCAGCAAGTTATAATGAACAGAAGCAACATTCGCCTGAGATTGAGCAAGATTTATCCAAAGACTATAAGGGATCGTTCAACTACTCCTATAGTTTTAATCCTAAACCATGGGAACCATTTAAGAATGTAGAAAAAGTAAAAAAAGTGAAGTTCTTATCGGAGCTGAATTTCTATTATTTACCACAATCCTGGGCGTTCAATACGAATATGCATCGTACTTTTACCCACTTAAAAATGCGTGATTTTAATACACAGGATATAGGTGTTTCTGCTCCGAAGGAAATGGATTTGACATTCTCCAAGGACTTTACTTGGGATAGAAACTTTGACTTTAAATATGATTTGACAAAGAACATCAAGTTCTCTTTCCAAACAGCGATGAACTCTACTGTGGAAGAGGGATATTATACTCCAGAGATTCTGAGTATGTACGAAGATTTGCGTTTTGAAAACAAACATTATGAAGCATGGAAGGATACGGTAATGCGTAGCATGGCTACATGGGGTACTCCTTATACTTATCAACAACTCTTCTCTGCATCATGGAATGTGCCGTTCAATCGTATCCCATATTTGGAAGCTTTAACAGCTAATGCTTCGTATAATGCAACTTATAATTGGAATCGTACTATGCAGTCTACTAATATCGAGACCAATTTAGGTAACGTGGTGAGCGGAACACGGGCTTGGCAAGTGGATGGTGGTATCAACTTTGAAACTTTGTATGGTAAGTCCAAATATTGGAAACAGATGAATCAGCACTATAATCAACGTGCTAATCTGCGTAAGCGCGCTGGTGCATTCAAACCTAAGACGAACTCACAAGTTATTACTTTTGTGGCAGGAGAAGAGAAAGAGATCACTCACCGTTTGGGTAGCGAATTTTTTAAAGTGACAGCTACTACCAATGATGGTAAACCATTTAAGGTGAAATTAGTTTCTTCCACTACTACTAAGGCTGTTGTCAAATCCAAAGAAAGCGCAGAAGGGGTGACGATTAAACTAGAGACAATTGATAAGTCGAAACGTTCTGGTGGACAAGTGACAGCGGATATGTTTGCATATTTTGGTACCATGTTTCGTAAGTTGCAAGTCACTTATCGTAATACATATTCTTTGACTTTGCCTGGTTTTGCACCTCAAGCTGGTTTTATGGGTCAACAACGTTTTGATAATCTGTATGCACCTGGTTTCGATTTTGCTTTTGGTGCATTTGGCGATGACTTTGTGGAGAAAGCCAAACGAAATGGCTGGCTTTCTGGTGACACTGCAGTGGTACAACCGGCAACTCGCTCCAAGACAGAAGATTTTGATGCAAAACTAACTCTCGAACCATTCCCTGGCTTGAAAATTCAACTCAATGGTAAACGTTATGAGGCACAATCTACCTCAATTATTTATTCGTATGACCATCTGCAAGAGAATATGACTGGTTCGTTCAATATCACACAAGTAGCTATAGGTACTGCATTTAAAGGAATTGGTAGTGCAGACAAGAATTTTGAATCGGAAGTCTTCAACCAGTTCTTGGCTAATCGCCATATTATGCGAGATCGTATTTCTGCACAGTATGTAGGTAAGAGGTATCCCAATTCAGGTTTCGTACCAGCCAACTTGCGTGGCAAGACATATGATCCTGCGAATGGAGGAGTAAGCGGAAATACCGCCGATGTGTTGGTGCCTGCTTTTTTGGCAGCATATACAGGACGTGATGCGAATACGATTGGCATTAATCCATTCATGAACCTTTTGCATATTCTGCCAAACTGGTCGGTAACTTTTGATGGATTAGGACGCTTGCCTTGGTTGCGTGATCAATTTAAGTCTATTAGCCTTACACATGCATACACTTGCAAGTATGCAATTGGTAGTTATTCCAGTTACTCTACATGGATGCCTATTGATGGGGATTTGAGCAATAAACAGATAGGTTTTGTACGTGATGTGACTACTGACATGCCAATTCCTTCCTCTGCATATGATATTTCTTCGGTGACACTGACAGAGAATTTTTCACCATTAGTCGGACTCAATATGACGATGAAGAATTCATTATCGGCTAAGTTTGAGTATCGCAAGCAGCGTAATATCTCGCTGAATGTCAATTCTGTACAAATAACAGAAGGTCATACGGATGAATTTGTAGTTGGCGCAGGCTATACGATTAAGGACCTCAGCTTCATCACCAAGAATCGCAATGGTGGACAGAAGAAAGTAAGCAATGACCTTAAACTAAATGTGGATGTTAGTTATAAGGATATTAAGACCCTCTTGCGTAAAGTGGAGGAAGATCTTACTCAAGCTAGTTCTGGTAATAAAGTGTTTGGTATAAAAATTAGTGCAGATTACGTACTCTCGCAGAAGATAAATCTGCAGTTCTTTTATGACCACCAAGGAACGACACCGCTCATTTCGTCTTCTTATCCAATCAAGTCGGATAATGTGGGTATAAATATTAAATTGATGCTCACGCGCGACAGCAATTAAAGACATGTATAGAGTGGGTATTATTGGTCCTGAGTCCACGGGAAAGAGTACCTTGGCAGCATATTTAGCACACCGCTATGACGGTGTGCTTGTTGCTGAATATGCGCGCGAATATATGGAATCGTGTGCCCACGCAAGTGCCTACACCTATGAGGATGTTATGAATATTGCACATCATCAAGTGCAGCAGCTTACCGAATTATTCGAGGGGATATCGAAAGGATGTCGAAAGGATGTTATCTTTTTCGATACTGAGTTAGTTATTACGAAAGTATGGTTTCTACACAAATATGGCACTTGTCCCGAGTTTCTAGAGGATGCTTTACACAAATATCCTATGGATATTTATTTGCTTTGTTATCCAGATATCCCATGGCAGCCTGATTCAGTGCGTGAAAATCCAGATATTCGTGAATACCTCTTCGATTGGTACGAACGTGAGATACAAGCGCTAGATATACCATATTATATTATTCGTCATTGAATAGAACAACTCAAAATGCGAGTGAAATAAAACTTTCTTTCGTTTTTCTTGCATGTCTGCATTTTTTGTTGTAACTTTGCAAAAATTTTGGCGTTTTGTGTTTTAGACACATGAAACCCTTTGAAACATTGAAACTTTTAACATTTAAACAAGCCCCCCAGGGGCATGAATTATGGACGCAAAATACAATCCTAAAGACATTGAAGCCAAGTGGTATCAATATTGGCAAGACAAGAAGTTATTTCACAGTACTCCTGATGGACGTGAGGCATACACCGTAGTTATTCCTCCACCAAACGTGACCGGTGTGCTGCATATGGGTCACGTACTCAACAACACTATCCAAGATATCTTGGTTCGTCGTGCACGCCTCGAGGGCAAGAACGCTTGTTGGGCACCTGGTACTGACCACGCTAGTATCGCTACCGAAGCTAAGGTCATCAA
>JAEIGA010011426.1_pt1 | contig 13480 bp, 11 predicted proteins | sample 9270691 | NCBI WGS metagenome assembly JAEIGA01 (sample SAMN17057246, study PRJNA624740) | gut metagenome | biome: biome; isolation source: fecal sample | host: Bos grunniens | place: China: Xizang | collected 2019
AGAGAGTTGCTATAATCAACAGCCTGGGCATATACTATTACAGAGAGAATGAAAGTAGCATAATGCATTCATTCAAAAGCACACCGGAATATGAACATCTGTTCCAGCAATGCTTGTCTGCCTCAATCCCCGATAAGAAGCATAATGAGTACTTCCATCTTACCATAAAGAACAGATTAAGACATTTTAAACGTTTCTGGGGCAAGAGATGCCTTGTAAAAGGTATGAAGAGTACAGAATTCTATCAGGAGCTGAAGAACGACATAGAGACATATGCATACAGGCTCCCGGCCGTTGAGCGCGTGCTGTTCACAAACGAAAACCCCGTCATCCGCTTTTTTGCAATAATTGCAAGAGGTGTTATGAAGGCGCTTTGATAAACATAATACTACAAGTTCGCAATTTAATATGGGAGACAATAGACAACTGTCAAGAAATATGATATTCAACATTTTGTTGTTTGTCATCAACTTGGGAATATCATTCTTCCTAACCCCGTATATTGTCAACAACATAGGACGTGAAGCGTATGGATTCATTCCACTCATAAACAACATGATTGGTTATACATCCATTATAACCACAGCAGTAGGTTCAATGGCCGGACGTTTCATAACCATGAGACTGTATAAAGACGATTATGAGGGAGCAAGTTATTATTTCAACTCGGTATTTCTTGCTAATATCGTTCTCTCTGCGATATTCACAGTATTGTCAATCATTACAATATGCTATTTGCCATATATTCTTAACATCCCCGAATATCTGTTGACAGATGTCAAATGGCTATTTATATTCACAGTACTGTCAATGCTCCTTGGTTTGAGTACCGGAATCCTATCCTGTGGCGCAATAATTAAAAACAGAATAGATGTCAGCGTTTCACGTTCATTGGTTCAGAACGGACTCCGCGTCGGACTAATCATTTTACTTTTTACATGCCTGAAACCATCTATTGTATACCTTAGTCTATCGGCATTCATCGCAGCTATTTTAGGTGTATATTACAATTTCAGTTTCAAGCGCCGGTTCTTGCCCGAGATTCCTATTGAGCCAAAGAAATATTTCTCATGGAGCAAGCTCAAGGAAGTGACTTTTTCCGGAATATGGAACTCTGTCAACCAATTGAGCAACCTTTTGCTGTACCAATTGGATTTGCTTATCACAAATATATTCATAAGCGCTGCGGCAACAGGAGAATACTCGCTTGCGAAGATGATGCCGGCAATGATTCTCAGTTTTTTGGCATCATTATCCGGTTCATTCTATCCCAAATTCAACATTCTTTATGCAGAGGGGAAAATTGCAGAACTAAACGCCCTTGTCAAAAAATCAATGAAGATTGTTGGGCTTTTCGTATCAGTTGCTATTGGTATTCTTATTGTATACAGCGACGCGTTCTACACCCTTTGGGTACCCAATGAAGATGCGAACAACCTGCATTGGCTGACGATTGTTACCGTAGCGCCAATGATTTTTGGTGGCAGCGTCAACCCAGTGTTCGGACTCTTTGCAACAGCAAACAAACTCCGTGTTCCCTCTTTGGTTCTATTGGGTGCCGGAATATTGAACACGGCGGTTGTCTTCATTCTTTTAAAAACAACAAACCTTGGAATTTGGGCCATAGCCCTAACCAGTGCAATACAAGGAGGATTACGCAACGCACTGTTTACACCAATATACGGTGCACGATGTATCGGGCAGAAATGGCACGCACTATTTCCAACAATGTTCAAAGCTATTTGCGGTCTTGGCATTGTTGTGGGAGTTGGATATATCGCCAAAACATTCATGCCAACAGACAACTGGATAAGCCTACTAATCGCAATGGGAAGTGTCGCAGTTGTGGCAGCATTATTGAATTTGACTATCATTTTCAATACATCTGAGAGGACTTACCTAAAAAACATCATATTGAGCAAAATAAAAAGGAAAAGGAGTAATGGATAGCATTAAACGTTATATAGATTGTTATGTTCCGGTAACAGGTTGCACACTTCGCTGTGACTACTGCTATATTACAATGCATCGTCTATTCGATGCTAAACTGCCAAAGTTCAACTATAGCCCGGAGCATGTTAGGAAAGCCTTATCGAAAGAGCGTTTGGGCGGTACATGCCTGATAAATTTTTGTGCAGGTGGCGAAACGCTGTTAGCACCTCAAATTATTCAATACATAAAAGAGTTGCTTGAGGAAGGGCATTATATAATGGTTGTTACAAATGCAACCATAGACAAACGCTTTGACGAAATTGCCAAATTCCCTGCAGAATTGACAAAAAGGCTTTTCTTTAAGTTCTCATATCACTATCTTGAGCTAAAAAGGAAGAATCTGCTCGAGCGCTTCTTCAACAACATAAAAAAGGTACGTGATGCAGGATGCTCTTTTACCCTTGAGGCTACGCCATCAGATGAATGGATACCATATATTGATGAAATGAAACAGGCAGCCATAGACAATGTCGGAGCAGTGTGTCATATAACAATTGCACGCGATGAACGCGACCCTGAGAAATTGCCCATTCTCACATCTTTGTCAAGAGAAGAATATGAAAAGACCTGGGCAAATTTCAATTCACCACTTTTCAACTATAAACTTACGATTTTTGAAAAGAAGCGCAAGGAGTTCTGCTATGCCGGAGATTGGTCTTTCTACCTTAATTTGGCAACTGGCATAATGACACAATGCTATAAATCACATACATCTCAAAATATTTTCGAAAATATTGAAAAGCCAATCAAGTTCAGAGCCGTTGGTAAATATTGCAAAGAGCACCACTGTTACAACGGACACTCATTCATTGTACTCGGCGATATCCCCGAACTTGAAGCACCCACATATGCCGAACTGAGAAACCGCATCTGCACAGATGGCGACGAGTGGCTAAAGCCCGAGATGAAACACTTCATGAGTACAAAGCTGTGGCAAAGCAACAAAGAGTATTCAGCGCTGAAAAAAGCAAGCACAAACTGCTATATCAAGGGCAAAATAGCTAAAGATAAACTAAAATACGCGCTAAAGAGAGTCTTCAAATGACAAGCCAAGAAAAAATACAGCAACTCAAGGAGTACATACATAATAGCCTCGCACATTTGATAGATAGCGATTATGTACTGCTCGATGTCCCCTACTACACAAACATCGGCGACACTCTTATTTGGGAAGGGACTAAGCATTTCCTGAAGGAGATACCGCATAAATGTCTGTACACAGCATCTGTAGAGACATACAGATACAGACCGTTACCACCGGACACCGTCATACTTTTACAGGGAGGCGGCAATTTCGGAGACATTTGGCGCAGACACCAAGATTTGCGCCTTGAAGTTGTGAAAGCCTACCCCAACAACCGGATAATAATACTTCCGCAAACAATATTCTACAAGGACAACTTCGTTTTTGAAGCAGATACAAAAATCTTCAACTCACACAAAGACCTGCATATCTGCGCGAGAGACACAGGCAGCCTCAATTTCTTGCAAAAGACACTCACCTGCAACCTTTTACTTGTACCAGATATGGCATTCTGCATCAGTAGCAAATTACTGAAAAAATACAGCAAGAAAGAAGGAGAAAGAACATTGTTCCTAAAGAGGAACGACCCGGAATTTTGCGAATATGATTTTAACTCATATATTACAGAGAATCGTTCAATGCTTGATATCTGCGACTGGCCTACTATGGAACAACAGTTCAAAGCAAAAGCCTACCTTGACAAGCTTTTGTGGCACAAAGAACAGATAGGAAGAATTCCGGACATATATGCCGATTGGGTTTTCCGCCCACATCAAGTAAAAAAAGGTGTTGAGTTTGTAAGCCAATATAAAAAGGTATATACCACCCGATTGCACGTTGCAATTCTATCATTGCTTTTAGACAAGGAGACTGTCTTTTTTGATAACTCATACGGCAAGAACAGTTCATTCTATGACACTTGGCTTGCTGACGTAAAGGGCATTACTTTTATACAATAATCTATGAGCAAAAAATTAGGCATATTAAGTTTATTATTCATTGTTGTTTCATGTCACCTTGTGAGTAAGGAATATAATACTGAAATCAAGACTATACAGGGCAAATATCTGCACTTTTCGTTAGACGATGTACAAAACATATGTTACAATCTCCAAACAGATGATAAAGGTACAATATTTTCCGACTCAACACTATCTGTTCTCAAGCAATGGCATGATAAATATGGAATTGTTGTAAGCCTTTATATCCAAGGAGATTTTACAATAAACAGTAAATACGCACAAGAATTGATAGAGAATAGCGAGTGGCTGAAATGGGGTTATCATGGTAATACAGAAAAATCTCATAAAACCGATATGAAAATATTCTACAAACAGGTTATAGATTCTATTGGTTCATCTTGTATAATCGACAAGTGTCCGCGAATTCACTATTTTCACGCAGATTACACAAGTTGTATGGATTTAAATGAATTGGGGTGCATAGGTTTCCTTACTTGTGATGATTGGGCATGGAATTCCAAGAATCGTGTATCAAACTATTACCTTACACGTTCACAGAATGAAATTCTGGATAGAAACGACCGCCTCTATGACAAAGACAATAAAGTGTATTTTGTAAAAACAGATTTTAGACTTGAACACGTTGCTCAACGTTGGGAAACAGTCAATAATCTTTTTGAATATTACTCAACAAACGATGCCCAGAATAAAGAACTAATAATATTCAGTCACGAATGGTGTTTTAATTCTTACTTGAGATTAGCGGACTCTATTTTTAGTTGGGCGAGCTTAAACGAATACGAATTTGACTATCCCGAAAACAGAGTGCCAAAGAACAACAACGAAGATATATAGAAATGAAAATCTCTATTGTAATACCAGTATATAATGTAGAGCCATACATTGAGGACTGCCTTAAGTCTGTGGCTGCACAAACCTATAACGGCGATATTGAATGTATTGTAGTAGACGATTGTACACCCGATGGAAGTTGTGCAATTATTGAACGGTTCATCGAGAATAACAACGGTTCCATTGAGTTCAAACTGCTGCACCATACCGTGAACCGCGGACTATCTGCCGCACGCAACACCGGCATTGATGCTGCAACAGGAGATTACATATATTTCCTCGACAGCGATGACGAGATAACACCCGACTGCATTGAGCTTTTGGCAGAACCGTTGAAACAAAAGAAATACGATTTTGTCATTGGCAACTATGAGACTCTTGGTTCCGATGTAATATTTCCACAACTACTCATAGAAAAAGAAGAAGTAACAACCAATGAAGAGATACGCAGGTTATACTTCCAAAGAAAGTGGTATATGATGGCGTGGAATAAGCTGTGTAATATGGAATTCATACGCAAAGAGGAACTATATTTCAAAGAGGGTACAGTCAATGAAGATGAAATTTGGAGTTTTCAGCTTGCATGCACTGCTCAGTCAATGTATGTCATTAAAACAGAGACATACAAATACAAAGTGCGCAAAACATCCATCATGGGGCATATTAATACTGGAAAAACAGCACTTGCTTTTGCTACAATTACACATGAAACATATAAGTGGAGCAAAATAAGAGATATACTTTATCATCATGGAGTCGCCAAACAAATCCTTTTCTACAGAAATTATGCTCTGAGTCACATCTTCTCAATGCAATCTTATAACGATAAGAAAAACTTATACCTGGAATGCTATAAAAAAATGCGAATTGAAGCATTAAAACTCTGTTGTAAGGGGTTACTCAGCAAAAAATCGATGCTCAGAGAATTTCACAACTACGTCCCTGGCATATTGGGCTTTTGGTATCTCTGTATTTATCGCAAAATCTTTAAAGGTAGAATATAATGGGGACATCAAAAGGTCTTATAGGCGTAATAGTACCAGTCTACAAGGTGGAGAAATATATCGCAGAGTGCATTGAAAGCATTCTTGCACAAACATACACAAACTTTCGTCTAATACTTGTCGACGACGGAAGCCCGGACAATGCCGGTAAAATATGCGATGAATACGCAAAAAAAGACACACGCATAACCGTCATCCATCAAGAGAATGCAGGAGTAACGCGCGCAAGGGCAAAAGGGGTTGAAGAAGCGAATGATTGTGAATTTATAATGTTTGTAGATGGTGATGATATGATACCACCTAAAGCCTTGGAGGAGTATTACAGAATTATTGACAAGGAGACGGATATTGTCTTATGCATTTCATACACAACAGAGGAGCAACATTGTGTTTTCATTGACAATTGGGAGAATTTGGGACACACGATGCCCATAGATAATTTCAGGAAAAGGGTGCTGAACGTTAAAGGAGGAATGCCATGGGGGCGACTATTCAGGAAGTCAATCATTAATGACATAGTTTTTGATATCCCGCGCGGAATTTATTTTGGCGAAGATGCAATCATGAACTTGAGAATCGCTTTCCGTACTGAAAAAGAGATTAAAACGATAAGGGAACCATTATATTTCTACAGAAAACATGCGACAAGCGTCTGTAGCCAATTCGGCTATAGTGCAGAATATCTTTCAAAGTTGTGTCACCACCTAAAGGAATCCATTCCGACAAAAAAAATGGACGAATATATGCTGTCACATATAAAATGCAGGGCAGATTTATGGAGGGTACTACTCAGCTACCGCATAAGGATTGACGATTGGGCCGGAACTGACTTCCATAGAGAATTAAAGCAAGACATCAAGACATACGGATATAGGCTTCCCATTTCTGAAAGACTACTGCTGAAGTACACAAATCCAATAATACGATTTTTTATTATTACAATACGCAAAGCAAAAAACTTATTATATAAAACATTAAATCCTACTGTAGCCCCAAGGGCATGAACGCCAACTTTATTAAAAAAACAGTAAACTATTCTTTCAGCGGCATTTTAATTTTAAAGAAAGTTTCTTAACAATGAAAAATATCTGCATCGTAAGTGAATGCCAACAAGTGTTGGGAGTTGGAGGAACAGAGACCGTAAGCTATCTATTAAAAAAAGAACTGATAAAGAACGGTTATAAAGTTTGGAGTATGTTTTTTATTCCAAAGGCGCCTAAAACTGAGACCGATATTGAATTCCCCGAAAAACAAGTTCTTTGCTCCAATGAAAACAAAAGGACTTTCATTAATGCGATTGAAAAATATGAAATTGACATTATCATTTCACAAGGAGCGCCATTCAAGGGGTTGCTGGAGCTGTGTATAGAAGCAAAGAAAGCGAGCAAATGTAAATTGATATATTGCTATCATTTCAATCCTTTGAAAGCGAATAGGGAATTTAATGATTATAAAGAACGCTATTTATCAAACCATAGCTTTATATTGAGGCCTATATATAGTTTGTATTTTGAGATTAGGCGACACACTTTTATAAAACAAGATATAAAGTTCTTCAAGGACATAGAAATAGAAGAAATAGATGCGTTCGTCACTTTAAATAAGGAATTTACGACATTTCTACAGAAAATATATCCTTCCAAATTCAAAGAAAGATTTCACACTATATCGAACCCTATAGTTTTGGACAATTGTGAACCGACTTCAAAAAAAGAAAATATTATTCTTTTTGTTGGAAGACTCACATACCAGAAACGGTTAGATAGACTATTATATATATGGGAGGAAGTGTATAACATATTCAAGAACTGGAAACTCGTTATTGTTGGTGACGGAGAGTATGCAAATGAATATCAAAGAATCGCAGAAAAATCACAATTAAGAAACGTTGAGTTTGTAGGTCAAAAAGAATCAGACGAATACTTCAAGAGAAGTAAAATTATTTGTATGACCAGTTCACACGAATCCTTTGGAATGGTTTTAATAGAAGGACAAAAATATGGTTGTGTACCAATTGCATACAATAGTTTCGAATCAGCAACAGATGTCATTAGTCATGGTCATAACGGTCTGCTGATCACTCCCTTCAACAAACGAGAGTACATAGACGGCATAATAGCTCTTATTACAGATGAACACCGAAGAGACATGCTAGCCAGCAATGGCAAAAGTTTCATTAAGAAATTTGATGCCAATGTAGTTGTAAAAAGATGGATTTATCTTATAGAAACTCTATAATTTCAAAGACAGTAACAATGAACGAAAGAATTGGTGTAATAGTACCGGTCTATAAGGTTGAAAAATACATTACTGAGTGCATTGACAGTATTCTTGCACAAACGCATACAAACTTCCGCCTAATACTTGTAGATGACGGAACGCCCGACAATGCCGGGAAAATATGCGATGAATACGCGAAAAAAGACCCACGCATAACAGTCATTCACCAGGAGAATGCAGGTGTAACACGCGCAAGAGCACGCGGCGTGGAAGAGGCCGAAGATTGTGAGTTCATAACCTTTGCCGATGCAGACGACCTTATGCCAAGCAACGCACTTAAAACTCTTGTTTCAATACTGAAACCCGATATAAATATCGTTATGGGAGCATTAAAACGTTTTCGTGGAGACATTGTGATTTCAAAATCCGAGACTTCGGCAAGAACAAAAGAAATCTCACACCAATGCTACAAAAAACAGATGATTATTGGGAAAGATAGCGGTCCGTATTGTAAATTGATAAGACGTTCACTTATAACATTAGGAGTTTTTGATATTCCGCAAGATATTATAATGGGAGAGGATACTATTGCCAATATAAGAATCGCTTTCAACAACAAAGAAAATGTTGTTACAACAACACAATGTGTCTACCATTACAGACAACACGACGAAAGTATCATGCACTCGTTTAATGGTAGCCCTGAATACGAAGAATTGTTTTTTCAGCACATTGAAAAATCTATCCCGGATATCGAGAAAAACAAATATGCGAAATATGTTGTGATAGGTAAAATATTGAGTTATGACTACAATTTCGGATATTCCTGCAAGAAACCGAAGTGGACAGGAAGCGAGTTCCAACGCACGCTCCTGAAAGAAATCAAGGCATATAAAATCAGGAACTACTTTATAGAACGACAACTTATTACCACCACAAACTGCAAAATGCGAAAATTCTTAATCATTCTAAAAAGAATAAAAAACAAATTCTTTTGGAATAACTGAAGTAGCACCCGTTAAAATAGGATAAAAAGTGGGTTACATATTTGCAATCATAATAGCAACACTCCTACTCTACATTATTATATTGTGGATTAAGCTAAAGCCATACAATCAAAAACCACTTGAAATAAGAACTTTTGATGGCAACGACAGTCCCTATCATCCAAGTGTTCTCTATTTCAAGGATGGATGGAACGGCTATAAATATTGGATGGCAGAAACACCATTCTCTCCCAAAAGCAAACCTTACGAGGATAGGAATGAGTGCCCGTCCATACATGTTTCAAATGATGGAATCAAATGGACTGAAATCGCCAAAAATCCAATCGATGACCTTAACATCAAGGAAATTGAAGAGCTAGATTATTTTTCAGACCCTCATCTTGTTTTTGTAAACAATAAGATAGAGTGCTGGTACCGTTTTACTCATAGGGGTGGCATTAAAAACAAATACGACAACCTTCAATTAGTTAGGAAAACCAGCCAAGACGGCATCATTTGGAGTGAAAGAGAGGTGATGGTAAACCTTGCCACAAATGAGGGAGACTCTCTTGGCAACATGGTTGTCAGCCCAGCCATATTACATGGAAACGGGAAATACAAGATGTGGTATGTCAATAGCGAATCGAGAACTCGCCGTGAACTTTCCTATTCAGAATCTGCTGATGGTAAAAAATGGACAGCACAAAAGAAATGCATTCTCAATGGTCAAGAAAACATGCCTTGGCATATTGATGTAAATCACATTGATGGTAAATATTATTTGATTAGTTATGACTTGGAAAATCTCACACTTTGGTACAGTGATGACGGAATAACATTCAACTATGCAGATAAACTTCTTGAGCCTTCCGTTGCCGGTTCATTTTATTCATACAGATTATACCGGGCCTGCATAATTGAGGACAAGAATTTAAAAATATATTTCAGCGCACACGATTCATTAAAGACATACATAGGATTGATGGAAGGAAACAGCGTTGAGAATCTCAAGATAAAGAGTACGGACAGACATCAAACCATTTTCGGGCTATTGCTTTTCATATGTGTCACCAAATGGAGAACTGTCAAATTCCTATTCAAAAGGTTGATTAAAACATTTATGTGATATGCCCAAAGTTTCTATAATAATGCCGGCATACAATGCCGAAGAGTATATTTCAGAAGCAATCGAGTCTATTTTGGCCCAGACCTTCAAGGAGTGGGAGTTGGTAATCACCGATGATTGCTCAACAGACAATACTGTGGAGATTGTCGAAGGTTTCTGCAAAGGACATAAGAACATAAGACTCATAAAAAGGAGTACAAACTCAGGAGCTGCAAGATTGCCACGCAAAGAATCTGCATTTGCATCAACAGGCGAATTCATTATGACCTATGATGCTGATGATTTTTTGGATTATGACTACATTGAAAAAATGTACAACCGGCAACAAGAGACAGGTGCAGATATAATCCTCAGCACACTGCATCTATGCAACCGGAAAGGAGAAATGAACGGATTCTGCATCCCTAAAGTGTCTTTCCCTTTAGAGTGCATTATTAGCGGAAAAGAAGCCACGAAACACCTACTTGGAGAAGTGGAAATTTCGGTCAGCGGTCTATTGATTAAAAGAGAAATATATCTTGAAAACATTTCTTCCGGTAAAAACGAAGAAAACAATTATTCTTATGTTGATGAAATTGACCAACGACGTCTGTTGTTCAGCTGTAAGAATGTTGCATTCGCCAATACAAAATATTATTATAGACAACACTCTGAGAGCCTGATGCACCAAAAGAATATCAAGCGCTACAACATTCTGCAGACATCAAAAAGCATATACGAATTCGCCAAAAGGAATTATACAGAAGAACAACTTTTCATCAAGTTACAAAAGGATTATATACAATCTCTAATCTTTTGCCAAAGAGACTACTACTATTACAAGCACAACCAAACAGATTTTGCAAAAGAAGCATCAAAGATTCTGAAAGATTCATTCAGCTATGCAAAGCAGGAAAAAATGCGTCCACAAGGATTTAAACAAAAATTATGTATGATTTCGCACTGTACATTCAGAGGCATTTCCTGTCTATACGCATCCTTTTTAAAAATTAGAGCCAAATGAAACTCGCATCGTTTGACATATTTGATACCACACTAATACGCAAATGTGGAAATCCTGAAAATATTTTTTATCTCCTCGCTAACAAGTTATACCCAAACGACAAGGCAAAGAGAGGGGATTTTATTGTTTGGCGCAAACGTGCACCCCAAACAGTCCAAAAGAAACTAAAAAAAATAGAGTTGACGTTGCATGATATTTATACTGCAGAAGGAGTAGTTTCTTTTAATGAATATGACGTACAGACATTAATCAACAAGGAGCTAGAAACTGAAACGGAAAATCTGACAAGCAATCCAAGTATTACAGAGCTGATTAACCAAAAACGAAGAGACGGTTACAAAATCGCATTTATAAGCGATATGTATATTGACAGCCTTACATTACGTAAAATACTTGAGAAACAATGTCAAATCAAACCAGAAGATAACGTTTATGTATCTTGTGAAATACAAGCAAGAAAAGATTCCGGACTTTTGTACCAATATGTTAAACAACAATTGAACCCCAAAATTTGGGAACATTATGGAGACAACCGATACAGCGATGTAAAAATTGCCAAAAAAAATGGTATAAAAGCGACACTTGTCGATACCCATAATAATACATTAGAACAAAGATTGGAACAACTTGCTTCCCAAAATCCTGCATTCAAAGAATTATCTTTACTAACAGGCATTTCAAAAACAGCCAGACTGCAGAATAATAACCCATTTGCCACCATTGCAGCAAATTATGTTGCAAGCGCATACGTACCTTTCGTCAAATGGATTTTTGAAATTGCCAAGAAAGAAAATATAAAAACATTGTATTTCTTGTCTCGAGATAGTTATATACTACAGAAAATTGCAGAATCAATTCCACACGATGACATTGAACTAAAATATCTGTTTGTCTCAAGACGTTCTTTAATGCGTCCTTACATGTATGACAGCAAACCCGAAGATTATCTGAAGATTGTTGACAGACACACACTTATTGGCAGGGATGTCAAACACATGTTATGGCAACTGCTTCTCACAAGTGAAGAACTTAAAGAAAAATACGGATTTGAGTATAAATATCAAAGAATCAAATCTAGTGAAGAAGAAACAGATTTTATCAATTCAATATACAACAGTAAACTGACACCCGATTTCCAAGCTGAAGCCCAAAAAGAACAAGAGATATTGCTAAGATACTTTGAACAAGAAGGTGTTACTTCTGACAATAAAAAGGCTTTTGTCGATGTTGGATGGCTAGGAACATCAAGGCTAATGATAAATGAGATACTCCAAAGGAATGGTTTCAAGCCTGTAGACTTCATATACTACGGCACTAGAAACGATGTCTATCCAACAGAATACGGAAAGTATTATTCATATTTCCCTGCAGGAACACTCAATACCAATATGACATCGGTTATAGAGAATTACTACTCGGCCTCACCATATCCTACGACCATCGGTTATAAAGAGGTTAATGGCATATTGGAACCAGCATTTCCAGAAGGTAAAAGTTTAAAGTCTACTAAAATCATAGAAGAAAACATAAAAGTCTCAACTTGGATTGCCAGTGAAATAGAGAGGTATAATATTAAAGAAGATTATGTATTATCTACATGGGGATTCATCACTTTACATTCAATAGCAAAAATGCTTGACGACATAGATGTTTCTCCTTTTACAACAAGTGATGATTTTGACAATGAAACATTTGCCAGGAAATTTACATTTACCGAGTTTGTTAAATTCCTTCTGATGGGAAAAAGAATTACGCACTTCGACTATGCTAGCCTTAAATACACCTATGGTTTTAGACCTGCACATTGGTGCATGAAAATGCATAAAACCACAAACCGCTTGAGGGGACACGTATTCAAATACTATATGAACAAAAAATGAAAGTTACATTTATCTGTTGTTATAACAATAGCGATGAACTCAATAGTATGTTGCAACCATCACTCAACATACTTGACAAAGACATCTGCAATATAATCCTCATCAATTCATTGTATGAAGGATATAAAAGCGCAGCCGAAGCATATAACAAGACCATCAAGAAACACATGAATGAAATTGGTGATATCTTGTTTTTTTGCCACCAGGACATTGCTTTTGATAACGTGGACTTTTTACAGAACATTATAAGCGAACTAACAGAAAACCCAAATCAGATTATCGGATTTGCTGGAATAAACACAAATGGAACAGTCTTGTCTAACCTCCAGTACCAAGAAAACAAACAATTTATTACCAGAAATCAGATAAAATCCAAGGAAAAGGTTGTCACACTTGATGAGTGCTGTTTTGCAACATCAAAAACAGTATAT
>JAEIGA010011427.1_pt1 | contig 13480 bp, 12 predicted proteins | sample 9270691 | NCBI WGS metagenome assembly JAEIGA01 (sample SAMN17057246, study PRJNA624740) | gut metagenome | biome: biome; isolation source: fecal sample | host: Bos grunniens | place: China: Xizang | collected 2019
TTCTTCCAAAGACAAACGGCCAGAATCATCTTTGCTCATTGGCTGTGGTGTACGAATACCCGCCACAACGTCTTCACCCTGGGCGTTAATCAAGTATTCACCATAGTATTTGTTTTCACCTGTTGCAGGGTCGCGGCTGAAACATACGCCAGTCGCTGAATCATCGCCAGAATTACCAAATACCATTGCCTGGACGTTAACTGCAGTACCCCAATCAGCAGGGATGTTATTCAATTTACGATATGTGATGGCCTTTTTGCTCATCCAAGAACCGAATACGGCACCAATACCCATTTCTAACTGTTTCCATGGATCCTGTGGGAATACTTTGCCAATTTTAACGCCGATTTCTTTGAACTTTTCAACCAATTCTTTCAAATCATCAGCTGTCAATTCTGTATCCAGTTTGTAGCCCTTGTCTTCTTTCATGCGTTCCAGGGTATGTTCAAACAAATCAATGTCTGCACCCATAACAACTTCGCTGAACATCATGATAAAACGACGATATGAATCATATGCAAAACGTTCGTTACCAGAAATTTTTGCCAATGCCTTGACCGTGTCGTCATTCAACCCCAAATTCAATACAGTATCCATCATACCTGGCATAGATACACGTGCGCCAGAACGAACAGAAACCAATAATGGATTTTCCAAGTCTGCAAATTTTTTACCCATAATAGATTCAACATGCGCGATACCGTTGCGTACCTGGTCCATTAAATCAGTTGGATATGTTTGATTGTTTTCATAGTAATATGTACAAACGTCAGTTGTTACCGTGAAACCCGCAGGAACAGGCAAACCAACCAAGTTCATTTCAGCCAAATTTGCACCTTTACCGCCCAGCAGATTTTTCATATCTGCCTGACCTTCGGCTTGGCCATTACCAAAGGTATATACCCATTTGTTGCTCATTAGTTCTCCTTTGTGTAGAAATAAAAATGCCAATCGATTGTGGGGCATGAAATCTACAAATGCAAGAAAAAAATCGGCATAAAAACCGATTTTTTACATTGTGCACGCACAGGCAATTGAAAACAGTTTAGATAAATCAGAATCCGATCGCGAATTCAGAACAATTGGTGCGCGTGCACCGATAATTACACCACCAAATACCCAATCTCCAAATTGAACCATCGCCTTAATCGTGTTATTACCAGCTTCGATATTATCAAATAACAATATATCTGCATCACCACGAATTGTACCATCGTATCCCTTGGCAACAGCAGCAGCACTGGACACAGCAATATCAAATGAAATAGGCCCAGATATAATACAGTCCCCCAGTTCCCCATTTGCATTCATTTTCTGTAATGCGTCTGCATCAATGGTTGCCTGCATCGCAGGATTTAATGTCTCAACCGCACATAAGGGCGCAACACGTGGACACGCCACCCCCATATGATGCGCAAATGACACCGCGTTTTTAACCAGACCGACCTTCTTTTCTAAATCTGGATACATCACCATCGCAATATCTGTTAAAAACAGACGACGATTGCGCGACGGTGAATACAGCACGGATACATGCGACAATATCCCATCACCACGAATCCCGGTTTCTCGATTTAATACAGCACGCAAAATGTCGGCAGTATGTACCAGCCCCTTCATTAAAATGTCTGCGCGCCCATCGCGAACCAATTCAACCGCAGTACTGGCCACCGACAAATCATCGGCACAATCAATAATTTCAAAGTCGGAAATATCTAAATCATTTTTATTAGCAATGTCTGTTATAGCAGTCGCGTCGCCACACAGCAACGCATTTACAAAACCCATTTTATGCGCACGAACAACCGCACCCAACGCATTAGGATCCGTCGCACCAGCCAGTGCAATTGTACGAATATGCGCTGGACGCATTGATAAAATCATACGTTCAAAATCAGATGTCATTCCCCCACCCCCTTTGCCGTTACTGTATAAAAGCAATAAAAAATGCCGCATTTCTGCGACGGTTTTAAAATTTGTGGTCGGGGCGAAAGGATTCGAACCTTCGACATCTTGGTCCCAAACCAAGCACTCTACCAGACTGAGCTACACCCCGAAAACGATGTTCATTATAACAGCATTTTTTTAAAATGCAAATTTTTATTTTAATTTTCTGCTTGTTTCGTTTTAATAAGTTTTCTATCATGTAATTAATGAGAAAAAGATTTGCAATTTTTGCCCTGTTTTTCAGTATTCATGCCGCGGCATGGGGGGCAACACGTGATGCGCAATTGACCAATACAACAGGTTACAACTATAATTATATGTATCCTTATTTAAGTAACCAAATGCGGACAAGCCTGAACCCAGGTGTCACAACATCACAGTCGACCAGTCCAATAAATACGATTGTTCGTACATCAAAAATGGCCGCCGATCGTCGCGTTGTTCCACGTCCAACCGCGGCACGCAGCGCAACAAATACAACCGCACGACGTGTTAGTGCACCAAAAACAAATAATAATGCACGGGCAGCGCGCGCCACAACCACCAATGCGCGCAGCGCGGCACAGGCGCCAGTGCGAAACACAAACACAAATCGTCGCGTTGTTGCACGCAGTGGACTGCGTCAGAATGCACGTGTTCGCAATGCATCACGTGGGGACGCATCATATACTGGGCGCACCGCGGCAAATGCTGCAAACTATACCCAGACAGATGCAGAACGCGTTTCTTCGGTTCGATGCTTGGCAGACTATACCCAGTGTATGAACGGATATTGCGACCGTAACGACACCGCATATAACAAATGCTATTGCAGTGCAAAGTTATCACAAATCGACGCACAATACCAGGATACAATCGACGATTTAGTTAAACAAATTCTGACTATTCAGGGAACCAATAAATGGTCGGATGCAGAAATGAATGAATACTGGATGGATACAGTTGGCAAATACGCAGGAACAGACAATTCATGGATTAATCTGGATAATGCGCTGAATATTGACTGGGCAGGAATGGAAAGCCGTGTTCGTGGTCAGTCTGCGTTTAACACAGGACACGAATATTGTGTCCAACATCTGCGTGGATGTTCTTATATGGCGGCAAATCTGCGCGATGCATATCGTTCTGAAATCGCACGTGACTGTGCAACCTATGAACAATCATTACAACGTTTGAAAAATGCCGCAGAAAGTATAATAGAGGCAAATAAATGACAAATTTTTTAGGTATTGAATACGGTCGCGGTTGTCTGCGCACCGCAATTCCAGATGGACCAGCATTGGCACCAAGAACAATCAGAAACATGTTTCCAGATGAAAAATGGTTAATGGTTAGCCCCGGACCATTTGATGCAGAAAAATGTGAACGTGATCGTTTTGGAGAAAATCTGGAAATACAGAAAAAAATATACGCAAACACCCCATCTGAAAGACATATTATGATTGGGGGTGACCATTCGGTAAATTATGGACATTTTGCGGCAATACGTGACAGTATACCAAACAATGACTTATGTTTAGTGTATATTGATGCACATTTAGATATTCATACACCACAAACCGCCCTGGTCCAGGCATCTGGTGCGCCACACGGGACAAATGTTCGGGCGCTGATGGGCACGGGTGATGAAAGATGGATGAAATTGCAAAAAAAATTCCCAGCATTAAAACCAGAAAATGTTTTTTATTTGGGTACACGTTCTTTTGAACCTGCAGAAATAGAATTCGTACGTGAAAATAATATATATATGAAAACAACTGATATGCTGTCAACTGAATCAGGACTGGAATCTGCTATCCGTGAAATTCGTGAAAAGATTGGGAATCGCTCTTTTGTTGTATCGTTGGACTTTGACGTAATTGACCCAAAATATTTTCGTGATGTTCTGGTGCCCGCTGGAAACGGATTAACAGTTGATGCAACCGCGCGTATTGTATCTGCATTTCGCGACGCATTCAGTTTTGAATTTGTTGAATACGCACCATCAGGCGATGAATCCAGTGCGAACATTGCGAAAAAGTTAATCGAAATTGTCGTAAACGGTTAACGTGTACGGGAAATGTTTTTTATAAAATACGATAACCGCTTGTTATCATTATAGTTCGCAGTTATATTAGCCAGTTTTAAGACATAGTCTATATCGCGTCGCGTACAGTTATCACGTGCAGACGCGATTGTTTTTTTTGCCGCACATTCATCCATATTAATTAACTGACGATAAAATTTACGTGCAGGGTATGACATAGCACCATAATTTGTTTTATATGTTTCGCCCCAATCAATTCTGCGACCACCACGACGATTGCGCGCTTCATCTTCATCAGTTTTGGTAAAAAATATTTTATTTTTATTTTCACGTTGTGCAATACCGTCTTCACGATCACCAGCCCATGCCGATAGCATGTACTTGTCGTACTTTAACGACGCCATGTACATTGGCACATTATCACGTGGTTCTGCATGATTTGCCGCCAAGGCGGTTGCCACTTCGAACCATGCACCGTGGCTGAAATTCATGTGTTCAGATGCATCGTTATGGTATAATTTTAAAGCATAATGTGCATTTATTTGCGGGAATGATAATTTACAAACAAAGCCACATGCCCCACCCCATGGATTTACACCATATACATTCACACCGCGTGCAGTTAACGTACACTTTAATCCAAACAAATCACCCAGTTCTGGCACTTCGTACACACGATCACATTCCATGTCACGCAAATCAAATGCATTTTTTACCAGAAAATTTTCCAAATTTTCACGAAATTTGGCCGTCACAGATGGTATATTCTGATTATTAATGCACTTTCGCAATTCTGGTGGCAACGCCCCCAGGTATGGTGACGCATCTGTATTATAAATAATCCGTTGCAATTCATGCGGATTGCGTGACCATTTTCTGCGCAAAAAACCCGTCAGTGCACGATGATGTACACGTGGTGTATTTGAATCTTTGACTAAGATACGGTCGTTGAATAACATATATCATATATAGTACAAACACGATAAATGTCAATATTGTTTGTTATATTCAGCACATAATTTGTTATGCCTGTATATATTGCGCGCCAGGTCGTCACTGATTACTTCCCAATCATTTGCACGCCCGTAAATTGGCGAACAAATTATCGACGCACACGTATTATTCGGTAATTGTGTATTTTTCGCGCAAGATGCGACGAATATCATCACCAGTACGATGAAGTGTTTCTGCATTTATCTCCCCTTGAATTTTGATAATTTTTGTTTGTTGTTTAGATGTATCTAATGCGGATTTTGTGTGACATCGCATCGTGCCTGCGTGCATACCGGCAAAATATGACAGAATCAAAACCAATAAAAAAATTAATACCATATATAATCTGTTCATTTTTTAATTCCAAAAAAAATCCCCCAAATGGGGGATTTTAATTACTGATTCATCGAACTGAAAAAGTCCGAATTTGTTTTCGTCAGACGTAATTTATCCAACAGGAATTCCATCGCTTCTAGCGTGCCCATAGGATTAATTATGCGACGCAGAACATACATCTTGGACAATATGTCTTTGCCAACCAACAGGTCTTCTTTGCGCGTACCTGATTTTGTGATGTCAATCGCCGGATATACACGTTTGTCTGACAACTTTCTGTCCAGGATAATTTCGCTGTTACCTGTACCTTTGAATTCTTCAAAGATAACTTCGTCCATCTTGGAACCGGTATCAACCAACGCCGTCGCAATAATCGTCAGCGAACCACCACCTTCGATATTACGCGCAGCACCAAAGAAACGTTTTGGACGTTGCAATGCATACGCGTCAACACCACCGGTTAAAACCTTGCCGCTGGATGGAACACATGTATTATATGCACGACCCAAACGCGTAATAGAATCCAACAAAATGACGACATCTTGTCCGGCCTCTACCAGACGTTTTGCCTTTTCAATAACCATTTCTGCAACCTGGATATGGCGCGCGGCAGGTTCATCAAATGTTGACGATATAACTTCGCCCTTAACACTGCGTTGCATATCAGTTACTTCTTCGGGACGTTCGTCAATCAGCAAAACAATCAGTTTTACATCTGGGTAATTTGTCGCAATCGAATGCGCAATGTTCTGCAACATTACCGTCTTACCGGTACGTGGTGGCGCAACAATCAATGATCGCTGGCCTTTGCCTGTCGGAGAAATCAAATCAATTACACGCGCTGATAAATTACGACCTTTGTCCTTGTCATCAGGCACTTCCATTTTCAACTGTTCATCTGGATACAATGGGGTCATATCATCAAACGATACACGATGTTTCAACTTTTCCGGATTATCACCGTTTACGCGCTCAATCGTTTCCAGCGCAAAATAACGTTCTGTCTCCGCAGCAGGGGCCTGAATCTGCCCTTCGACATAATCACCAGTTTTTAAACCATATTTTTTAATCAGATTTGGCGATACATACAAATCATCTGGACCTGCCAGGTAATTTGATTCGGGTGCACGCAAAAAACCAAAACCATCTTGCATGCGTTCCAAAACACCGTCACCAATTAATGTAACCTTGTTGTCCGCAGCAAATACACGCATTACAGCAAAACGTAATTGCTGAACATTTAACTGTGATGGATTTTCAATCCCCATGTCTTCTGCCATTTTCAGCAGTTGCTGGGGCGACTTTGCCTTTAATTCATTAATATGCATTAATTTTTCCTTTTGTGGGGATGTTTGGCACGGAATTGTGCCGTGTTAGATATTAGCTATCATATAACAAATTGACAAAAAAGTCAAGTTTTTTATTATCTGTCACGTCTGGAATGTTTTCAGGTCACATAAAGTTTATCGGATTAACATCAATTTTTATACGAATGTTGGCCGGCATTTTTACCTTGCCCAGCCAATGCGACACAATCGGTTGCAAATTTGCAGTTGCGCCACCTGCAATCAAAAATCGCATGCGGTACCAATTGCGTATCTGATAAATCTGGGCTGTGATTGGCCCCATGATTTTCGCACCATTTAAAATTGGCGCACAGGATGATAAATCCGCACAAAATCGTTGCAGAACTGTTTCCTTTTCCCCTTCGACAATAATTGCAATCAACTGACCATATGGTGGCATTTGCGCCATGCGACGCCCCGCCATGTCGGTTGCCATAAATGTGTCGCGATCACAATTGCATATCGCCGTCAGCACGGGGTGTTCTGGCTGATATGTTTGCATCAACACACGACCAGGATGTTCACCACGACCGGCACGACCCGCAACCTGGAACAGTTGCTGAAACGTGTGTTCTGCCGCACGAAAATCTGTACCAAACAAGCCCATATCGGCATCAACCACCCCAACCAGGGTCAGGTTTGGAAAATGGTGTCCTTTGGCCAATATTTGCGTGCCGATAACAATGTCTATTTCCCCGGATTCCATCTTATCAACCAGACGTTCCAACGATTGGCGCGATGTGATAACATCACTGGACACCAGGGCGGTACGAGCGGCTGGAAAACGAGCATTAACTTCTTCTTGGATTTTTTCTAACCCCACACCACGCATTGAAACATCAGCGCCACAATCAGGGCACGCTTTATTTAATGGCGCAGTACGACCACACATATGACACAACAGTTTTCCAACACGCTTGTGATAGGTCATACCGACACTGCAATCGGGACATGTGGCCGTCCATCCACATTTTTTACACTGAACAATTGGCGCAAATCCACGACGATTTATAAACAGCATTGCCTGGTGCCCAGAACGCAATGTTTCGTCTATTGCATCGCACAATGGCGCAGACAAAAACCCAGTTTGTTCCGTTTCATTTACAGTATATGTTTCAGGACGATTTTCACGTAAATCAATTGTGTTTATCTGTGGCAATTGCGCACCACCAAATCGCGAATTCAGGCGCAGGCGCGTATATTTCCCAGAACTCACATTTTCCAACGTTTCTGCCGCAGGGGTGGCCGATGCCAAGACAATGGGGAAACCGGCAATCTTGGCACGCAAAATCGCCATGTCGCGCGCATGATAGTTGCCCATATCTTCCTGTTTATATGATGAGTCATGTTCTTCATCAATTACGATTAAACCCAAATCCATCCATGGCAAAAACAGCGCACTGCGCGTACCAACAACCAATCTGATTTTACCTTTTAGCACGCCACGCCATATTTCACGACGACGGGCGGCGGTCAAATTACTGTGCCAGATTACAGGTGGCGCACCAAATCGTTTGGCAAAACGTGACATAAACTGGGCCGTCAGGGCAATTTCAGGCATCATTAATAATACAGACCTGCCATTCTGATACGCGCGCCAGGCAGAATCAAAATATACCTGGGTCTTGCCACTGCCAGTGATTCCATCCAATAAATGCACAGAAAAACCACCGTTTGAAATTGCGTCACCAATTTGATTTGCGGCAATTTGTTGGTCATTATTTAATATTACATTGCCAGAATCTTTATAGTCATAACAAAAATCTTCATGTGACCGTTCACGCATAGATGTTGGCAACAACGTACCGTTTTTTATCATTGTACGCACAACCGCAGACGATACGCGCGCGATATTCTGAATATCGGATACAGTCATCGGTTCGTTATCATTTGATGAAAACGCGTCCATAACTGCAATTCGATTATCTGTCATGCGCACATCTGATTCAAAATTAAATGCGTACATTTGCTCCATCCGTGGCGCAGAAAAAGCATCAGATACATTTACAATTAAACGCAAAATCATACCCAATGGAATTAATGTCCATTCTGACATCTTCTTTATCCATTGCATATCAGATACATTTAATTTTGCATTATAAATTTCAGATACATCGCGTATTTTTTCGGAGGGTAAATTACTGTCGCCCAATCCCCATATAATCCCAACACATGGGCGATTCATAACGCGAACGGACACAAACGTGCCAATATCCGCCGGCGCGGTCAGGCGATAATCATAACCACTGTTTGGAATATTTGATATTAAGACTTTGACAATTGTGCCAGAATTAAACATACCCATAAAGTACTTGTTTTTTTCTTAAAATTCAATACCATTTATACATGTATTTATCAAAAGGCATATTTTAATGTGGCGTTTATATTTTGAAATTTGTGATTTCTTGGCAGGGTTTATACCAAATAAAAAACTGCGTGAAAAAATTAGACGCGAAGATCTGTACGATTATCGTAAAAAATATAATGCATTGCGTTGCGCGCTGAGCCACGCTGAATTTAAACATGTACGCGTTATCAAAGGCGGGTGGAATATTGGGTTTATTGTTGATAATAAGTATGTCTGCAAAATCCGCAAGCATTATGACCGTGAAATTCCAACAAAAAAAATTATGCGCGAAAAACGTATCACAGATGCTTTTGGCAAAATTGTGCCACTGGAAATACTGAAAATAGATATTTTAAATGCCGGTGGTTATACGTTCTATAAATACAATTTTATACCAGGTAAAAATTTGAACCGTATGCGATTAAAAACAATTATTAAGTATCGCGACAGATGGGGTAAACAATTGGCACAATTTATTCACGCAATGCATAATTATGACTCAGTCGAAATTGTAGACCTGAAATCAGGCGAAGGTGACGGATGGAACCATAATGATATTTGCAATAATATTATCGTTGACAGAAAAACAATGAAAATCGTCGGAATTATTGACTGGGAATATGCAGGATGGGGAAAATTGGAGACCGAATTTGAAAATTGTGTACATTTTTCAAAAAAAATGCGCGATTCTGGAATCGGTAGTATTATCTGTCGCGAGTATAAAAAGTTACAACGCAAGTCTTGACAAACATATTTTTTTGACTATACTGTTTTCGTAAAACAAGGAAAACATTATGCAAGAAAATATCAGCACAAAAAACAATAAATACGATAGCGCATCACATAAATGCTTTTGCGAATTTGTAAGATTTATATCAAATGAAGTTATTGAAAACTTTGGCGCGTCATATGAAACCCAAGCCGAAATCCGTAATACATGGCGGGACAAATACAAGTATTCTCCTGTAATGGAAAAATTCTTGATTAAAAAGGCAAAGTTGTTTATCGCGACACTGGATTCAAAGGCTGCCAGTACTTATGATTTGAGCTTCTTGCATGCAGTAGTCCGAGAAATCACAGACTATCTGTCACGATACACAATGCGCAAGCAAATCGGTATGTTGCGCAAAGAAGCACGCGATGAATTAAAATTAGCATTATGGGATAATAATACTCATATCAACGCATTGCGGCTGCAACAGGAAAAAAATCGTTTTGCAAAAAAATCTCCAAAATATGCGATTCAAAAAAGAAAAGACGAACGCCGTGAAATGGCAAGACAGGAACGCGAAATACAACAACAGATAAAAGCTGTCTTTATAGAATCTGCATATTATCGTAAAAAATAATGGTTATTTTTTAAATAATCACATCAATGTCTGCGTCGGTACCACCGGCGCAGTTTATTATTATATCAGGATTATACTGGGTGCGAAACCATGTTCGCTGACGCTTGGCATACTGGTTTGTTTTGGTTATCCAGTTTTGTATGCATTCTGATTCAGAAATTTCACCACGAATAAATCTGCATAATTGGGATGCGCCAATCGCGCGATTTTCATCCCAGCCGGAATCTATAATCAATTGCGCCTCGGCCAGTGCGCCGCCAGACAACATTTCAGGTATTCGCAACGCAATCCGTTCACGCAACAGCGCAGAATCAGGGCTTATCAATACACGGCATGCATCTGGCGCAACCGCACCAGTGCGGGGCATATTTTGAAATTCTGTTATGTGGCGACCGGTTTCAAAAAACACTTCCAATGCACGGGCAACGCGCTGTGGATCAGTCGCAGAAAAATCATGTGGCAGCATTTTTCGCGCCGCATCAATATCTGTGGCCACCAATTCGCGTGCACGTGCGCGTTTTTCATCAGACACATCTGGCATCGGCGATATTCCATTCACCAATGCATTTATGTAATATCCTGTTCCGCCAACAAATATTGGGGTGCGCCCTGCCTTAATCGCTGCATCATATTCTGCTCGCGCCATGCGTAAATAATCTGCAACAGATATTTGTTCGGTTAACGGTAATATGGAAAACAAACGATATGGTATGCCATCTATGTTATCTGAGATTTCACGACCTGCAAATGGACTGGCCGCGATATTTTCAATTCCGCGATATATTTGAACACTGTCGCAATTTATTATTACACCGTTAATACGACGCGCCAGACGGTGGGCAAAATCTGATTTACCCGATGCTGTTGGACCAGTTATAATGTATGCGTCATGCTTCATTTCGCACTGATTATAGTCAAGTTATCCTGAATGTAAATAAAATATTGAAAAATTAAAATTTCTGGTGCTAAGATAACTGTGTCCAATAAAATTAAAAACGAAAGGAAATGTATATGTCTAGGTTAAGAGTTGCAATTAATGGCTTTGGTCGCATCGGGCGTTTGGTATTGCGTGCGGCACTGGAAGCAAAACGTGATGATATTGAATTTGTTGCTGTGAATGATTTGGCACCAGCAGAACAGAATGCGTATTTGTTGAAATACGATTCTGTGCATGGCAACCTGCCAATGGATGTTAAATTAGAAGATGGATATATCATCGTTGGCAATCAAAAAATTAAATGCATTTCAGAACGTGACCCAGAAAAATTGCCATGGGGCGAATTAAACATTGATGTTGTTATGGAATGCACTGGTATATTTACCGCCGCAGACAAGGCACGTGTGCACTTAGTCGCCGGCGCAAAACGTGTTTTGGTTTCTGCACCATCAGTGGGCGCAGATAAAACAATTGTATTTGGCGTTAACCAAGACACATTAACCCCAAATGATTTAATTGTTTCAAATGCATCATGCACAACAAACTGTCTGGCACCGGTGGTCAAGGTTCTGAATGACAAATTCGGTGTTGTATCTGGCTGGATGACAACTGTTCATGCATACACAGGCGACCAGCAACTGTTGGATAAAAACCACAAAGACTTTCGTCGTGCACGCGCGGCAAACCTGTCGATGATTCCAACCAGTACGGGCGCAGCCAAGGCAATTGGTCTGGTACTGCCAGAATTGGCGGGCAAACTGGACGGCATGGCAATTCGTGTACCAACACCAGATGTTTCGGTCGTAGAATTGGTTGTTAACCTGAACAAAGACGCAACAGTCGATGAAATCAATAACGCAATGAAAGATGCCCAGTCTGAAACATTTGGATATAACGATTTGCCTTTGGTTTCAATTGACTTTACACACGATGCGCACAGTTCAATCTTTGATGCAGGTCAGACCAAGGTATTAGGTGAAAAGTTGGCGCACGTAACCGCATGGTATGATAACGAATGGGGTTTTTCAAACCGCATGTGTGATACCGCTGTTGCAATGGGCAAATTAATCAAATAAAAAATATCCCGCCAAAATGGCGGGATTTATTGTTGTGAAACCTGGGTCCCGGTGTCAAGCACCGGGATGACAAATAAGAAATTTATGGTTTCAAGGACAGATTCATGATAAAATAATGCAGAAGAGGAGTAAATATGAAAAAACTACTTTTGATTTTACCTGTAATCGCATTGGCTGCATGTGGTCAGGATTACAACAAATACGATTCCATTTTTGAGGGTTGCGAAAGAATAGAAACGACTGAATTGCATTTGGTTTATAAATGTCCGGTAGATGAAATTACAAAAACATTCCAGCCAAACGGTAAATTTATTAGTAATGGCAATTTGAATTTGGAAGAATTGTATGCAGATACAGAACACACCTATGAAGAAGTTGCATTAAATGATACGTGTTGTTGCCATGGAAAGGATTTTACAATTCGCACAATGGTTGCAAAACCAGTTGCTGACGAAAATTGGGCTGTTATTGGATGCTATGCAGAGAGATTAAATTAGTTCGAAAGTGGTGATTTTTCACCACTTTTTTATTTTTTACTTTCGTTAACTTTGCATATATATTAGAAAATAGACAAAAAAGCCATAAAATGAGCGATTATCTATCTTGGTTTAGGTAAGGAGACTCGAACTCTTATGGGTTGCGCAGGGAACCTAAATCCAGCGCGTCTACCAGTTTGACCGCTGCACTGCGTGCGCGTCCCACTTCGCTGCACTTCGTAGTCGCTTCGCAGCACTTCGTAGTCGCTTCGCAGCACTTCGTAGTCGCCTATGGCTCAATTGTTCTACGCGCAAATAACTGAAAGTTTTGGTGCGGGTACAGAGACTCGAACTCTGATGGGTTGCCCCACTGGAACCTAAATCCAGCGCGTCTACCAATTTCGCCATACCCGCATTCTGTGGGTATGGCGGCACTTCGTAGTCACCATACCCGCATTTCTTTTTTCTAATTCAAAAAAACACTTTTTCTATTTTATGATAAAAAAAACTTGATTTCCAGTAAAATTTAACATACAATCGGCGCATAATAAATAAAAGGCGAATAAAATGGCATCTAAAAAAGGCAGTAAAGAAGTTGTACAGTTAAGAAATAACGAAACTGGCGTCTTCTATATCACAACTAAAAA
>JAEIGA010011428.1_pt1 | contig 13478 bp, 7 predicted proteins | sample 9270691 | NCBI WGS metagenome assembly JAEIGA01 (sample SAMN17057246, study PRJNA624740) | gut metagenome | biome: biome; isolation source: fecal sample | host: Bos grunniens | place: China: Xizang | collected 2019
GGTCAAGGTGCTGCAGATGGCTTTATGAAAGCTATTCGTGACTTAGGTATTAATATAAATAAACAAGGTTAGGAGGATGATAGAAATGCCATTTAGAGATAATTATACAAACTTTTGGTTCAACGATATTGCAAGTGAAACCATGAAAGTTTGGATGACTAATAAGCAAGATATCGAATTTAAGGCTACTCCTAACTTTACTGACGCTTTTGTTAATCCAGTAGCGTCTCAAGTTCGATATCATACAAATACAACTATCAGTAGCAATGATTTTCAAGTGAAATGTATTGCTATTGGTGTAAATATGTTAGAATGGAGAGCTATTGAAAATTGGCTCTCCCCACTAACAAAAGGTAAATTACAATTTGATTTTAATGACAATACTTATTATAATGTTAAAGTTAGCAAACAAGTAAAAGGTAATGTGTTTGTAGCAGGAAGCAATCATATTTATAATAACGATACTTACAATATTGAATTTACCGTTGATTTTACTACCACTTCTGACTGGGCTGCGCTTGGTCCGCAAGTAGTAGTACCAATTAATACTATATACAATGACAACGCCGTAGTGGTCATGAGCTTAATTAATATTCCAAGTTGTTTCTCTACTGCTAAAATTGCCACCTTTAAACCACCTTATACTTACAATTATATAACTAATAATAGTAGTCAATGGACTAAAAAAGAATGGTGGATTGCAGGATTGGACACTGACGCTAGTGATACTAGTTTAATCGCTGCAGGATTGAGCGGATCTCAATCAACGGCTGCTATTGAATGTTTAAAAGAGAGTTTAGCAGCATATTCAGTTAATTCAGTGTCTGGTAGTATTAATAATAAGTTTGGTATGCCTATACTATATAATAGAACCACTGCAATGAATAATAGCTACCCACGTCGTACCGCACAAATTACTAACCCTTCTACGGGATTACCTGAAACAGTCGTAGCTGAAGTACCTGTTAAAGATCGTACTGGTCGTAAATATCTAACTGAACCAACTTTATTAGTAGGGAAAACTATTTACTTAGACGAAGAATTGGTAGCGGCAATGGCAACAGTGAGTGTTAGCTATAGCAACTATAACTATTATTTAATTGATGGTGGCGCAGACACTCCCGCAAGCCTGACTTCGGCTATTAATTATAGTCTTCTAAAACCAAGCCTAGTTGGTTACATTCGTTATGCAGATACATTATCCGGCACTAAAAAAATGCTTATTGAAAATGCCGATCCAAACAATCCGTATGGGTTAATTGCCCAAGCTGAGATTAACGAAAGTGGTTTTACATTTTATGGTATGTCAGTATTATTCACTGGCACACAGCAAGCTTTAGAAATTTGTCCTTTCTATTATTTGGAAGATGATAATAACTATGCCGTGATGAATGCGGGTTCATATGATAGCTATCCTGATTTATATTTAGATTTAGGACTAACAGTAGAAACTACTGTTAAAAAAGAAGAAGAATTAGTTTACCATTATGATGTAACAGTACAAAATACCAGTCTAAATGTTAATGGTAAAACAGGATTTGTTACTTTTAATAATATGCTTGCTGAAGCGGCTACATTAGTAGGCGAAGAAGGGCACACACGAGTGGTTGAAAGTAGTGTTAACAATGGAATATTAAATATTCCTTCCGGTCAACCTGAATTATTAAAAATTCGTGTCTTCGGTATTACTCAACCAACTATATCTGTGTCCGCTGGTAGATATGATGATGTTCAAGTTACACAAATTTTCTTTCAACCAGTTGGCGAATTTAAATATCCAAGAAACGGTAAGTTTGCAGCGATGATGTTTGCTAATTTACGTCGTGAAACAATTTATAATGAGGGGTTCTATCCTTTAACTAATGAAAATTTTGTTAATGCAAATATTTATGGTTCTAAAATAGACGATTACATTCTATCAACAAACGCCACTCTTAGTTATATAACATGTGCCGCCGGCGTCAACTGTTGGGTATTAACAATGCCAACAAAAGATGTCGCTAATTGCTCTCTATATACGGCAGCTGCGACAAATGGAACTCTTAACACTCCTCAGTATATGTATTTATCACTATGCAACTATACTGAATTAACTATAACTACAGATACTTCTATGGAAAGTTATCTTATGATGCAAACGAGGGATGCTTTCTAATGATTGGAAGTTATATTAGCATTAATGGTAAAACTGCCGGACCAATTCAAATTGGTCCGTCAGGTACCTGGTTAAAAACAACTACCCCTGTTTCTGCTAGTGGTGCTGGGCAGTTAAGTTTTTTAACCTCTTTAAAAAACAATACATTCTGCCAATTACAAGCGGCAACCCCTTCCAAAGATGATAAAAATGGGGTTGTTACTGTTGAATTCTTAGACCTTTATGGATTCGATCCAGATAATATCAATGTGGATTTTTCCAAGTATGTTACCAAGGCAGTATTTGATGCATTATCTAATAATATTTTTGGCTCTTCCAGTTATCCGGACTCAGCTGATACATTAGTTAATCGCATTATTCTTTTAGAACGCGAAGTAAGCGATTTCAATGCTTCCACCGACGAACTAGAAAAAACAATTAACGCCATGTCATCTTCAATAAGTTTAAATGCTGGAGCGATAGTTGAGTTAAATAAACGAATTGACAATCTATCACTTGACCCTTTTGAAGGTGCAGTATTATTCATAGCTGGCGGCGCAACGACTGGTTAGAGGTGATGACTAATGATATTAACAGCAGTCACAGAAATACAGGCTATTGTAGGAACTATATGTGCTATTATTACAACTATATTAGTTCCTGTATCAGCTAAACTAATTAAACAACATAATAAAAATAAAAAACGAATTGAAACTCTTGATGGAGTACCTAATGCCTTAAAAGATATTCAAGATGGTATTAGTGACATCAAGGAAGATCAAAACGTTATTAAATATAATCAACAATTGCAAGAGAAAAATATGAAGTCTCTTGAAAAAAGATATGATCAATTAGAAACACAACAATTAAAATATATAATTAATGATGCGTTCTTTAGTTGTGGTGGACATGTTGAAAACATTCCATATGAAGTATTAGTAAATGCGGCAGAATGTGCTGAAATTTACTTGGCCAAAGGACTGAATCATGAAACTGGCGCACGCTGTCATCTTATTTTTGAAGAATTAAGACGTCGTGCAATCCAAACACAGGAGGATGAGAACAATGGCTAATCTACCTTTAACCGGCTCCCAATATTGGGGAGCCGCCCTTAATAACTATTTAAGACAAATTAATACAGATGTAACAAATTTAAAGTTACGTTTAGACAATTTTACTGTATCTGCTACATATAGTGGATCAGGATGGGTTGAAAGTACCTATAATATTTCTGAAGCAACTGCGGCCAACTTCTCAGGTAGCGTGGAAGCTCTTGGAACTAATACAGCAGTATTTAAGTTAAAAACTAATACATCAGGATACTTTATACCTACTTTTGTAATTTCTGGTACTCTAATTTTTAATAGTCCAAAATCTGGACGTAGTATTTCTATTACTATTGCTGAAACCCAAAGTATGAAATTATATTTTGGTAGCGGTAAGGAAGATGCCGATGATCTTCGTTCAGTTCATCAATTGTCATATCAAAATGGCGAGTATGTTGTTACTCCACGAGGTAGTTTAGATATTAGTGTGCTAATGCCTCGCGATGGTTATTATCCAGTATATGCCATTTATGATAGTGAAATAGGTTTTATTGTTGCATTAAATAGTGAACAAGAATTTATTTTTAATGAAAATTATGTATTATTAGGAATTGCTATGCGCTCTACTGATAACGGCGCATCATCATATTATTTTGCAAGAAAAACTGACTCCGCTAGAAAAAGCATTTATGAGACTCGTAAAGGTAATTTAGAGGCATTCGCTACTATTATTACAGCTGACAACTCATTAGCAAAAGGGATGTTTTTACAAGACACTGGTAAATTAAATGTTATATTAAGCAGTGCTAACATCGACTATCATTCTAATGGTATATCAAATAGTGGCAATAGTGACGGTTCTTCTGCTGCCGATTTTGATTATAAACATCCTTATGATTATAAACGTTTTACCGCGAGTGGTCGTAATTGTTATATTACTAAAACCAAAGACAGCGAAGGAGCTATCATTGATAACCTAATTCCTATTACTACTAAAGATTTAATATTGGTAGATGGACAAGACTATACTATTGATGGCATAACTTTAGAAAAGACCAATATTTATGGTATTTATATTACGGCTCTAGGAGACATTATTTTAGAGGTGTCTAATCGAGTTGACACTATTTCCGATACTACTGGTTACACTAATGATTATATCTGGGATTTAAATTCCGATAGTGATTTCCGTACTGGTGGGTTAGTATTTCTAGGAGCTTTCTTCCACGCTGCAAATGGATGGAAGTATATGCAACCAGCATTAAACAGTATATCACCTGCATTTATCAGTTCTAAATCAGTAGAAAACGCAAATGTTGTTTATCTACCGGATGTAACTTATATTTCATACCCTGGTGGTAAGGTTAACGAAATCACTCCATTTAGATACAACTTAAACCCTCCTGCTATTAATGCAGAGTATTCACAAGATTATTATATGCTGGATATGAATGCTGGATACACCCCAATATTAGGAGAGGATGGTTATGGTCGTTATCAAATTCCTTTAATGCCTAGTGAATTCTATGCTCCTGTGATTAATTCCACTCTCCATGCTGGTATTAGACTAGGACGTTTATTAATTGAAGCTCCTATTGTGGAACCTACTAAAAACATTTTAAGTTTAAATCCATCTTATACTATTGATAGCGCAGGACGATTCCATGGTTATGATAAGTGTGTTATATCTTCTGATTCTACAGACCATCCTCTAGAGTCCTTAGATTCAAAGTATGATATTGTTCTACGTAACTTAGTGGTGCGTGGTAATGTTTTATTTGAAACTGGTGTCAATGCAATCGAAATAAATAGAGATTTAACTAATATTTACGGCATCACTGGTGCAGCAGACCATAATTTTTATTTAAAAACTACACGTCAATCCGATGCTTTATCTAATCTTTATTTAGTTGGTGCAACACAAGGTGCTAGTAGCGATACATCTTTTACTATGGAAGCTGTTACGAAGATACCAGATGGTAGTACACCAGTATCCTCTAATCTTACATTAAAAGGTAGTACAGTTACCTTATCGGCATCTAATAAAATTGTGTTAGCAAGTGCTCAAAAAATTGAAGTAGGTAATACTTTACTATTTACTTCAGATAAACGTTGTAAACATAATATTCAGGATTTAGATGAACAATTATGTATAGATATTGTTAAATCTGTAAATCCTAAAACATTCACATATAACAAAAATAATAATGAAAGCATGGGTGTTATTGCTCAAGAATTAGAACAATTCTGTTCACAATATAAAGATATATTAATTAATATTAGTGAGGATGAAGGGCTTACTGATAAACGTAGTGTAGCAGAAACAAAATTATTATTTATTTTATGGAAAGCAGTACAACATTTATTAGATAAGGAGGCGTAATTATGGCGAATTATAAATTCTATTTTGGTTATAAAAGTCGTTCTTATACAAGTACTACAACGGGAGGATACCCTTCCTCCCATACTGCTGTGGTAGAGTCAAATGACATCAGCTGGCTAAATTTGAATATTGAAGTTAGTCCTACTGGTAAGTGGAACGACGGAGCATTAAAAGCTCTAGGTGAAGCATTAACGCCTTTAATCAATACTGCTGTTGCCCCAAACCCAACAGAGTTTGACTATGATTTAGCTCCAATATATGCTTTCCAATTAACTAGTGCCACTACCGATGATGTTTATTTCTCATTGTATGATTATGATGAGGAGACAGGCATATTCACAGAGCATACTGTTGGTAATGCCGACTTAGCAGACGGGTCTTATGGACTACTATGTTCAAAAGTAAAATCTCCTTTATTAAACATTGTTTATAAACCAGGTTATGATAGCTCAGGAGCATATACTGCGTTAAAGACCGAAAAGGTTACATTAAACTGCAACTCTACATCCGCCGCTATTCCATTTGCATCTATTGATGGGCAATATATTGCTCGTACTGCATTAGATATCGATTCTACACATACGTTAGCAGGCTTGAGCAATTATCTTCCTGACTCCCCTTCTTTCTTCTTTTTAAATTCATATTCAAAATCTACTCATATATTAGATTATTTTATAGATCAAGCAGTGCCAGAGGGTTCAACTAATACATATGAACTATGGGGTCCACGAATTTTTAATTTAATAGCAGTATTATCAGCAGGACTTACAACATCTGATGGAAAGGATGTCGTGCAGCTAGCATGTACATGTTATGAAACGAATAAAGCTCCAACACGTCTAACAATACAATATGAAAACACTGTTACCTCCTATAAAATGGGTACACAAACCGTAGATATTAGTTATAAAACACGAGATCCATTAATTGCTACTATCGCTGACCCTAATAATTGCCAACTATTGTGGGATGAGAGTATTCGCGACTTAGTACCAGGAGACAGCATTTTTGTATTAGATAGTGCAAAAAACCCAGAAACCTTTTCTAATGGTAAGTGGCAAGGTGGCGCTGTTGAATATAGCGCAACTTGTAAATTATATCCATCGAAGTATACTATTAAAATACAACAATACATTATGACTCAAATGACTTCGGATAATACACAAACTATTTCGTTAATCGATAATATTAAGTATAGTAGTTTATTCGCGGATTATTGTGATTATGTCATTCAGGAATATACTGGAGAGGATACTTATAATGACATTACTATTCAAGTTCGCTTGGACAGTATTAAACGTGATGGATCAGTCATTAATAAGAGCGACACTATTATCTTTAGTGATTTATGTACAGGTTCTACAGTTACTATTGTAGGTACTTATAATCGTTATTTTAATTGCGTTATTAAGTACTATGGTAAAAATATATTTTCGCCAACCAACAGTCCTTCTAGTTATACATATGATAAAGATGGCGTGATTAATGGTCCAGACAATCAGCAAGTATTGCCGATAGAATTTTTGATTTCCGGGGCTGAACAGACTATTCAATGTGACACTCGTGATTTAGATAGCACGTTATCAGCTGCATTAGAATTAAATATCATTAATAATATTTTATATACCGCTGACTCCACCCCTGTTGTACGTGGAACCAGCACTCGCATATATACAAATAACGTTGATGCAACATTAACTTTTAATGTGGATTCACCGACTCCTGCAACTTTCTTTTCTTCTAAAGATGTAGATACTTGGTATAGCAAAGATGTTATGTACTCTTTTTCAAACTTTAAAGAAGATAGTAGTAATCAAGTTCTTAATACAACATTAAGAAATTTCTTAGACAATTCTTCTGATTTAACTATCAAAGTATACGGTGATTTTTTCCCAGCTAAAGAAATAGATTTTAGTTCTCAACTTACTCTTAAACCTAATTGCATTTGTCCAATATATTTTCTGTATCAACCTAAAGCTCAGGAACCAATGGATGATGTAACAACTCCAGGATTGTGGGAGCCAGTATTTTTATATTATGGTCGAGAATTTACTTATCTTGAGTTAATGGAATATTTATACAGCAAACATAATATTCAATTTACATTATCTTTCACTGGTGAAGTATTAACTAATTGTGTTATTGATTCAGTTACAAGTGTTCCAACCAATTCCTCAGGCTCTCTAGTAAGCAAGTGGAAAATTAACTATACTACACCTCCTGTATGTCAACGATACAATGTAAAATATTTAAAGAGGATTGACGTAGTAGATATAGATTTAACCAATGCTGTTTATACTGTCACTTCAAATAAATTTAGTAAAGAATATGCCGACTATACATGGGAGCCTTTAGCTGGAAAGGAAAAATTTCAACTACCTAAAGATTTAGTAGCATCTACTATCTCTAACTATATTACCGGCGGTAAATTAATATTAATTGCCTCAGAAGGTCATCCAGCTACCAATGTATATTCAGATATTACGTTAAACAATGGCTGCTTTCCAACCAAGATAATTGATAGTAATTTTACTAATCAAGAAGGGGTGGCGGAACAAATAGATGGTAGTATTCTGTCATTTAATAGATGTTTAGATTTATCAGGAATTATGGGACTTTCTTGCACAGCCTTTGATACGGGCTCTGCAAATACCCGTACTAAAACTATTTACGACCTACTAAATAATGAACATACACGCGCACACACAGGTGCAGCCTCTGTACGTAGTCGTTTCGTAATCGGCGCTGTTGGAGCGGGAGCTGGTGGTACTGCTGGAGACCCTCAATTTATGTGGGGACATTACGGCGGTGGTGGAGGAGGTTCCGGCGCGTATGGTATTTGGTATGTAGATTTAGTTGCCATGGGAAAAAAATACAGTGTAGACTGGAAAGGATTTAAATTAAAGTATTCTGGTGGTGTAGGTGGTTCTACCCCTACAACAGAAAACACACAAGGTGAAAATGGTACGTCACTATTCCTATCTATCGTACACGATGACTATGTAGACGGCCCAATCATCCAAATAGAAGTTTATGCTGGTGGTAAAGCTAAATGGACGTCTGGTGGTGCTGGTGGAGCCAAGCCTAAGGTAACAGGTGGACACGAGGACTATTTTGTAGAGATCAAAGCTTCTGAGGGAGTGGGTGGTAGACGAGGTGAATCTGGTTCTTGGACTGTGGATTCAGATGAAACCGACCATAAATTACCTACATCTTTAGAAATCAATCCTTCAACTGATTATGACCATTTTCTTCGTAATGAGAATAGCTTTTTAGGAATTTATCTTGATGAAGCGAAATATGGGAAATATTCAGAAATAGATAGTCCTATTAAAGTAGAGGCATATAGCTATAAAGATTATCATAATGGTTACGCCACTAAATCCACATCTTCAAAATATTCTACCAGCGCAGTCCAACAGAGAGTAAAAAATATATTAGCAAGTGAGCAAGCGTTAAAAAAAGAAGTATATAATAATCCTTATGGACTGACATTAGCCACTTTATTTGGAGGAAACTATTACTACCAAAGACTTGTTAGTGAGGATAGTAATTATTCTTTGGGTGGTACTGGAGCACCTTCTATTTGTGGCTTTCCTACCTACTGGCTAAAGACTAAAGAAATTAGTGATCGTATACCAGGGTCCGTTATTAGTGGAACCGACCTTACAAATTATGAGTCCAAACCTTGTTATGGAGCTGGGGGATGTGGTGGATCTGCAACATACGTTGGTGGTAAGAATGCCAATAAAGCTGAAAAATGTCACTCTAAAGGAAGACCTGGTGGAGACTCATATTGGGCTATCTTCTGCTAATTTGATTAATGTCAAAAAATATGCTATAATATAGTAAAAGAGGTGAGAAGAAATGCCTTATATTAAACCCAATTTACAACCAGGACAATTCGCTTTATATGCAATTAACCGCATTTTAAATACCACATACAAAGTTGGTCAAGTGGCCAATGGTTCGGATTATAATAATCCGGACCCTGTATATGGTTTTATTAATACATATATTCCCATCACTTATTATGATGGAACATTTAGTTCTAAATTTTCTACATATGACGAAAATTTAGAAATGAAAGAAAATGCACAATATTCTCTATCCTTTTCTATTGCAAAATATTTGGATGGAGAGATTAATCCTAATTTTTACTTAATTGTAGAAAATAGAAGATTGCGTTTACAAACCTATGATAAGAAAATTGATTTTGTTATTACTGGTATAACTCCTCAACTGACACAAAACAATGTAATTTACGCCGTAACATGCCAAGATGCATTTTCATATGACCTTTCCAAACAACGTACGACTATTGACTACGAGTCTGATGTACCAAAAAATATACGAGATTTAGCTAACGACATTACATCAGTGGCACAGTTAACATCTCGCTGGACGGTTGATCCTAAATTAGAAACTAACTACTATGCAGACTTCCCTTCTTATCAAAAACTTTCTCAAGGAATAACTACTACTACTTATCGTATGATGGCATCACTATCTATATCAGGTAGTACTCCATATAACGCATTGGTAGAATTATGTAAAAAATTCAATGCCAGTATGGACGTAGAATATAGTGATGTTGAGGGTACGGCGGGTATTATTTATTTTAACAATAAAGTTACCGGTGGTTTTAACGGATATCATTTACGCGATTCTGTAAACCTATCCGCCTTCTCTGTTAGTCGTAAAACTGATAGTTTATGTAGTATATTGCACGTATTAGGTGGAGAGGATGCTGATGGGCAAATTGTAAATATTACTCCAAGTATGCCAGCAGATGTACAAGAGTATTTTACAATGCTACATCCTTATGAAGCAAGCAGTGAGAGTGATAAATATAAATTATTCTCTCAAACTTCATACCCTTATATTGTTATAAAATTGGGCGAAACATATTCGCTATATAAACGTTTTAAAGACAGTTCTACATTTTTATTAGTAGACAATGAATATATTCCATGGACTTTAAAGACTTCTGAAGAGATTGAGAATGACTTCAATAGTTTTCGCCAAGTGACTGGGTCTGGTTTATATTTTGCTTCTGCACACTCTTTGGAAGTTACTGAGTATTTTAATTTCTTAAAGTATCGTTGTAAATCTGCCGCATCATTCTTTTACGATTTTGAATATTTCTTACGCGTAGGTCTTATGGATCAAGCGACATTTGATAATTTAGAAAACTTATTTTCTAAAGACTTGCGTAATGCAAATATAATGTTATATTGTTTAAGTTATCAATACAACATGTTAACAGCAAAATTAATGAGCTTGGAAGACCAAGAAGAAGAATTGATTAGTCAGTTATGCGCACTTGAAGAAGAATTATACTACTATCAAATTAATCCAGATGAAAAACCTGAAGTGGTAAATACTGTTACTGGTACCGAGGAAGAGAGTGCGTTATCAAGAACTACATTAGAGGCGGCGAATCAAGAAGAACGATTAAATGTTCTATCTAATTTAATGACGAATGTATGGACTGATCAATACTTTAAACTCCTATTGACATTGCAAGGACCTGACGCACTAAAAACAAAACGTGCAGACTATCAAAAGAAATATGACGATAAAGTGACCGCTTTTAAAAATAATCGATCTGCTGCATGGACTATTTTAGATGCTCAAGCAGCAGTAGGAACTATCGTAGCTCAAGCAACTGGTGGTGCGCCTGATACCAATGATACGAACTACACTAAAGTACTATATGTAGATAACTATATTGAAGGTGTGAAACAAGGACAAGTAGGTTTCACTATTAATAAGGATGGTGCTTACACTGTTTATTATAATGCTTCTGGAGATATTTTTGGTAATAATGCCACTCAAAAATTTATATATAATAATGCAGTGTTAGACAAAGTGCCTACTGAAACAGGAGTAACCTGGCCTCCTGCAGGATATGAAGAACTTGCAGATATAGATACTTTATCATCTATTGGTACATTCTCAGCAACCAAAGAGCAAGAAGCATACATAAGCTTAGATGTAAAAATATATGAACGTGATGCGGACTCAACGTCAGCAAAATGTTATCATTTTACTCCAGTTATTGCTACAACTGTAAGTGACCGTGAAGATTATTTAGCGGAAAATAGTCAAACCGACTATGTAAACTATTCAGTTGCAAAGCAAAAGTATCAAAAAGCGCTAGACTACATTACTGAGCTCGCTACTGATACCGATCCATCACGCACCTCTCGTGCCGCAACCCCTATGCGTCGTGGTCTATATAGTATGATGCTATATTATTTGGATGAGTTACTTACTAATCCCGCATATGGCTACACCACAGCTGTAAAAAAATATTCCACACCTTTAAATCTTTTAGCGTTATTGGAGAATGCTCAAGAAGAACAAAATAATGTTTGGGATACCATATATACCAACTATAATGATTATATTGTAGAAACTAACTTTACAGATTCTGACCAACTGTCAAGTGAAGGTTTATTTATGGCAGCTATGGAAACATTTAGCAAATATAAAAACCCTACTTATGAATACAGTACTACTGTAATTGATGCTAAAGCGATAGCCAATGTAGAATCTCATGAACTTAATATTAATGATATTGTATATGCCTATAATAAAGATATTAGTGCTGAATATACCGGAGCCTTAAAAGTAACAGTTCCACGTGATCATATAGGTCACTTCTATACTATTACTAATATCAGTTCTGGAAATAGTAAAACTATTTATAGTCCGGCGAACGAAGTCCAGTTAATGAAAAGTGCTTCTACTGGTGAGTTATTGGAACAAGTTACAAGTATAACTTCTGTTCCGCGCGGTTCTGTTTTAGAGGGAATTCAAAACCCTTGTCTTCTATACTGCCGCAATCGTAACTATAATTTTTACTATGCAACTGATGACGATAACAATCCAGTATATAAAACTTTAGGGGCAATTTCTCGTACAGAGGCAATTGGAAAATATAATTTAACAGTACGTAAAGTTGTATACAATGATTTAACAGCTGATATTTATTTAAATTGTCCAGCACAACAAGCTATTGAACTAGTAACTAATCGAGCTAGTATTGATACCTTAGAATTCTTTGTGAGGGGCAACGATCTGAATACTGTGCCAGTATATACCAATGTATTAAAAATAGAAATGGAAGAAGCGGCCAAGCCAATTCCATTACAAATCACTGGCATTACTAGAAAACTTCGAGAAGCAACTTCTCAATTAACGGTCTCTACTGACCGAACCATGGACTTAGTGTTCCAACGCCTAATCAAACAGGCGAGACTATAGAGGTGAATAATATGTCAAAATTTTGGAAAAAAGTAAAATGTGCGGCAAAAGAAGTTTTTAACTTCTTAACTAACTTAATCTGTCCTGTACTATCTTTAGTGTGTGTACTTATGGAAGTATTCCAATTACCAACTAAAGCTATTCAGGCAGTTAAAAAGGCAGAGTACTGGTGTTGGAAAGCAGCTGGTACAAAAGATGACATCGACAACTTCTTAGATAAAGTTGAAGATGCTATCGAAAAAACTGAAGAAGGCTCAGACATTCTTTAATAAAAAAATAAGGCGAGGAATTATCCCCGCCTTTTACTTTGCCTTAAAACATTTTTACTTTTTTAGTTGATTGTTCATGAAGAATACTTGCATACTTACCAATTAAGATAGCGTCTGCAATATCATCATTAACTTGAATATTGAATAGTTCTTTAACTTTTTTGATTACGTTTGCCTTTTGAGTAGCACGGTCTTTGCCGCCAATTCCAAAGTGCGCTTGCCATACTTTGTTTAACACGCAACTGTGGCGAATACCTTGGATTTGTAGCATTACCTTAACTACCCCTAATAGTTCGGCCAACACCTTAAATGTTTGGTAACCATTGTAGGCGCCAGCATGTAACTGTATATCTTCAAACATAACATAATCA
>JAEIGA010011429.1_pt1 | contig 13477 bp, 12 predicted proteins | sample 9270691 | NCBI WGS metagenome assembly JAEIGA01 (sample SAMN17057246, study PRJNA624740) | gut metagenome | biome: biome; isolation source: fecal sample | host: Bos grunniens | place: China: Xizang | collected 2019
ATTCCTGCCATGTTACCTGGCGCATTAAAACTTCATAAAGGATTTAAGCTAGTACCTAATCCAAAAGAAGCACCAATTATACAAATGATTTTTGAATTGTTTGTTGAAGGAAACATGGGAACAAACAGACTAGCAAACTATTTAAACAAACATAAAATAAAGTCAAAAAGCGGAAAACAATGGAATGCTGAAATGGTAAAAAATATCCTTAAAAATGAAACATATTATGGTATGCTTGTTAATCAAAAACGAAAACTTGTTAAAAAAATGGTAGATGGTGACAAATTAGTTAAAACTCTTACAAGGCAAAAAAAATACGAACTTATTAAAGGAATGCATGAACCTTTAATAACAAAAGAAGTATTTGAATTAGCACAATTAAAAATAAAAAATCACCCTTCTGCACATGTTGGAATAGACAAAGAATTAAGAAACCCACTAGCTAGTATCTTATATTGTGAAATTTGCGGAAGATCAATGATGCGTTGTCGTGCAACAAAAAAAGAAAGAAAAGAAAAAAGAGTTCATGAAATTAATAAAGTTGAATTAGCAGCATTTATAAGAGAACATAAAGAAAAAGCAAATATAACTTTTAGAGAAATAGCTGAAACACTTGACATGCCTATAAGCAATGTTTTTAGTTGGACTTCAAAAAGAGAAGATGCATTGTTTTTCTCTAAAAAATTCAGTGATAAATGGTTTGAGATAAAAGAAATATTAAACATACAAGATGATAAATATGATGAGATTATTACAACTTATCATAAACCAACTGAACCTAGACCAGATGTAATAATATGCCCTAATCCTGCTTGTAGTAATATAGGATGCAATTTAGAAATAGTTGAAAATGCTATAATTAAAAAGCTAGAAGAATTATTAAGTGAATATAATTATTTCTTAGATAATTATGAACAAGAAGCAAAAACAAAGAAAACAAACAATGCTAAAAAAATAAAACAAATTGAAAACAAGTTAGATAAGTATAAACTTGCTCTAACAAAAGCAAGAAGAGATTATAATGAAGAAAAGTTTAGTTATGAAGAGTACCTAGAAGATAAAAATTACTATGGTAAGCTAATTGAAGAACTAGAAAAAGAATTACATGAAGTTTCTAACAAAGAAGAAGAAGAAATAATTATACAATACAAAAAAGCAGTTCCCATCTTGGCAAACTGCATCAAACAATACAATACAATTACCAGTATAACAGATAAAAACGAATTATTAAAATCTTTTATTGAAGAAATTGGATACAAAAAAACTGAAAAAGCATGTACAAAAGCTGCAATGAATAAAAAAACTGATGAATATATCTTTTTAACTATTCACACCAAATTCTAAAAACCTTGATTTTTCAAGGTTTTTTCTTATGTATTATTATTCGATTTTTGACTTATATGATTATGTAACTGTATCGTTAATACCCTAATCATATAAGTTATTTATTGAACAAAATAAAATAGCCCTAAAACCAATGAGAATTGATTTTAAGGCTTTTTATTATAAAAGTAATATAGTTCTATTACTTAGTTGTTAGTCTGTTGTTTTTGTATATTCCATCGTTAAAAGAGATGTTTTTTATATCTCTTGTCCACCTACAAAACTTTGTCCGTTTGCACTATAAACAAAGTTTTGGTTTACCTTATCATATAAACATACAACTCCGTTTTTATCTTTTACGGGTATATAATCTCTTACAAGTACATTGTCATCATATATTGAACATGCGTATAGTTTATATTTAGAATATTTTGAAAGACTGCTATTAACATGACTTGTTGCACAGAATAATGATAAATTATTAGTGAATGAAACACTTGAATTTATACTATTATCTTCACGCAATGTAATTCCATTTCTAATAACTGTACCACGATAAAATGATAGAGTGTATTTATTAGTAATGTTTGATGTTGAATGTTCTCCTTTATAAAAATATCTATACGAATTATTATATATAGTTACTAAAAATCTGTTTGTTGCCCAAGTTTCGCCAAATACTGTTGCGTCTCCATTAGTTCCCGTTACATTACTTAAAGTAATTACTAATTTGGTGTTGTGGTTTGGTTTATACCCAGTATTAATGTATCCTGTTCCTGTGTTTTGTAAATATTCAATAGGAGTATAAGGTGTACCTTCTTTTTCCATAACTGGAATTGAACTTTTGTATATTTTTTGTATCACCGTACTACCTTTATAAACAGATGAAATAGTATTACTCCCTTTTTTCATAGCTATTCCCCCTTAATATAATAAAATGTGTTTTCATCTACTGTTCCTGCTGTTACTAAGGCATCATATTCTTCTTGTGTTAATACAATGTGTTTATTGTTTAAAACGTTGTCTAATGTCCCTTTTGAAATAAACGCATTACTAATTTTTGACATATATTCATTGTATGTTAGAACATTACAAGTAAGACCACCCGAACCATTTATGTTTATTCCATAAGTATTAGTACCAGTTACAAGACCTGGCATTCCAGTAGTTGCTAAACCAACACCTATTAAATTTCTTGCATTTGTTTTTTCTTCGTCTGTCCATTCTTCTTGATTAGTTGTCATACCAACTTTTACTGCATAATCTAAGTTGTTTAGCCCTAAAAATCTATGTTGTATTTTATTTTTAATATTATCTTTCGTTGCCCAAATAGGAATGATTACACCTGCACTACCTGCTTGTCCTACGTCAATTCCATAGAATGTGTCTACTTTTACAACCCCATAACTATTTCTTGTTGCATAATCAGTATTTTTAACATAGTCGGCTAAATTAACTTCTACTTTTGCACTACCTAAACTTTCCCAAGCACCATTTACATAAAAATACTCTTCGTAAGTATTTTCATCTAAAGGATTATTTGAAGGCTTTAAGTACATAGCACTCTCGTCTATGTTTTCTGTTGGAAGTTCATTTACTATAATAAAATTAACACTTCCCGCATCTCCTTTTTCGCCTTTTTCACCTCTTATATTTTCGCTATATTGAGTTCCATCTTTTTTAGTTATAGTTAATACATTGTCTTGTAATTCTACATTTAAGTTTTTGGCTTCATCTACTACTGCTTGACCTTCTTTTATAAATTCTTGTATTTGTGCATTGTATATTTCCCATTCAGTAGGTGTTGGAACTTCTTTTATTCCTATTTCTATTTCTCCTGCACCTTTATCAAATGCAATTGTTTGTAAACCAGTTGAAATTTGATATACTTTTTTATCTTCTTCTAATTTATACCCAACAAAACCTATGCTATACCAACCTTCTAAATTTTGATCTATATATACTTTATTATTTATTACTGCTGTTGAAGTTCCTTTTTCATCACCTCTAACCATAACCGCTTCTATTGCTAAATCATTCCATGCTTCATCATGTATAACTTCTGCTTCATAATAAGAAAGAGAACCAGAATTAACTGGTTCTTTATCTTCTATTGTTAAGGTGCATTTATTTAATATAAATTTCATTGTATGCCTCCTTTATTTTTTAATTTCTTTTGCTTTTTTTAGACTAGCTTTACCAAAAAAACCATCTACTTCTAGTCCGTATGTTTTTTGATATTGTTTTACTGCTTTTAAAGTTGCAGGACCAAATGAACCATCTACATCAAGTTTTGCATCAATACACCAATTTAAAAATTCTTGTAGTCTTTTTACTTGTGTTCCTTTGTCACCTTGTTTTAAGTATCCTTTTAGTCCTAGACTTGGGAATGTTCCAGTATAACCTTTTTTCTCTTTTTCTTTTAGTTTCTTGTTTACTTGTTCTATAATATAATCCATTTTAGATAATAAGTATTCCCCAGGGCAATTTGTATTAGTGTACATTCTATGCCATGTAATTGTTTTCCCTTTTACTGGTGTAATATTGTTACGTTTAGCAATATCTGCAACTAATTCAATTAAACTATTTAATGCTTTATCTCCTACTTCCCATTTACCACCAGTTTTACTATTTGATGTTTCAATAGTTACTGCTCTTAAATTAGAGTTCCAATTTGAATTAGTCCAAGCTGTGTTCTTTTCGTCTACATACAAACCAATTTTTCCATCATTACCAATTCCATAATGGCTTGATCCGTTTCTACCTTTTCTTTGAAAAATCTTTCCACATTGTTCTGCACTTAATACTCCTGCCATATGATGAATTGTAATTTCACTAATTTTATTCCCTTTTCTTCCTTTTGTATAATTGCTGCTATGTGCAGGAACTTTTACATCTACTAAACTTGAATTACTCATAATATTATTCTCCTTTACCATTTGAAAGTTCTTCTTCTGCTTCTTGTGAAACATCTTCTGTATCGCTTGTGTTTCTAAGTGTTTGAAGAAATTCATCTGCTTTAATTGCATTTGGTGAAAAGCTATTGTTCTTCCACCAAGCAACAATAATAACTGCAACTTCTATTAATACTTCAACTAATGCCAATATTTCACTTTCACTTACGTTTATTACGTCATAACCCATTCTTTGCAAAACTATGTTTACAACTACTAAAATTACTCCTAATGTTCTTGCTATTGTCCATTTGTTAATCTTCATAAAAATTACCTCCTTTTTTATATAAAAAACCAAAGTCAATTAAGACTTTGGTTTATGATAACTTTTTAATTCTTTAATATCGCTTGTAATTTCTTTTATCTGTTCTTCTATTTTAAAGGTTCTTTCCACAACTGAATTATGCTTATCAACCTTTGTTTCTAGTTGATCTATTCTATAAAGTGTTAATTTATTGTTGCTTCTATTGCTTAAAATTGTTGTAACTACTGATGGTATTCCAACACCCAAAGCACTTATAATTGCAACTAAAATTGCTTCATTCATGCCCTTCTCCTTTCTAAATATCTTCTGCACCTTTATATTTATCTAGTGTTTTAAGATATTCATAAGTTTCTTCTATTGTAATATTTTCATCATATTCTGCACTTATATATTCTGTATTTATAAAAATATTTATTTCTGTTCCATTTTCAATAGCTTCTTTTTCTTCTTCTCTCTTTTGTTCGTTTGTATATGAAGCTACTTCTATTAAATTTGAAACATTTGTTATTTTAATTATGCTTACTATTCTATGATAATTGGTTATAACTCCATTATCTAATTCTATTTCTTTTTTTAATGCCATTTTATACCTCCTATTTATAGCCAAAAACTTTTGTTACATATAAATAATTGTTAGCAGAAACTGATGGATTATTTTTATTAGGTATTTGCGTATAAGTGTAAGATGATACTGTCATTGATGTTCCAGATATAGCATATCTGCTAGTTCTTATATTGGTTGCAGGTGTTGAAGCTGCTTCTATACAAGATAAATAAACATTTTTACCATTTGGACCAAAAACCCTTGTACTATTAAAATCATTACCATTGTTATCTCTGTAAAATATCTCTAAAATATTATAATTAGCAGCACTATCACTTAATGTTATTGTTCCATTGCTTCCAGATGAATTTTCATACAAACTAAAAGATACTCGAACTTTACCACCTTCTATTTGTTTTAAATGATTGTTTACTTTTTCTACATCTAAAAACTCTTCTCCATCAACATTTATTTTTCTATCTACATAGGCTTCATATTCTGTTGCTGTTGAACCTTGCTCTAATTGAAGTGTATCTGTTGTGCTGTTTGAAAAAGAAAACCTTATGTAATAAATATCTTCAGGTATTGTAAAAGTTATAGCATTACTAAAATTTGTTATGTCACGATTTCCATCCGAATATGGTGTTTTGTCTTTATAATATAATTTAACCCTTCCAGAACTACTTACGGTCTTACAATATGTTTTGTTAGGACTAACAGGTATAAAGTCAGTTGTGCTATTTGTAGTATTATAAGCTACACTACCATCTCCTTCTAAAGCTCCTACCACAACATTATTTTTATCAAATAAGTTTTTACCTTTTTGTATCCATAACTTTTCATTATTTGTAGGCTCTGTTGAACTTACTTTAAATGCTTCTATTAATGCACCATCTTTGTTGTATATATCCATATTTATTTCTAATGCATCTTTTTCACTTACTTTACCAATAGCCATTCCTTTTCCACTTGCATTAAAATCTAGTAAAGTAAATCCAGTTCCTAATTGTTGATAAGATGATGTTGAAACAAATGTATCTCCAATATAAAAATGAAAATCATATGAATTATCTGCACTAAATGTTACACCACTTATTACTGTATCTTTTTTATCTAATAAATAAGTATTTTGTGCTATTGTTATATAAGTATATGTATCTTCATTATTCGTTTTATATCCTAATTGATACAAACTACCATTCTTATTGCTTACTGGTGCTATACTTGCTTTAAAGCTATATTTTACATATTCGCCTTCTTCATTGTCTGTTTTATCTGCATTACATCTTGTTACTGTTGCAACTGATATATTTGGATTACTATAAGCTATACAAGTATAATCTATTGTTTTTGTTGCTTCTCTACCTCTACTATCTACTACTTTTACTGTTATTGTTTTAGTTCCAGTATTCTGTAATACTGATGAATAAAAGCTATTTGCCCAATAAGTATTATTATCTATACCTGTTGTTTTATATGTTGTTATGCTTGAACCATAAGCACCACTAGCTGTTATTGTTACTTTTAATTGTGATTTACCTTGTACATATACACCCCAACTTGTAGGAATAACTGTATTTCCTTCACTTACTGAAACACTTGAAATTGAAGGAACTATATTGCTTGGAACATTTAATGTAATAGCTTGTGAAACACTTCCTACTTTTGTACTTCCGCTATATGTATCAACGGTTATTGTCGCTGTTCCGCTTGAAGAATTAGGTAAATATTGACAATCTCCTATATGTGGTGTAAATGTACATGAAGTTCCAACTGCTGTTCCAACTTGTGCTATCGCTCCATCAAATCTTGTATAAAATACATTATGTGTAAAACTATCTGCTTGTCTTGTTATGTTTACTGTTACTGTACTTCCTATTGTATTTCCTACTACACTTGAAATTGAACTTGTTCTTGGTATTGTGTTTGGTGTAACTGATGTACTAACACTACCAGTTCCTAATGTTGTTCCACTTAGATCAATAGAAGCAGATATACTAACTGCACTTGCTGAACCATTACTATTATGGCTTATTGTTTTACTAGCACTACCAATTGTTATATATTCACCTGCTGATGCATTTGAAATTCTAAAACTCATAGTACCACTTGTTTTTGTTCCACCTATTGTTATTGAATAAGGTGTACTTGCTTTGTATGTTGTACTACCAGTTTTTTCTCTTTTTACTTTTAACGTTACTGTTAATACTGTATTGTTGTTTGGTATACTTTGTTCATAACTCCAAAATATATATGGTGTTGCATAACTTGGATATTGTCCGTTAAATGATCCAGATTTATTTCCTGTTATCGCCATTAGTTATCACCTACTTTCTTAAATGATAAGTTTTTGTTTGTTCTAGGAAGAAAAGCAAAATTACCTAATTGCAATGAGTTTATAAACTCTCCATCTTTAACATACAATTTGTTGTCACTAAAATATGCAACTTCCAATTCATTCTGTAAAAATGATATTCTATTATTTTGTAATTTTAGTGTTAGTTCGTTTCCAGTTTCACCTAAAATTATATTTCCATCAACAAAACGAATATATTTTTGTATTTCTTCAAATTGTTCATTTGTTTCATTACTTAAATCATCAACTTTACTGTTTACCCTATCAAATGACATAGTAAAATCTTCATTTGTTTGTTTGAATTGTGTAGAAACAACTTCTTTGTAACTGTCTAATTCATCTGTTTTTACATATTCTTTTAATGCTGTAAATGTGTTTTCTTCGCTGTTTTGTATCATAGTTGTTGTACTTGTTATTATTTCACTCTTTGCTTCATCTATCTTTTCTTCTGTCTTTGTTGCTAATGAAGATATTTCTTGTTCGTTATGATCTACTTGTACTTTTACATATGAAATATCTTGTTTCATGCTTCCTGCTATTTTATAATTTGTGTTTGTTTCTGTTTGTGTAGATGCTTTTACATTTGACTTAATTCTTGAACTTGTTTCATACTCTAATACAACTGCATTAAATGTATTACCATAGTTATCTATTACACTTATAACATCATTCAGATCATAGATATAATCATCAATAAAATTAGCCATACTATATGGAATTATTGACATTCCTATAATATGACTAGCAACTTTTTGTATTATGTTTTCTCTTATTAAATCTACATAAGGATTATCAAATATTTTCCATTCTACCCTATTACCTTCAATTGTTTCTGGATAAACTATATTATCTTCAACATCTTTTTTGCCTAAAACAACTGTATTAACTGTAAAAGCATTTTCTTTTGTTAGCTTTTCTCTTTTGCTCTTTCCTGCTGTTTGATTTGTTGCGTTTTGTCCTACTATCTTTAAACCGCCATCTCTTGAAATATAAGCTATTTCTCCACCTATTTCTGCTATCCTTGAAATAACTTCTCTGTATGTAGTATTTTCATTAAAATTAGGCTTTTGTGTAAAACTATAAGATGCAAAATTAAAATCTTCTGTTTCTAATGTAATTCCTAATGTTGAACATACTTCTTGAACTATTTCTAATCCAGTATGTGCTGTTTCCCAATTTAAACTACTTGTATATACTGCATCAAATAAAACCGCTCTGTCTGTACCTTTAAACGTGATTGACTTGGTTGTTTCATTAGTTGTTATATCTTCATCTTTTGCTTTAAATAAGCCCATTTTAACCCATTCAATAGAACCATTAATATCTAAACCTTTATATACTTCTATTTCTTTGTTATTTAAGGAAATAGAACCATCTAAATTTAATATTTCAAATTCGCATGTCTTAGCAGGGAAGCCGCCTATAAAAGAAGCGGCTTTGTGTGATATTTTTGGATTTGATTTTAATGTATTACTAAAATACTCAACTTCATCAATTACTACTTTGTTTTTAGCACTTCTACCTAAATTATTGTCATCATTTATATAATCTAAATATTCTTGACTTACGTTATACATATTGACCACCTCCTACTATAATTGATCTAAGTTCATTTGAATAAATCTAGCTTCAAAAGGTTCTGCAATATAATCATTGTTTATTTCACATGGATTAAGTTCAATTTTGTCTACTACAAAATACATATTTTTTGTAACTCTTGCTTTTGCTCTTCTATCGTAATAATTAACACTCATGTTTGATAAACCTATTAGGTATAATAAATTATCAAGATTTGTTCCACTTCTTTTTTCTGGATCTTCAAGTTTGCAATATAATTTGTTTGTTAATCCCAACAAATCACGATGCATTGTTCCATCTTCACTTCTACCTGCTCCTTCTCCATCTTGCTGTGAATACTCAAAGGATAGCTTATCAACTACTATTAATTTGTTATTATTTATAACAATTTCATTCTTTTCTGGATTTGTTAAAGACAAATCTATGCACCCCCCTTTCTATAAAAAAAAGACACTATATTGTGTCTTTTGGTTTAATTGTTAATGCTTTTTCTATGTTCCAATCATATTTATTTAATCTTGCCCAAAATGTATTATATTTTATGTTATATTCATCCGCCCATTGATGTATTGTTTGTGTTTTACCTTTGTACATAATAAATACATTTGAGTTTCTGTTATTAGCTTGTGCTTTTGTATTAACCCATCTGCAATTACTAGGTTCATAATTTCCATTCACATTAATTCTGTCAATTGTAAGTTCTTTTGAATAACCGTTTTTAATTGCCCAATCATAAAATGACATAAAATCTTTTGCCCATTCATCACACATTGTAATGCCTTTAGCTCCATAATTTTTATAAGATTTATGATTAATATTAAAACACCTTGTTTTAATGTTTGCCCATCTTCTATATAAAGTAGTCTTTGTTTTTCCATGTATAGTAGCTTTCTCTTTGGCAACCTCTTTAGATAAACATCCACAACTTTTAGTATGTCCATTCTTTAGTTTAGCAGAACTTACAATTGCATTATTACCACACTCACATTTGCAAAACCACATTGTTTTCTTGTTTTTGCTTTCAGTTCTACTAATTACGGTTAATCTTCCAAATTCTTGACCGCTTTAAATCCACTAATTTCATTTACTTCTCCAATCTCTCCAATCTAAAAATAAGTAAAAGGCAACACGATTGGAGATGTGCTTTCGATAGGTTAATTACTCCTATCTAGCCTTCTGTATAATTATACCATATTTTACATTTTTATGCAACTATACGATTAAAGAAACATATCCATCTGCAATAGCAACATCATTTATTTTCTTAATTAATGTTCTTCCATCATCTGTTTCTATTTTTAAATTTAAGTCCATAACAAATTTTTGTCCTGCTGCTCCCATTTCTGCAATAGCTTGTTTTACTTGTTCTCTGATCTTGCTTTCTGGTGCAACAATTTCGCCTTCTCTTCGATTGTCACCCACAATAGCTAACTGTGGATTGTTTGCTCTTAACCAACCACCTTCTGCTAGTTTTGGAATTTGTGGTATTGATAAAGCATTGTATTTGATTAAATTCTTAAATGGTTCTATTCCCATTACTGAAACACTTCTAATTTTATTTAAAAGTCCGTTAATAGCATTAAATGGAACTGCAATAACTTTGTTAATTCCACCAATTAAGCCATTTACAACTGTTTTAAATACGTTTGATATACCATCTTTAATTCCATCAAATATTTTTCCGCCTTTTGAAAATACGTTCTTAACTGCTGTCCATGCTTGTGTAAACTTATCTTTAAACCATGTTGTAACTGTTGAAAATACTGATTTAATTCCACTCCATGCACTTGATGCACCATTTTTTAAACCATTCCACATTCCAGAAAAGAAATTTTTAACTGGTGTAACTACTTTTTCACCAAACCATGTTGCAACATTACCCCAAATTTCTTTGATTTTATTCCATACATTTAAAGCAACTTCTTTTACAGTATCCCAATTCTTAACTAATAAAATAATTATTGCTATTATTGCTGCTATTGCTAATGTAACTAATGTAATTGGACTTGTTAAAAATGCCATTGCTGTTCCAAATGCTGTTGTTACTGCTGCACTAATAGCTGCAATTCCGTTATAAGCTAACATAATTCCATTTGCTAGACCGCCAACTAAGTTATAAATTGCTAATGCACCACTTACTATTCCTATTGCTATTCCTAAACCTTCTAAAATTGCAACTGCTACTTCATTATCTGCTATCCATTTTAAAGCATCTCCTAGACCATTTAAAATATCAACAATAACACCACCAGTCCATGAAGCAATAGGAACTAATACTTTATCCCAAAACCATTTGAATATAGGTTTTAAATCTTCTAATACTACATTTACAACATCTATTGCACCACTTAAAGCATGGAAGAATGCAGGTAAAGCATCTTCTATTGTCCATTGTGATAATGGAACTAAAATATTAAAATATGCCCATTCTAAACCTTCCCATATTGTTCCACCTAAATTTTTTATGCTTTCTTTTAACATTCCAAAAGCACTTATTAATTTATCAAAACTAATAGCTTGTAATGGCTTAATATATTTCATTATCTTGTCACTTGTCGCTTGTATTGCAGAACTTACTGCATCATTTCCAGTAGTAACTGCTGTGCTTCCACTTGCTCCACCAATTCCACCTGTACTATCTGCACCACCACTTGATGCACTTTTTGAACTAATAACATTTATTTCATCTACACTTGAAAAAGCTTTATTCATTGCTTTTGCTGCTTTTTTTGCTGCTGCTCCAGTTCCTGCTATCTTTGAAGCTGTATCTGCTGCTGAACTTCCTATATTACTTATTCCACTTGATGTTTTTTCTACTACATCTGGAAACTCTAAACCAAATACACTTAAAACACTTTGCATTTTATTAAAGAATGCTGTTACTGCATTTATTGCACTTGTTATAGCTGGAACAAATAACCCTACAATAGGTGCTACTACTTTTCCTATTGCAATTTGCATACTAGAAAAAGCACCTTTTAACACTTGTATTTTACCTGCAAATGTACTTGTATATGTTGCTGCATCTCCTGCTTGGAAACGTGTTTCTTTCATAATTCCATTTACTTCTGCTTGTATCTTTTCTTGTTGTGTTAAATTGTTTGCTGTTTTACCTATACTTGCTGCATATTCATCCCACATTTTAGCAACGTTCTTTGTAACACCTGCGTTATCAACTAAAATACTATTTTCATTCTTCAAACCTTCTGTTGCTGAAACAACTGCTTGACTTAGTGTATATGAACTTTGTCTACCAAATGCAGCACTATCTTTTAATGCTGTCATTACATTTTCAATTTGTGTTGTATCATAACCCCTTGCTAACAAGTTCTTATAAGCTGTTGCAGCATCTTCTATACCTACTAAACCATCTTGTGTAAAATTAGTTAAAAAACCATGTGCTACATCAAAATTATTTCCAGTACCTTGTACAATACTATTTAATCCAGTCCATGCTGCTTGTGCATCTGATGCTGCTTGAACTGCTGCTTTACCAAAATTAACTACTGAACCTACTGCAAATGTTGTTGCTATAATTCCACCTATTTTCTTAAAGCTAGAACTAAAAGCACTTTCTGTTGATTTAATATTACTCTTTACTTGATTATTAAATGCCCTATTATTTAATGTTAAATCAACTGCTATACTTCCTGCTGAATTTCCTGCCATTATTTCACCTCCTACCTAAACATGTTAGATAAAACTTTATCTATTTCATCTTTTGACAACACAATTAAGTTTTGTTTTTGTTGTTTTGATTTAAAGTCTTTCCATTCTTGTCTTATTTTCTTTTCGTGTGCTGTCATTTCTCTTATTTTCTTTTGATCTGTTTCCGCTCTTACTTGTACTGTATATCCTAATGGTGTATCTCCATTAATTCCCCTTAATAATTGATTAAATTCTGTATATGATATTGTGTCATACTCATAATTTAACCTTATTCCGTATTGTTGTAAGAAGCTAGAAACTATAATATCCCAATCAAAATCTAAGTCATAAAAACTTTCTTCATTTGATTGAGATTTACCTAGTTTTTTCTTTTTGCTTGGTCTAAGGCTTGTTTTTCTAGTTCTTTTGGATCTTCTCCAGTAATTGCTGCCATAACACAAAATGTAAAGTATCTGTATTGTTCTACATTCAAGTCTAAGTTTTTAATTTCTTCATATTGTTCTTTTCCTAATGTTAATTCATAAATTGCATTTTCTTTTTCTTCTGCTGTTAATTTCTCATCATTTTGAACTTTTTGTACTTTATCCCATGTTTTTTGTCTGTCATCTACTACATAACATTTATTTAATATTTTAATTTCTGGAAAGTTATCTCCAGTTAACATTTCTTGTGTTACTCCTAAATCAATAATTCTCTTTGCCATAAAAAATCCTCCTAAAATTTATAATTAAGTAAAAAAAATAAGGTAGAACATAGAAATTTATGTCCTACCTTCTAATATTAAGCTG
>JAEIGA010011430.1_pt1 | contig 13477 bp, 18 predicted proteins | sample 9270691 | NCBI WGS metagenome assembly JAEIGA01 (sample SAMN17057246, study PRJNA624740) | gut metagenome | biome: biome; isolation source: fecal sample | host: Bos grunniens | place: China: Xizang | collected 2019
ACTGCCATCAGCACAAATGTTGTTCATATCACTTGGACTGTCAGGTGTAGGTGTTGCAATTCCCCCTGAAGGTGGTTCATATTCTGTTGCAGTTGAACCTTCTTCAATCTGTGGCTTGAACACAACATTGTTCAATGTGACACCATTTCCTATTGTGATATACATATAATATGGATTTTCCAATGCTGTGAATGGTGTTGGTGTTAATATACTGTTCACTGTTCCTTTCCAGCTTGTTGTCTGTATAGAAATATAATATTTTGAAGCAGATGCATCAGAAGGTGAACCACTCAAACAATATTCTTTGCCAGCTTCCAATGAAAAAGGTTTTGATGTATCAATCACAATCAATGTTATTGCACCGGTGGCTGTTCCGTTCAATGTGATTGTTCCATCATCATTCACTTTGTATGAAACACCATTTGTTGTGCCTTCTGAAGAAAGTGAATAACCTTCAGGAATCTTGTTCTTGCCACTTGACCTTTTTTGATTGGTCTTTCCAAACAGTTTCAATCCCCTGAATCTTGCCTTTGCACTATCCTTCAGATGTATTGATTCACCTTCAGCAGTTGAAACAATCATTGTTCCCTGAAGTTCATCAATGTCTGATTCAGATATTGCGATTCTTTCAATATCTTCTTTGTGGTTTTGGTGTATGTCCTTGATTTGTTCCCTTGTGGCTTCACCTGCTGTTGTATAGGTTTTGCCATCATAACCAACACGAACATCAATCAATTCACCATCAACAGTTTCAGCTGTCAGAAGGTTGTCAACCCTTGTCTTCAGTTCATTCTGATCTTCTGTCAGTGTTTCAATGTTTTCTTTGTTGGTCTGAATCTGTTGCAAATCCCCTTGTGATGCAACTGAATCATCAACCCACACATGAATTTGTGCTTCCAGTTCCTTTTTCCATGCTTCAATGATGTCAACATATTCATCAATGGTTTCATCTGCAACATCAAGACCTGCCCCCACTGATATGCCATCAAAAACCGCTGTGTTCCAAGCATAATCAACTTCAGTGGTATCACCTACAAAGCAGACAAAACGAACAAGGAAGGTCAATTTTCCTGCATACTTTGTTGCATTATGTGACAAAAGCCAAGAACAAGTCACTTTTTCTGTATCACCTGAATCAATCTGCAAATCAGGCATTTCATAAATGCCTGTTGTCTGATTCTGCTTGCTTGAATCAATGTTGATGAAGTGAACTTCAACCTTGTCACTGGTCATCATGTCATGCCCTTCAACATATCTTGGAATTGAAAAGGTGAATCTTTCTGAATTATGGTCATTCTGCATGACTGAAATTTTGGAAGGTGTCATGTTCTTGATTGACCTTGTTATTGGATCGATTTCAAAAAAAGCATCTGAATCAATTACAATTTCATTGTGTGTCATTCAGCTTCACCCCTTTCTTGCTCAAAAATTGCTATGTAGAAGTTGTTTCCTGTTGTATTAAGTTGGTTTAATGGTGCTGAATTATACCCATCCCACAAAGTGACAGTGTTGTCTTCACCCCATACAATGCACAATGTGCTTCCGCTGGTGATATTTTCGCCCCTGAATCTTACTGCCAAACCGCCCATATAGCTCATTATAATGCACAATGGTTTTTCGTTAAAATTCAGCACAGTTGGATTGTCTTTTCCACCACTTGCACCATTCCCTTCACGACTACAAACCATAATCTTGTGATTTGCAAACAGCCTGCCAATCTCTGAATCATGCCTTTCAATCGTTCCAATGGTGTCAGTTGAAAATTCACCAATCAATGCTTCAACATGTTCATTCTGTTCTTCAAGCTGTTGATGCAGTGTTTCTTCATAGGCTGCAAGGTGTGGATCAAGCTTGTCATCCATTGCCTGCAAGTATTGCTGATACATGTCAGGTGTTGGTTCTGCTGTTGATTCCCCTGCTTCTGCACCCTGTGCAATTGTATATTTGACCAGTGTTGATGTCTTCACTGCACTTCCATCTGATGTGATGCCCCTGATGCCAATGAACAATGTTCCCGGTTCAGCAAGCACTTCATGTGGAATGATACATTCATTGTTTGTCAACAGTGCTTCATAGACTGTCAGATTCTTTGATGTGTGGAAGACTGCACTTTTTGCAATGAAGTCATCCCAGAAGACATCAAATTCAACCTGCACCTTGACTGATTCCACATCACCTGAAGCAAGTTTTGGCTTCTGTGATGCTGTCAATTGCTGGTCATTTGTGACCAGTTTAATTATTGTCATAGGTTTACCCCCTTTGTTATTTATTTGCATAAAAAAAGCACCCTGCATTGTCTGCAAAGTGCTTTTTATAATTTTATACCCATTTTTTTTGCTTCTTCGGTTTCCTTGATATATTCTTCATATTCTTTTTTTGCTTCTTCAGGTGCATCATCACTGATTCCACAAAGGAAGCCATCAGCATCATATTTTGCCCATTCTTCCCATTTTCCGGGTAGTCGCATTATATTACCCCCTTATATTTTTTCAATTGTTCTTTGGTCAATTTTCTGATTTCAACAGACAGTGGATTTGCATTTTTTCCGTTTGCATACACATCTGCAAATGCTTCTGCCATTGTTTCTGAAGCACTGTCATGTGCATATCGTGAAATGCCACCAATCAATTCAGCATTCTTTTTGCCTTTGCCAAACGGTGTCTTTTTGATGTTTTTGCAAGCCTGTGAAACAATCGCTTTTGCTTCTTTGCAATCATTCCAAGCAACTATTCTTTGTGCATCATATAAATATGTTGAATTCAACTGAATCAATTCCCATTCAATAGCATGTGCAGTTTCATGAACCCCAATTGATTCAGGTGAAACATTTCGCACCCACCAACCGCCATCATATTTCTTGCACAAGTCTTTGACCTTGTTTGCATCACTAAAATAAAACGGATTGAAAGTGATTTTTTCACCCACACAAGCCATGACACCGCTTTTGTCAGTGGATATCCTTGAAAGTCTTGCTGCTACATCAGGAAATTCTTGCAACATGAAATCAACACCATGCAAGGCTTTTTGAACTGTGTCAAAATCAAGATTCTTAACATCTGCATCTATATTTATTTGATATTGCTGACCAAAATATGTTTCCAATGTATCAAAGTCCTGTGATTGACCAATATTCTGCAATAATATTTTACTATTATTGCCTGAATTTGTCAATGCTTTTTTGTTATATATAGGATTTGCACCCAACAATGTTGAATAGTGGTTGTATTCCCTATTATTCATCATGCCCAAAACACTTTGAAATTCCCTTGTGTCATACTTATCTTCCATCTGCTGAACATAATTCATATATTGCTTATTTTCTTTTGAAAAGAATGCTTTTTTGAATTCTGCATAGTCTTCAGGCTTTTCAAAGGTTTCAAGCTGTTTGGTGAAGTTGTTCATCTTTGTGAATGAACCACCCACTGCCCATCTTGCCCTTTGAAGCAAAGCACACCGACAATTGACAACTTCTGCTGCACCGCCTGAAGGATCACCCGGAAACCTCAATCCATTGCTGAACTTTTCATCAAGTTCTTTGATTTCACCATCAACTTGTGCATGTGAATCTCTGGTTCTTGCATCAAGTGTGGAATCCCACTGCTTGACTACATCAGCACCCTTTTCTTTTGCCTTGTAGCAAGCATCCATTCCTGACTGAACCTGAATTCTGTGTCCTTCTGTCCTTGCTATTCTGACAGCATTGTTGAAGCCTATGTTTGTATATCCTGCAAGCTGTTGTGCAACTTGACTGTATGACATGCCTGTTGCAATGCCCCTGCTGACCTGTGCTGTGATTTTCCTTTTCAGAAGGGAAACATCTTCACCAAGTCTTGAATACAAGCCTTGATTGATTTTTGAATCCAATTGCACTGCCCTGACCATTGCTTCTTGGTCAAGTGGAAAACAAAGTGGAATTCCCTGACCTTGCAAATCATACATTGTGCCAACAAAGCCTTCTTCATAGCATTTGTCCAGATAATCAGCAACAGTTGTGAATTCTTTTTCCTGCATCTTGTCAAGAATATCACCAACTTGCTTTTTCAGTGATTCCTGATATTGCTTTTGGTACACTTTTGACTGCATTCTTGACTTCAAGATTTCCCTTTCAGCTTCATCTTCAACTGTGTCATATTCAGCTTTCAGCATTTCAAATTCATCATGCAGTTTCTTTGCCTTTTGGTCAATGTCCTTCAGTGATTGACCATAGACTGTTTTCAGCCTTTTGATGATGGCTTCTTCATTGTTGATGAAGGCTTGCTGAACAATTTTCTGTCTTTTATTCACAGCACATCACCTGACCTTGTTATTCTTCAATTGGTTCTGGTGTTGGTTCAGGTTCATCTTCAACAACAACATTTTCAAGTGCAGCCTTTGCTGCTGCTGCTTCCTGTTCTGCTTGCATCTTCTCAACCTGACCACTGATTTCTTCAAAATCCCAATCCATAACATCACAGATTGCTTTCAAGGTCTGTTCATCACCAACATTCACAGCAACATTCAGGATTGTGTTGATTCTGATCTGCTCTGTTTCAGCTTCAATCTTCTGATTCTGAATGTTTTCTGTTTCATTGGTCAATGTTGACCTTGTGAAGTTGAATTCAATGTCTTTCAGCTGATAATCTGTGCCATTTTCCTGATTGATTTCAGCAAGAACCACATTGACAAGTTCCTTCAGCAATGTGCAAAGTCTTTTGGTGGTTGCAATTGCTTTCAAATCCAAACCATAGAAGGCTGTTTTGATTGCCATGTTTGTTGTTGCACTTGTATCTTTCAGGCTGGTTGTATCAACACCCATGCCGAACTTATAGATGTTCTTTTCATCCAGTTCAAGCTTTTCCTTCCTTGCCTGATATGGAATATCAACAGTCTTGATGTCAATACCACCTTCAGCATCAACACCAACCACTTTCTTTGTTTGCAGGTTCTTCTGCAATTCATCCAGATTGTCACCCGGAAAACCTGACACAACATGAATTGGTGTGTCAAAGTCCTTCAGATTGTTTGACAATGAACAAGCATGAAGGTCATAGTCATCAATTATGTCCTTTATTGGTGCAAGACCGCTGATTTGCTTCTTGTTGTTATCCAACCGCCAGAATGGAATATAACCCAAAGCATAACCCATTCTTTTGCCTGTCTTTTCATCTGTATAGACCACATGTGGTCTTGGATTGATTTCAACAGAATCATCTTTGACAATTTTGCCTGATGTGCCAGCCTGAACATAGAAATATGTTTCATTCTCTGTCCAATCCTGAATCCTTGTAATGACCTTCTTGCCTTTGTCAATCCTGTCTATGTACCAAAAAAGGATGTGGTCACAGTTGTCATCTGTGTCCTTTGCTCTGACTTCAACAACACCCATTCCATCAGCCTGCTGGAATTTTAGCCTGTTTTCTTCGTTCTTATATCCGTAAATATAATCAAAGCCTTTGTTGTATGCCCCTGTTATAAGTTCACCAATTTCTGACCAGAATTCATCATCAAAATATGTGTCAAGATGTTCCTGCAATCCTTCAACCTGTTCTTTTGCCTGAATAGGATTGTCTTTGAATGACAAAACATAGGCTGAATGTTGATCAGACAGCAATGTGAAGAAAGGATGACTGATTTTGATGTTGCTTCTGTATTTATCTTCAACCATGTTGCCATCTGCATTGAAGTAATACATTTTATAATTCAGAATGTCATGCTTTGCTTCATAGTATTTTTGACCGATTGCAGCCAGTCTTTTCTTTTCTGATGACCTGTCTTCATCAATGAATCTTTTGATTTCTGATACTGATAACATATCTATTTATACACCTTCTTTCAAACCTATTAAAAAGCAGCAATGCCAGCACCTTTGAAAGACCACCGATTGTGACCTTATACATGTTGTATGGAGATGTTATGACGGAAAAAAGCAATGTTTCCCACGCATTGCAAAAACCGCAGGTGCTGTGCAACTGCTCGACAATATCCTTTTTTATACAAGCCACTGCCCCATTGGCTTTGGATTCTCATATACACCTGTCAAAGCATCAGGTGCATCATCATGTGCATTCTTGCCTTCCTTCTGATACTTCTTGATTGCCATTGCAAAGTCAGGAAATCTGTCTTCCCAATTCACCGGGAAATATATATTGTTCATAACAGATGCACTGTTTGACAATATTCTTGCAGTTTTATTCTTTGACTGATGAAACCACTTGATGTTGGTGTGTCTGTTTCCTAAAGCCTTGCATTCTCTTTCAACATTCCTTGCAAAACCCCTGCCACCATTGTTTGATTCAATAATGGCACAGCCAACATTGTGCTTTGTCATCATTCTTGCTGTTTCTGGTTCAGTTGTTTCCATTGCATCTTTGGTGTAATAAACATCAAGAATATAATATTCTTCGTTGTACATCCCATAACAGATTGAACACAAAAAATCACTGCCTTCATCAGCAGTGTCAGTGTAGTTCAATATATACTTGAATAATGGATTCCCTGATTCATCTTTTGGAATATCAACATAAGTCTTGATATTTGTGTACAGTCTGCCCTTCACATCAATTGGTTCTTGTTGATAGTTTGCAACAACAATGTCCTTGTTCATGTTCTTTGTCTTCAGGTCATAATCTTCCCTTGACAGTATATCAGGACACAGCATTGTTCCATCATCCTGTACAGCCTTGTAATTTATATGAATAACATTGTCATAATTTGCGAGAATATAACCAGCAAGATCATCATTGCACCATCTTGTCATGATTATGATTAGTTTGAAACCATTTTCTGTTCTGGACAACATTGTGTTGGTGAACCAATCAATCAGCTTTTGCAAAGTGTTTGCATTGTAGGCTTCTTCAACATTCTTTATCAGGTCATCAATTATCATGATGTTACAACCAAAACCTGTTGCAGTTCCTGAAGGTGATGTTGCAAGATAGTTGGCTTGTTCACTTCCTGCCAATGCCCACTTTGATGCAGCAGCTTCACCATATTTGATTTGTGTATGTGGAAATATGTCATTGTAAACAGTGACACCTGCTGTTTTCTTTTCAGCAATGCAATCCCTGACTTGCTTTGCAAATGTTCCTGACAGTGTTTCATTGTATGAACCTGTCATCACCTTGATTTTTGTGCCATATTTACCGAAAAGCCATTGAACAAATTTTGTGGCTGTTCTTGATTTGCCATGTCTTGGTGGCAAATTTACAACCATAATCTGTTCACTTGCTTCTTCAACAAACCACTGAAGCTTGTTTGACAAGTCTTTCAAGAATGTTCTGTCTTCCATGTAGAAATCTGGTGAAGTCAATTTGCAGTATTGCCAGAATTCCCTTCTTGCCAGTTCCATCTGTGCAAAGTGTTTCAACAAATCCTTATTCATCATTGACCAACTTCTTCAATTCTTCTGTGGTCAGTCCTTCAAATGGATTGTTCAATTCACCTGACACTTTCACTTCATCTGTTGGCTTGAATCCTGCCCTGTCAAGAAAATCCTTTGCAACAGCAATTTTGTCCCTATCATAAGCATCAGGATCATTCATGATGTCATACATGACTTTTCTTGCTTCTAAAGCATCAAAAATGAATTCTTGCTGAAGTTCTTGTGCAATCTCGTCTTTTCTCTTTTGCAAGTATTCTGCAACATTAGAATCCTTTAGTATTTGAGAAGCTTGTGATTGTGCAGATTTTGGACTATAACCAGCATTGATTGCAGCTTGTGTTGCATTCTTACACCGCAACTTGATATATTCATCCACAAACAACATTCTTTGAGTATTCAACACAATCATCACTTCCTTTCTGAACACAAAAAAACCACCAAAGACTTTTGTCCCGGTGGTTTTCTCTAAATTTTTACAGTTTAATTATACCACAACATTCAAGTCAAAAAAAGTACAAAAAAGTCACAAAACATACAAAAAAGTCACAAAGGTTGCATTTTGTTCTTTCTTTTTGCCTTTTTATTCTTACATTGTTGTTGCAGTTCCTTCAAAATTATGTGTGGATCAATGTTGCAAAGTGCAGCAAACCAGCCTGAAAAGAAGAATCTTTCAATTTCTTTAACATATCCCTTTGATACATTCACATATTTCTTCAATGTATATTTTTGAATTATTGAATAGTGTTTTTTATAGTCTTCACAAGCCTGAAAAACAATTGCCTTTGCAAGGTCATCCCAGCCCCTGTTTGTGTTGTTCATATCAGTTCCCCTTCATTCTACCATCCAAAATCTTTTGAACATTCTTCAATGCTCTGCCATGAATAGTTGTTGCCCAGCTGTATGTTTTATCACACAAATCAGCTGCAACATCCAATGTGATGTGTTGAACATACACCTTGTGAAGAAGGTCATATTCTGATGGATTCAGCTGTTCAATGACACTGATGACATCTTTCTTGACTTCAATCAGTTCATCAATACAGGCATTGATTTCTTCTTCAATTTCAATATATTTTTCTATCGCATCAGACATTTTTTGTTGACTGCTTGAAGCCTGAACCCTTTCACCTTCATATTTTGCAGTGACATTCAATGCAATGGCTTTCCATTGTTCTTTTTCAATCTGTTTATTTTCAATCAACATGTCCAATTTTGTCAGCTGTTTCAAAAAATCCTTTGCATTCATCACATCAGCCTTCCTTCTTATCCAACCGCTTTTTCAAGTAGTTGATTATATAATTCTTTCAACATCTCTTTTTCTGACTTCAGCTTTTCAATTTCAGCAGCCTGTTCTTTGATAATATCTTCAAAGGCTTTTCTTCCTGTGTCCAAAGCTGTGTGGTCTTCTTCTGTATCTTCTGAATGCCAATCATCCACCAAGCCAAGTGAAATCTTCAAAGCAAAGTCAATGTGTTTCATTTCTTTAGCAGTGCAACTTCTGATATAGTTTCCAAGCTTGCTTTTGTTTATCGTCTGAACTTGTTCACAAAGAGCAGTTGAAGGAACTTGACAAATGACTTCAACATGTGTGGGCAGTGGTTTTCTTTCTTTTGATGTCAAAAATACCACTTCAACAAAATCAGAATGTTTGTTTCCAACATCATTTGAAACAATGATTGCAGGTCTTGAACCTGATATTCCAGCAGTGAATCCAATGCCAAAATTCCTGTTTTCTACAAAATAGATGTCACCCCTTAATATTTCCATCAGATCAATACCCCCTTGAATAGATTGAAAATCACAAGAACAACCAAAGATGTTGCAAATGCAAAACCATAGGTGTCTTTCTTTCCTTTTTCTTTTTCACCGCACATCAGCAAATATGATGTTATGGTCACTATGTACAAAAATATATTCATTATGTTTTCCCCTTTCTTATAAACCCAATTTTTCTTTTGTTTCATGGAATGTGTCCCGGACATTTTGCCTTCTTCTGCTTGTGCCTGACACTTCAACCGGGAAGCATCTTTCAAGAATCCTGTCATAAATTCTTGAATAGCCAATTTCTTGTGGCTTTTTGATTTCATCTGTTGTCAGATTTGTTGTGATGATGAAAGGCAATCCTGCCCTGTATCTGCTGTCAATGATATTGAAGACCATTTCTTGCATATACTCTGATTTTCTTTCAGCACCCAAATCATCAAGGATCAGAAGTGAAAACTGATTCAGACTGTCAATGAATGTTTGTTTTTCTTCAAACATCCCTTGAATCTGATTTGTCAGCCTTGCAAAGTTGGTCATTTTCACCCTGAAGCCTTTATCAATCAAACTGTTTGCAATACAGGCTGCAAAGTATGTTTTGCCTGTTCCAACTGTCCCATGAAGCAGAAGACCTTTTCCATCCTTCTTGAATTCAGTGAAGTTGTTCACATAGTTTTTCATGACCTTTGACAGCTGTGGAACTCTGCCATCATCATTTTTGAAGTTCCATTTTGCCATGTTTGTTTCTGCAAAGCAGATTCTTCTTCTTCTGTCCAATTCTTCTTCCCAAGTGATTGCTTCTTGTTGTTCAAGTTCTTTTTTACGGCAAGAACAGATGCACCTGACTGTTTTCTTTATTCCTAAAGCTTCAACATTCAATTGCACTGCATCATGACACACTGCACAATGCAGAAGACCATCATCACCTATGTATTCAGAAGCTGGTTTTGGTACATTATCACTGACAGCTTTGACTGCATTCATCAAGTCATACATTTCAATTCAAATCCCTTCTTTTGTTTTTCATATCAGAACAGGTCATCAAGTTCAGACTGGTCATCACCTTCAGGAATACCAGTGTTGACAGATTTCTTTTTTGTGACCTTTGCATTCAGATATGATTCAAACTTTGTGCCAAACAATGTTTCAGGTCTTAAAAACTTTTCAAGGTCAGTCCCTATCCAGTCAGCACATTTCTTTTCAATAACAGTCTTGAAATCATCAACAGAATATCCTTCAGCAAGTCTTGCATGAATGCAAGTCTGTGTTTTTTTGGATGTATGCTTGTATTTTGTGCCTGCTTTTTCATTCAGCAACTGAACAATATACTTATACTGATCTATACTATACTTATCTATACTATACTGTGTTGCCAGGTGGTTGCCGTTCTGGTTGTCATCTGGTTGCCAAGTGGTTGCCAAGTGGTTGCCGTTCTCTTTTTCTGTATAGGCATTGTTTTCTTTCACTTCAAGCATTGCATATTGGTCTTGATATGTAGTGGGATTGTATCTGTCTTTTCTCAAAGTGTTGTGCATTCGCCAATGCTTAATCACAATGACACCATTTTCAAAGCAAATGACAAATCTTTTTGCAATCAGAAGCTTCAAATCATCTTCTGAAGCACCAATCATCCTTTGAATTTTCTTTGGATTGTTGATGAATCCATCATCATCAGCACGCATATTCAGATGAAAATACAAGGCTTGTGTTGTCAGTGGCATATCAAGAAAAGCATCACTGTCAACAATTTTCTGTGTGAACATTCTTTTTTCAGCCATCTGATTCAACCTTCCCTTGCATATTCTCTGAAATCTTTTTCCCTGTCTGCCCTGATTGATTGAATCTTTTCTGATCCTGCCAATTCAGGGAATTCTGCCTGAAGCTTTTGTCTGGTTCTTCTGACAGTTTCAATGTTTGGAAGGTCATATTCCTTCAGATTCAAAAGAACAGTCCAAAAGGGCATTGTTGCAGCAATAGGATTCAACCTCATACACAATTCAACATATAACTTCATATCACTGTTTCTTGCACTCTCTGATTCTGTCAGAACCTGTTTCACAAGTTCTGCTGTGTTTTTGATTTCATTTGTCATCTGAATCATCCTTCCCTTTTGGTGTTCGTGTATTCCAATCGTCAATGGCATCTTGTTCTATAACACCATCATAAGATGGATGTTTTAACAATGTTTTTCGACAACTACACTTTGAACAATGAATATTGCTTGTCTGACCTTGTCTTGATTTATTGATGAAAATTTCAGCATTGCCCCCACAAAAAGGGCATGGTTTCAATTTCAATTCAGCCATCACTCTGCACCGCCTTTCAATGCAAACCGATATGCTTCAATTTGTCCCAAGTTAAAAGTCTTTTCTCTTTCAAGTTCGGCAATCTGCATTTTCAATAATTCCTTTTCTTGTTCTGCTTTGTGGAATCTGTCAACAACAATTTCCAATTCACACTTCAAAGAATTATTTTCGGCAATGACTTCATCCATTTTTTCATTTTCATCCACTTTTCAACACTTCCCTTCATATAATTTCATCCATGAATCAAAGGTCATTGTGACCAAAATTTCAGCCTTGTTCTTCTTGTGGAATACAGCAGGAAGGGCATTGTTGCCCCCTGCTTCAGCATCCCTTTTGGCTTGTTCGATCCAGTCATACAGTCGCATTGTTTCCTGATGCTTTGCTTCCACATGAATGCCGGGAAGACCAACAACATCAGAAGCATCCCCTGTGTTGCCACAATATTGTGCAGTTCTTCTGGAATCTTCAAAGCCATGTTCCTTGAATTTCTTTGCAAGTTCTCTTTCAAACCTTGCACCCTTCTGTTTGCTATTCACCGCCATCAATCATCACTTCCTTCAATGTGTCCATCAATCAAACTGACTGAAGTTTCTTTGTGTCCTGGTAGTTCTTCTAAAAGTGCATCAATGACAATAAGCATTGTTGATCTGTCTATACTGTCAGAAATAAAAATGGTTTCTTTTTTCAATATTTCAGCAAACTCTTTGTATGCTTTCTTTTTCAATGTTTTCATTCCTATACACATTTCGCTGTGCATAGTTTTCCATCTCTCATTCTCTGCCGTTAGGTTTTTAATGGTTTCGGCTGCCGTTTTCATCAATTCCTCTGCACAACTCACATCATAGCCAAATCTTGCGTTTTTGAAAGGACATTCAACACAATGGCTTTCATCACCGCAACATTTCAAAGCCTTTATGATTTCATTTTCTGTCATAACATCACCGCCTTAAAATGGAAGGTCATCATCAGTGTCTTCAACCGCTTTGAATCCTGAAGGATTGTTGTCTGAAGATGTTGTTTCTGTTCCGTTGGATGCTTTGCTTCCACCAAATTCAACTTCACTGACAACCACATCTGATGTGAAATATCTTTGTCCATCTTTTTCATAGCTGTCTGTCTGGATTTCACCAACAACATTGATCTGACTGCCTTTTTTGAAGTATTTTTCAATGAATTCTGCTGTTCCTCGCCATGCAACACAGCTGATGAAGTCAGCTTTTTCCCTGTCATATCTTCTGTTCACAGCAATGACAAATCTTGTGTAATTCACACCATTTGATGTTTGTTTCAGTTCCACATCTTTTGTCAGCCTGCCACCTGTCAAAATCACTTTATTCATTCAGAACACCCACCTTGTCAAAATTGTTTGCCATGTTTATATGGTCTTGTTTTGTTGAATTCATGTTTTTCAAGAATTGCAGCTTCAAGGTCAATTCCATAAAAGTCAGCCATGTCAAAGCAACGGATGACAGCATCAGCAAGTTCCATTGGAACACCTTCAGGCTTCCCATCTGATTCCCTGTAATAGATTTCAGTTGCACTGTGTCCTGATCTGAATTCTTCCAAGACTTCAGAAATTTCACTGTGAATCAGTGCAACAAAGTCTGTCGGTTTCAAGTCTGGATTTCTGAAGCCATGTTCTATGTTGTTTTTGCCGACTTCCTTTATAAAGTCATTCAATTTCAAGTTGTTCATTTCAATGTTCCTTTCATTTTGTATGTTCACAAGGGAAAGACCGCTTTCCCCTGTGAAACAAAGTCTTTGTTTTATGAAATTATTGTGTAGCCTTCAGTGTCAGCCAACTGTTCTTCCAAATAAAGTTTGATTGAATTCATTGCATCAATCATCCAAGCACCGCCATCAGCTTCAAACAAAGCACAGCTGATGCCATCATATTTGTCTTGTTTCATTCTAAAAATGAAACTTGTGACAGGTTGATCCACTTCAATGAATGTTCTATATGATTGTAAATTCACAGGATTGGGAACAAGTGCTTCACCCTTTGATGCAATACCTGTTTTGACTGTTGCCTTCTGTGTGATGCCATCAT
>JAEIGA010011431.1_pt1 | contig 13477 bp, 8 predicted proteins | sample 9270691 | NCBI WGS metagenome assembly JAEIGA01 (sample SAMN17057246, study PRJNA624740) | gut metagenome | biome: biome; isolation source: fecal sample | host: Bos grunniens | place: China: Xizang | collected 2019
ATCCTGCTTGCCATGCTGTGTAGCGGCGGGTTGTCGCGCATCAGCGGTTCAACGGCAGCCGTGAGACGTACAATCATCATTGAAGTGGGCATGCAGAACGCGGCACAGGCCATTGCCATTGCATCGTCTCCTTTCATATTCAACAGCGGTGAGATGGCCTTGCCGGCAATTATATACGCCCTGCTGATGAATGTGATTCTGCTCACGTATGTCTATAGCATAAGACGCAAAGAAAGGGCAACCGCATAAAAACGTACGACAGAATGAAAAAGTGGATTGAAGCCATGCGTCTGCGCACCCTTCCGGTGAGTCTTGCCGGTGTCATTTGCGGCACAGCCTGCGCGTTGTTGCAAGGCTCGTTCAATGCCATTGTGGCGCTATTGTGTGTGCTGTTTGCCGTGTTGGCGCAGATTGCCTCGAATTTCGGCAACGAATATTACGACTACAAGAACGGCATTGACAGGAAGGGACGCGAGGGATTCCGCCGCGGGGTGACTGAGGGCGAGATTACTCCCATTGCAATGAAACGTGCCACATACGCCACACTGGTGCTTGCAGCAATCACAGGTTGTGCAATGCTGTTCTTTGGTCCATGGTGGCTTGTATTCGTGGGCGCCACGGTTGCACTGTTTGCATTGGGATACAGTGCAGGCCCCTACCCTCTCTCGCACCACGGTCTTGGCGATGTTGCCGTAATAATATTCTTTGGCATTGTACCTGTAACCTTTACCTGTTACCTGCAGACAGGCACCTTTGACCACCTAACACTGCTGACATCGTTCGCTGTGGGATTGCTTGCTGCCAACGTGCTCATTGTAAACAACTACAGGGACATGGAGGACGACAAGGCGGTGAACAAGCGCACTACTGTGGTTATTTTTGGACGCAAGGTCATGGCGTTGTGCTACATGCTTGCCGGCGTGGTGGCTATGGCTGTTATGACACCCGTGTGGATGGAGATGTACCTGTGGAGCCTGGCAATCATTTTGGTTTATCTTGCACTGCACATAAAGAACTGGCTATACTTGAAGAAAACGCAAGGTGCTGCCCTCAACCCCCTGCTTGGCAAAACAGCTGTTACTCTACTGATTTTTTCGCTGATGTTGTTGGTTGCAACCTGCAAGTAATTTGCATTGCGCACATGTCCGTTTTCACCTTTTACCTTCATTCCAGTTCTACGATTGTGATTCCTGCGCCACCGAACTGCACATGCTCGTCATGGAAATGCTTTACAAATGGCATGGTGCTAAGGTACTGGCGCACAAGGGTGCGCAGAATACCGTTACCTGTGCCGTGGAGTATGCGCAACCTGTGCACGTTGCACACGACGGCATCATCGATAAAATAACCTACGGTTTGTACGGCCTCATCGCCACGCATGCCACGGATATCAATATCCGATTTGAAATCGAGACGTTTACGATGCAGTTGTTCTTGCGTTTCAGTTGTAAGAAAAGAGACTTTGCGTACTTCGGCTTTCGGTGCGTCGCAAGGCTGAAGCCTGTCGAGCGATATTGTGGATTTTATTGCTCCGAAACGCACTGTTGCACCTGATTTGTTCACAGACATCACTTCTCCTGCAACCTGTTGCCCAACAATGCGCACATATGAACCGGGTTCAATTTTCGGCAGCTGCGGTTCGGGACGCAACCCGGCCTGCACATTCTGCAACGCTGAGCCTTTTTTATCCTTTTTACCGTTCTTTTTCCGTTCCTGTCGTGCAAGTATCCTTGCCATTTCGCGGTCGGTCTGCATCTGCTGTTTCTCTCTTGCAAGTTCCTCGAGTTGACTGGCAAAATCGCTCAATTCACGGCGGGCCTGACGTGTGCGTTCTTTCTCGGCCTTGGCCTCAACGATTGCACGTATAGTATTCTCTATCTTTGCATTGGCCTCGCGCAAAAGACGCTCTGCCTCCTCGCGTGCCTCTTTAAGTATCTGCTTGCGGCTTGTCTTGAGTTCATCGCCGTGCTCCTGCACCTTGCCGAGCAGTTCATCGAGTTCTTTCTCCTTCTGATGCACATTCTTGCGCTTGTTCTCCCAATAACGTTTGTCACGTACAATATCCTGCAAGTATTTGTCGGACTGTATGTAGTCGCTGCCCACAATCTGCGAAGCATCGGAAATGACATCCTCGGGAAGACCAATCTTGCGCGCAATCTCCACCGCAAACGAAGAACCGGGATTGCCTATCTGCAACTGGAAAAGCGGACGCATCTCGGCACGGTCGTACAGCATGGCACCGTTGACAATGCCCGGCGTGGAGTCGGCAAAGTGCTTGAGATTCTGGTAGTGAGTGGTTATTATGCCGTATGCTCCGCGCTCATTGAAACGTTTGAGCAGTGCTTCAGCTATGGCTGCGCCTATAAGCGGTTCTGTTCCTCCACCGAACTCATCAATGAGTATAAGTGATTTACCATCGCAGTTGCGGAGAGTGTGCTTCATATTCAGCAAGTGGCTCGAATAGGTACTGAGGTCGTCCTCGATGCTCTGTTGGTCACCGATATCTATAAAAAGGTTCTTGAACAGACCGGCACGGCTGCGTTCATGGACCGGAATGAGAAGACCACACTGCAGCATGTATTGCAGAAGACCCGCAGTCTTGAGGCATACTGACTTTCCACCGGCATTCGGACCGGATATCAGCAGTATGCGTCCTTCACTGTTGAGTTCGATATCAAGCGGAGACATCCTTCGCCCATGCTTGCGGAGCGAAAACTCAAGCAGTGGATGAAATGCTGCACCCCAGTCAATCATCGGACGGTCGCAAAGCGACGGTTTTATGGCATTCATGCGCACTGCAAGCCCGGCCTTTGCGCGGACAAAATCCATCACGCCAAGGAAATCATATGCTTGTAGAAGTTCCGGCACCTGTGGACGCAAGTCGGCAGAAAATGCCGTCAGAATTGCGATTATCTCGCGTTTCTCCTCTGCTTCGAGTTCACGGATGCGGTTGTTGGCCTCTACCACCTCGGCAGGCTCTATGAAAACAGTCTTTCCACTTGCCGACTCATCGTGTACTATACCGCCCATCTTGCGTTTTAGCGCCGGAGCAACAGGAATGACAAGACGGCCGTCGCGCATCGTGGGCGAGGCATCCTTTTCCACAAGACCTTCGGTCTGCGCACGGCGCAGTATGCTGTTGAGTGTGCGTGATATACTGCCCGAAGTACGCGACAACTCACTGCGGATGCGTGCCAACGTGGACGATGCACTGTCCTTGACTGTTCCGAACTTGTCTATTATTGAATCTATATCGCGGATAATGCGCGGAAATGCCTCGACATCACCCGCCAAGGCACTCAAACACGGATATAAAGGCTTTTCCTCGCCATCGGCCGAATCACCGCTCTGCTTGCGCAGTATGGACAGGATACGGCCTATCGTATCGAGCGAACGGCGCAGGGCAAACAACTCTTCTGCACCCATATACATACCTTCAATGCGGATGCGCAGCAAAGGCTCACGCACATCGAAGAAGAAGTCGGAAGGAAAGCTCTCCTCAACCTGCATCAGACGCACAAACTCCACAACTTCGTCCAAGCAAGTATTTACTGCTGCAAAATCGGTCATGAACTGCATAGCCTCGACACGTTCCCTGCCCAAGCTGCACAGGCACTCTTCTTTGAGCATGTGACGCACCGCATCAAATTCTATTCTCGATTCAAAATCCTGAGGGTATAACATCTGTTCCGCTGTTCCTTGTTTCAACGTACAAAGATAGTGCAAATAGGGCGAACGGCAATCCTATTTCGCCACTGTTTGGCAAAATTTCACCCAAAATCAAGGTCATTCGCCAAGAAAAACGGCTTTGAATCCCTTGTATTGCAATGATATCGGGCCGTTGGAATATCTTTGCCGCCGAAATTAAGGAAATCATGGAAATAAGACTAAACAATGTTTGTGCATTCGGCGATTCAGTGATGAAAGGAATTGTCGCCGACAAAGAAAACAACACAGGGAAAAGATTGAAGTACAGAATAAGCGAAATGGGATTTGCCGAGCGTTGCCGCAGGAGTCTGAATATAGAGGTCGAGAACTTTGCACGATTCGGTGGCATCGTATCACAAGGCACAAAACTTGTAGAGCGCTACAAGGAGAAAATAAAGGATTCCGATTTTGTATTGTTTGAGTTCGGGGGCAACGACTGCGACTACGACTGGAGCTCCATAGCCGCTAACCCCTGTGATGAGCATAAGCCAAAGACTCCTATGCAGCAGTTCTTGGATATATATTCAGCTATGATTGACAAGGTGAAGTCACTTGGCTCAATGCCGGTACTGCTGTCGTTGCCTGTACTCGACCCCGAAAGATTCTTCAACCATGTGACACAAGGGCTAAACAAGAGCAACGTCCTTAAATGGCTGGGTGGAACAGTGCTGTCTATCGACCGTTGGCATGCCATGTATAACATGGCCGTATTCAGGCTCGGTGCAATGAAGAAGGTTCCGGTAATAGACATCACATCTGTATTCTTGGAGAAAAAAGACTACAGCGACTACATCTGTGAGGATGGCATTCACCCCAATGAAAGAGGGCACGGCCTCATCGAAGGAGCCATAATGAAGTTCCTGCAAGATAAAAGAGTCGCATTGCTGTAACAAAAGGATATACAAGAGTCAAAGACGTTCCTGCCATCATCGGCGGGAACGTTTCTGTTTATTATGGCTACAGTCGCTTATCATACAAACAAGTCTGATATTTTAATTAGGATAAAAGAAAATTTTTTATAATTTTGTGCATTCCAAGAAACCGTTTCCAAACTCCGCAAAAAACAGAATATTTATACACAATTACAATGAATTTCAACAGAAAGAACTTGAAGGCTATTGCGCTATCGGCAACATTAGCCTTTGCATGTTTCGCTCCGGCACAAGCATGCGGTGACAATGCTCCGAAAACGAAAGTAGAAAGTGTGGTACAGATCAACCCAACGACAGTCGAGTTGCGTCTGAGTGGTAACCAGAGAGTAACACTTGATTTCTACAGCGAGAACATTTTCCGTATGTTCAGGGACAATAGAGGGGGCATCGTGCGTGACCCACAGCCCATGGACGGTTACCCCGATGCACAGATTCTTGTCGACAATCCACGCAAAGCAGTAAAGAAACTCGAGGTAAAGGAGAGCGACAAACTGTTCACAATCACAACTGCAAGAATTCGACTCGACGTATGTAAGGCTACAGGACAGATGAAGGCCACAGACCTTGCTACAAGCAAGGTCGCTTTTGAAGAGAGCGCCCCTGTGCTTTTCAAGAACACAAAGACAACAATTACTTTGAAGCACAACGAAGGCGAGTTCTTCTACGGTGGCGGTGTGCAGAACGGACGTTTCTCGCACGCAGGTAAAGCAATTGACATCGAGAACCAAAGCAGTTGGACCGACGGTGGCGTAGCATCGCCTACACCCTTCTTCTGGTCATCAAACGGTTACGGTTTCATGTGGCACACATTCCGCAAGGGCAGATATGATTTCGGTACAAGTGAGGCAGGTACAATAACCCTCATGCATGAGGAGAACTATCTTGACGTATTCTTTATGATAAACGAGGACGGCAGTGCACTGCTCAACGACTTCTATCAGTTGACAGGCAACCCCGTGCTCATGCCTAAGTTCGGTTTCTACATGGGACACCTGAACGCTTATAACCGCGACTACTGGACACCGAGCAAGGACAATAGCGGCATGCTCTATGAGGATGGCAAACGCTACAAGGAGAGTCAGACCGACAACGGAGGCGCAAGGGAATCACTCAACGGAGAGAATGGTCCACGCCAATTCTCGGCACGCGCAGCAGTTGACCGCTACCTTGACCAAGACATGCCACTCGGTTGGTTTCTTCCCAACGATGGCTATGCATCGGGTTACGGCCAGGCAGAGACACTTGACGGCAACATACAGAACCTTAAGGAGTTCGGCGAGTATACACGCGCAAGAGGTGTTGAGATTGGCCTGTGGACCGAATCCAATCTCTTGCCACGCGAAGGTGTGAGCGCACTCCTACAGCGCGACCTTGTTAAGGAAGTGCGTGATGCAGGTGTACGCGTACTCAAGACCGACGTTGCATGGGTGGGTCCAGGCTATTCATTCGGTCTTAGAGGCGTTACAGATGCTGCAAACATCATGAACTACTACGGTAGCAATGCACGTCCTTACATAATCTCATGCGACGGTTGGGCCGGCACACAGCGATACGCTACTATTTGGAGTGGCGACCAAACAGGCGGCGAGTGGGAATACATCCGTTTCCACATTCCTACATTCATTGGTGCGAGCCTCTCGGGACAGCCGAACATCACATCGGACGTAGACGGCATCTTCGGAGGAAAGAATATTCCTGTTTTCGTGCGCGAATATCAGTGGAAGACATACACACCGATGATGCTCAACATGGACGGTTGGGGTTCCAACGAGAAGTATCCACATGCCCTTGGCGAGCCTGCAACATCTATCAACCGTACATATATGAAGATGAAGTCGGAACTCATGCCTTACACTTACAGCATCGCACGCGAGGCTGTTGACGGCAAACCAATGATACGCGCAATGTTCCTCGAGGATGAAGCAAACGCCTTTACAATGGGTACCGCAACACGCTACCAGTATATGTATGGTCCTTATTTCCTTATTGCCCCAATATACCAGGAGACAGCAATGGATGCAAAAGGCAATGATATCCGTAACAACATTTACCTGCCCGAGGGCGACTGGTACGACTGGTTCACAGGCGAGAAGTACGAAGGAAACCGTGTAATAAACAACTTCTATGCTCCATTGTGGAAACTTCCTGTATTCGTGAAGGCCGGTGCTATAATTCCGATGACTGCTCCTAACAACAATGTAAAGGAGATTGACAAGGCCCTGCGCATTTACGAGATATATCCACAGGGCAAGACCGCATTCGTTGAATATGATGACGACGGTGTAACAGAGCTATACCGCAGCGGCGAGTACACGACAACCATCATTGAACAGAGCCGTGATGCCAAAGGCAATGTCACAGTAAGAATAAACCCCACCGAAGGCTACTTCAACGGATTTGTAAGGGAGAAGGTTACCGTATTGAAAGTAAACGCAAGCGCAGCCCCCAAGAAGGTCACTGCCAAGGTTGGCAAGAAGAGCGTGAAGCTGACAGAGGTATCTTCCATTGAGGATTTCAACAATAGCGAGAACGTATGGTTCTACGATGCACAGCCTAATCTCAACCGTTTTGCCACAAAGGGCAGCGAGTTCGAGAAAGTAGAGATTATAAAGAACCCTGTCATAATGATAAAGATTGACAAGAGCGATGTAACAGCAGTCGCAACCACTGTTACAATCAAAGGCCATCAGTTTGACATAAAGAGCACTCTGCTTGCAAATGAAGGAGCACTCGAGGCTCCCAAGGCTACTGTTTCCGATGAGAACCGCCAGGCATACACAATCACTCCTAGTTGGGAGGAGGTTGCCAATGCCGATTACTACGAAATAAAGTTCCAAGAGCGCATCTACAGCACAATCAAGGGCACAAGCCTTCTGTTCGAGGATCTTACACCTGTTACAGAGTACACATTCGCTGTACGCGCGGTAAACAAGAATGGCGCAAGCGAGTGGAGCGAGATAATGACCACAACAAAGAGCAATCCTCTTGAGTGGGCACTCACAGGTGTCAAAGCAACTACCAGCTGTGCAAACCAGGGCGGACAAGGTCCTGACCGCCTCTTCGATTTCGAGGAGGGCAACATATGGCACACCGCTTATGGACAGAATGCCATTCCATTTGACCTTGTAATTGACCTCAACGGTCTCTCGACACTCGACAAGCTACACTACCTTGGTCGCGAGGATGCAAGTAACGGTACTATCACAAAAGCCACCATCTGCTACAGCACTAACAAGGAGGCCTGGAGCGAACCGGTAGCATTCGAGTGGGCACGTACACCAGACATCAAGACATTCACTTTCGAGGGCAACCCCAAGGCGCGTTATATCAAGATAAGCGTTTCCGAGGCTGTAGGCAACTTCGGTTCGGGACGCGAGATGTACATATTCAAGGTTCCAGGCAGCGAGACATACCTCTCTGGCGACATCAACAAGGACAAGAAAATTGATGAGAATGACCTTACATCATATCTAAACTACAACGGACTGCGCAAGGGCGACAGCGACTTTGACTACGTAAGTATCGGTGACGTGAACGAGAATGGTCGCATCGACGCATCGGATATCTCTGTTGCAGCTACACGCATCGGCGACGGCGTATACGAGAGACCCGAGAACACGGTTGCCGGCACAATCAACGTCGCTGCCGACAAGAAGAGTTACAAGGCTGACGAAGAGGTTGTAATCACAATCAGCGGACAAGGCCTTGCAAACGTCAACGCGTTCGGTCTTGCACTCCCGTACAACCCTGCCGAGTATGAGTATGTCGGCATTGAGGCCATTGGCACAGGCAGCATGGCAAACTACAGCAAGAACCGCCTGCACACCAACGGCGAGACAGTCGTTTATACGACCTTCATCAACGAGGGCAACCAAAATACCATAAACGGCGACATAGAACTTGTAAAGGTCACTCTCAAAGCAAAGAAGAACATCAAGTTCAACCTGAAGGCTGTTGACGGAGTGATTGTCGACAAGCATCTCGGCACCGCAAAGTTCTAAAATCGCATCAACCTGACAAAAAGTCTCCACCTTTCAATAGTGGAGACTTTTTGATCAATAGTAAACATTTCCGCCCCGAATATCAGGGAACTTCTAATAGAATTCACTATCTTCGCAAGGAATTATACACAAGACCGAAATGACTTTCCGATACAATAATATAAATGTAAACATAAACGTGGCAGGAGAGGGCGAACCGGTCCTTTTGCTGCATGGCTGGGGCTGCACAGGAGAGATATTCAAGAGTATACAGGCTGTGCTCTCTACCGCCTACAAGACATACAGCTTCGATTTCCCCGGCTTCGGTGCGTCGGACGAGCCGACCGAAGTGTGGGGCGTAGAGGAGTACACCCGCATGGTAGAGGCATTCGTGAAAGAGAACGGCATTGAGCGCCCTGCACTCATGGGACACTCCTTCGGCGGCAGAGTGAGCATTGTGTTCGCGTCGCGCAACGAAGCAAGTCGCGTGGTACTTGTCGACGCTGCAGGCATAAAGCCCAAACGCCCACTGAAATATTATCGGAAGATATACACATTCAAGACTATGAAGTGGCTTTGCAACACATTCCTGCCGAAAGCAAAAGCACAAGCCATAATCGACAAGCGACGCAAAGGTGCAGGTTCAAGCGACTACAACAACGCATCACCCATGATGCGCGCGATACTCTCGAAGGTTGTCAACGAAGATCTAAAGCACCTGATGCCAAGCATAAAGACACCCACCCTGCTTTTCTGGGGGAACCTTGACACAGCCACACCACTGAGCGATGCGAAGACAATGGAGAGACTGATTCCCGATGCCGGGCTTGTGGTGGCACATGGAACAGGACACTTCTCGTTCCTTGAGAACCCGGGACTGTTCACTGCTGTAATAAAGAATTTCTTCAAGATAAAGTAAAAAAATATGGGTACTATTGTCATATATACAGTTGTCGCATTCGCTTTCTTCCTGCTTATAGCGAAGTATGACATCCACATGTTCCAACTCAGTTCCTACCGCTACAGCCGCTATTTCCGCTGGCTGGTTCCGGGAAACATCATCTCCGATAAGAGATTCTATGCTCTTCTGGTATTTGTATCGGCATTCCTGCCGAATAGTTGGGGGTTGGGATTTGCTACAAGTATAACATTATGGGCATGGGTTGATGCTATACGCGAGAAGCTCAAGACACCGCTTGTGTACACAATGCGTGTAAAAAGACTTTTTGCGACAAACATTATACTCTTTGCAGCGATAATCGCTCTGGCACTGCTTTTCGCCGGAGAATGGGCATTGGCAATCATTGGAGCAGAGTTGCTGCTGTCCAACTTTATAATGTTGCTTGCCAACATTGTGAACACTCCTATTGAAAAAGCCATAAACCGCCACTACTACAACGATGCCAAGCGCATAATCGAGAGCCACAAGAACCTCATTATCATTGGTGTCACAGGCAGCTTCGGCAAGACAAGCACAAAAAACTACCTTGCAAGCGTGCTTGCCGAAAAATACAACGTGCTTGTCACACCCGGAAACTTCAACACTCTTTTGGGAGTGATACGCACCATACGCGAACATCTGCGTCCTTATCATCAGGTATTTATCGTGGAGATGGGTGCCAAGCAGAGAAACGACATCAAGGAAATATGCGACCTTGCCCACCCCACTATCGGCATTGTGACCGCAGTGGGCGAAATGCATCTTGAGACATTCAAGAGCGTTGAAAATATACAGGACACCAAGTTCGAACTTATCAACTCGTTGCCTGCAGACGGACTGGGAGTGATAAACAACGATTCGGAATACATAAAAAGCTATAATGGCATAACAAGCCGTTGCAGGATTATAAAGTATGCAGTTGAAAGCAAAGGCGATTACAAGGCAAAGGATGTGGTTTACGGCGCAAGCGGCGTATCGTTCGTCTTGGGCAACGAGCAGTACAACAGCCGTCTTCTGGGCACCGGCAATCTGCTAAACATACTTGCCTCGATTGCCGTAGCCGACCACCTTAGTGTACCCGTAAACAAGCAGAAGAATGCCATTGCACGTCTGCAGCCTGTGGAGCACCGTCTGTCTATGAAGGTCGCAAACGGCATAACAGTGCTTGACGATGCATACAATTCAAATCCGCAGGGTGCAAAGATGGGTCTCGAGGTCTTGAAGAACTTTGCCGTAGGCGAAGGCAACAAACGCATAGTCATTACCCCGGGCTTTGTCGAGATGGGCTCACGCCAGGCCGCAGCGAACAAGGAACTCGGACGCACCATTGCAGCGAGTTGCGACTATGCAATAATTGTGAACGCGGTGAACCGCGAGGCTATAAAGAGTGGAATTGAGGAAGGTGGGCTTTCCACGGAGAAATATTTCCTTGCCGACTCGCTCAACCATGCACACGCACAGCTCGCGCAGATTCTGCGCGCCGGCGACGTAGTGCTTTATGAAAATGATTTGCCTGACAATTTTAAATAAATTGTCAGGCAATTATAGACGAGAACAGAGATTCTTCGCTGCGCTCAGAATGACAAACAATGAGACAAATAATAAACAGACATATAAAATGAAAACAAATGTAGGAGTAGTATTCGGCGGACGTTCAGTCGAGAATGAGATTTCAGTAATCACAGCCAATCAGGCTATAGCAGCCATAGACAGAGAAAAATATGACATCACACCCATATATATTACGAAAGAGGGCAAATGGTACACAGGCGAGGCTTTGTTTAACGTGGCAAACTACCGCGACACAAAAAAGCTGTTGAGCATGTGCGAAGAGGTCTACATGAAGCCTATCTACGGCGACACCAATCTCTACCGCACCAAGAAGGGTCTGTTCCAGAAAGATATTGTGACAAGGCTCGATGTCATGATGCCGGCACTCCACGGAACCAACTGCGAGGACGGCACATTCCAGGGAGTCATGGAGTTCTCAGGTATCCCCTACACAGGCTGCAACACACTTGCATCGGCCAACGGCATGGACAAGATAACCATGAAGATGATTCTCAAGGAGTGCGGTATCCCCGTCATCGACTACTGCTGGTTCAGCGACAAAGAGTGGGCCGACAAACAGGAAGAGACTATTGCCCACGTTGAGAAGAGACTGGGCTATCCTGTTATCGTAAAACCGGCAAACAGCGGTTCGAGTGTAGGCATACGCGCTGCGCACAACCGTGAAGAGTTCCTCGATGCAGTCGACTATGCAATCTCTTTCACAAGCCGCGTCATCGTTGAGAAATATGTGCAGAAGCTCAAGGAGGTCAACTGTGCCGTACTTGGAAACTACTACGAATGTGAGGCTTCGGTGTGCGAAGTGCCTGTGCGCAGCGGCGAGATACTCTCTTATCAGGACAAATACATGAACGGAGGCGGCAAACAGTCACAGGGCATGCAGTCGACAGTGCGAGAGATTCCTGCCAACCTGCCAAAGGAGAGTACAGATTTCATCAGAAACGCAGCATGTGAAACATTCCGCGCGCTGTCGTGCGACGGTGTTGCGCGCATCGATTTTATCATTGACGAAGCAACAGACGAAATATATGTAAATGAGATAAATACAATCCCCGGCTCGCTCTCGTTCTACCTTTGGGAGTACAGCGGCATAAATTTCACTGCGCTCATCGACAGACTCATTGAAATAGCCTTCCGTCGCAAGCAGGACGCAGGTTTCAAGGCTGTGAACTACGGCGAGAACATTTTTGCAGCCCAGAGCAGCGGCGGTGCGAAGACCGGAGGCAAGTTCGGCAGCAAGATGGGCGGAAAGATGGGATAAAGCAGAAATCATAATGAAAAAAGTACTCTTTACCATACTTACCCTTATATTTTTCTCAACCGCCTGCGCAGTTGAGAAAAATATTATACTCCCTACCGCAACAGGGGACATCCACGGCGTACTGCTCATGCCCGACGTGGAGCAACCCTGCCCGCTTGTGATAATAATCGCCGGTAGCGGACCTACCGACATGAACGGCAACACCATAGGCAGCAACAACAGGAACAACTCGCTGAAGATGCTTGCAGAGGGGCTTGCAGCAGAGGGTATAGCCAGTCTGCGCTACGACAAGCGGGGCATCGGCAAGAGCCAAACTGCGATGATGAGCGAAGAGCAGCTACGCTTTGAGCATTACATTGATGATGCCGCGGCATGGGCCGACATGTTTGCTGATGACAAGAGATTCAGCACCATTGCCATTGCCGGACACAGCGAAGGGTCACTTATAGGCATGGTGGCAGCACAGAAGAGCAGGGCGGTAAAGGCATATATCTCAATTGCCGGGTGCGGAAGGCCCGCCTACGAGGTCATTGAGGAACAGCTGAAGCCACAGCCCGAGCAGGTACAGCGCGAGGCAGCGGCAATCAACAGGGAGCTGCGCGAGGGGCGTACGGTTGAAATGGTGCCCAGCTATCTTGCCGCCCTCTACCGCAAGAGTGTTCAGCCCTATCTTATTTCGTGGTATCGCTACAACCCTGCCAAGGAGATTGCCAAGCTGAGGATTCCTGTACTCATTCTTCAGGGTGACAAGGACATTCAGGTGGGCGTAGATGAAGCAGAGAGGCTATATGCAGCACGCATGTTCTCATCGTACCACATCATCAGGAACATGAACCATGTGCTCAAGCACTGTGAGAGCAGCGAGATGATGGGGCAGTTGGATGTCTACCGGAATCCCACATTGCCTATAAAAGAAGAACTTATAGAGCACATTGCGCGTTTTTTATTGACCAAGTGAGAAAACCACTTTTACAGACCCTGCAACCATAATACTTCCTTCATGAACAGTATTGACCTTTTTACTCCGAACGATGAGAGCGGCATCGAACTGCCACTGTCGGATGAGCGCGTAGCGGCCGGTTTCCCG
>JAEIGA010011432.1_pt1 | contig 13477 bp, 9 predicted proteins | sample 9270691 | NCBI WGS metagenome assembly JAEIGA01 (sample SAMN17057246, study PRJNA624740) | gut metagenome | biome: biome; isolation source: fecal sample | host: Bos grunniens | place: China: Xizang | collected 2019
AAAGCAATTTTTGTGAAACCTCAATTGGCATATCAAGGAAAATTACTTTATCGGGCTTTGGGATAGAAACTTTATTATACTCAAAATCATAAAGCCATTCTAAAAATGTTTCCCATTCACTTTCGGGCAATTTTGAACATTGGTGAACGGCATTTGAGGTTGTGTATCTACCTGCAACAACAGTACCGCCATTATTATAAAATTCGCCCCAATTTGCTTTAAATGAGGCATAGCGGTCAACACAATAAAATGTCGACGCCGCAAAGGCGTTTACATCGTCGGGTTTTTTGCCAAAATCACCCTTTAAGTACATTTTAACAAGTGTGCTTGAGGGATTGTCATAATCGGGAAAAGATACAGTTTTGCAATCAATTCCGTGTTTTTTAAGGTTTTGCGGTAAAAGTTCAAGTTGTGTTGATTTGCCGCTGCCGTCAAGACCTTCTATTACTATTAGTTTACCCATTGCTTTTAAGTCCTTCGTAAAATTCTCTAATTTCTTTTGCTTTGCCGCAGGTCATTTTGCCTTCGCTACAAGCACCACGCACACAAGCAGGACCTGCACTTTTGAATAGTTCGGGCGCTACTTTTAGTACAAGTGCTAACATTTGGTCGGCAACGTCTTTGATTTCCCATTGTGCACGGTTGCAACAACGATGCTTAAAGAAGTTCATAAGTGAACGAGCGTTCATTGTCATAATCATTTGAGTTTCACAAGCGTTTGGAAGTACAAAACGTGCATCTTCAATTGCTTTTTTCTCTGCCATTCTGTTGGCTGTTTTTTCGTCTTTGCCTTCGGCTAAAAAAGTTTTAATATGTTTTTCTTTTAAAATTTCGGTAAGGCGGTCGTATTTTTTTTGGTCCTCAGCCATAATTTCGTCATAAAGTTCTTTGGCTTCGGGTACTGCTTCAATTTCGGGAGGAGTTACGTACTCAAAAGCACCCTCACGAACGTAACGCTGACTTTTAACCGAGAAAGAAGCCATTCTGTGACGAGTTATTTGTGCCAAAAGTGCACGTGAAACACCTTCAATACCAAAAGTGAAAGAAGCGTGTTCAATAGGACTTTCATGACCGATTTCAGAAAGCATTTCAACAAATTTTGCGGCATTTTCGTCAGTTAAGTTTTCACGAAGACCCGAAATTGTCGAACTGCTGTAACAAAGTTTTGCCGCACTGGCTATAGTATGTTCAGGGGATGGGGTATGTGCTAAAAGATAAACCTTTGCCATAAGTAACTTACCTCTCATTATAATTTCTGATTATATACGGATTTATTATACCAAAAAGTATGATAATATTCAATAAAAATTATAAAAATTTTAAATTTCGACAAAATTTTAAATTTTTTTATAAAAAGTCTTTTCTTATGAGTTAATTTGTGATATTATATATTAAAATAGAAAAATTGGGGGCTTCAACAATGGCATGTGTTGATTTTAAGCATACTCCTTACGGTGATTTGGCTGTAATAAGTATGCGTGGATGTGAAGATATTTCTTCAAAGGTGGATTATTATTTAAAACAATGGCGTGAAATTCCGGATGACGAAACATTTGTAGTTCCTGCAAACTGTCCTCGTTTTGGTACCGGTGAAGCAAAGGCAGTGCTTAAACATACCGCACGTGGTTTGGACGTTTACATTATTTCTGACTGCTTCAACTATAGTGTTGAGTACAAAATGTATGGAAAAACCGTTCCAATGAGTCCTGACGACCATTATCAAGACTTAAAACGTGTTATCGCAGCGCTTGGCGGTAAGGCAAGAAGAATTACTGTTATTATGCCAATGCTTTATGAAGGCAGACAACATAGAAGAACCGCTCGTGAGTCTATGGACTGCGCAATGGCATTGCAAGAACTCGTTTCAATGGGTGTTAAGAATATTATCACTTTCGACGCTCATGACCCACGTGTAAACAACGCTATTCCACTTGAAGGATTCGACAATGTTCAAGCGGCATATCAAATGATAAAAGCCCTTTTAAAAACTGTTCCTGACATTAAACTTGACCGTGATCACACAATGATCGTATCTCCTGATGAAGGCGGTATGGGTCGCTGTATCTACTATTCTTCAGTTTTAGGTTTAGACCTTGGTATGTTCTACAAGCGCCGTAACTACTCTGTTGTTGTGAACGGTAAAAACCCAATTGAAGCTCACGAATTCTTGGGCAACGACATTAAGGGTAAAGACTTAATCCTTGTTGATGATATGATTTCTTCTGGTGAATCAATGCTTGATATCGCTGCAAAACTTAAAGAAAAGGGCGCAGGCAGAATTTTTGTATTCTCAACCTTTGGTCTTTTTGTTGAAGGTCTTGAAAAGTTTGATGAATATTATGAAAACGGCCTTATCGATAAAGTTTTCACAACCAACCTTATTTACCAAACACCTGAACTTTTGTCTCGTGAATGGTACTGCAGCGTTAATATGTCAAAATACATAGCGCTGCTTATCGAAACTCTTAACTACGATAATTCAATCAGCAGTCTTTTAGATCCTGTTGACCGTATTAAGAATATCGTTAAGAAATACGAAAAAAATAATTAAACGTTAAGGGAGGCGTTTCGCCTCCCTTATGTATTATTGGCTGTTTATAAAAAAGGTACTTGAACAGAGTCTTCAAGTACCTTTTAAATTTACTCAATTTCAATTGTTTCGCCGGATTTTACAACATATGGTTTTCCATCAATGTCAAGCCAAATTGTTTTGAGAGTTGGGTTGTAAATCTTTGTTTCGTCAGCACTGTAAATAAGAGAGTTATATGCCATTACATAGTCATAAATCTCAATATTAGTAGCACACCAAATATCATCTTGGCTGCTGATTATTTTGCAAATCTCTTCGAGACGATCCCAGTTTTTATTGTTGTCAAATTCGTATGTATGACCAAAAATATAGAAAAGTTTTGGCATACGCCAAGAGTGTGTTTTCGGCAATTTGAGGTCTGCAAATTTTTGGGTATATTCCAAAGCGTGCGCAGTTTGGTGATGGGTGTTTGGCAACCAGTTGTGCCAATCGTTTGGAAGATTGAAATTGTCGTTATTATATGCAATCGAACGGGCATAAGCGATATCTAAATCTTCGAGATAGTTCTTCAACTTAGGATAGTTTTCACCGTTTGCAAAGGCGGTGATTCCGTGGTAGGCATAAGCCATACCACGAACGATTATGCCGAATTCTTTTTCTAAAGCCAAACGACAATTGAGTACTTCTTGAATACCGCCGATTGGACGCTGAAGACCATTAGAGCGATGCTCTTTGCCGTGTATAGCAATTTCGTGACCACGGTCGAGAATATATTCCTTAATCTCTTCTTTGTTGAGCCAATTAACGTTTGGATAAAGACCCATCCCATCGTAATTTCCATAAAGGGCATCGCTAATAATATTAAACGTTGCTTTTATGCCATAGGAAGTGATTATGTCGGAAAAACGCTTATCCTGTGGCCATCCATCGTCATAACTCATTGTAAATGCTTTAAATTTTCCGTTTGGGAAACGCAAATGTCTATGTTGCATAATTTTACTCCAATAACATTAGATGAGTGCAGGTGCGCCAATTTCTGGGTTGGCTACACGTATTCTGCCTTTTGCTATGCCGCAAAAACGGAAGCAGTCAAATACAGGTTGTAAGAAATCCTCGTTTTTAAATACAAAATCAAAACACTCATCACGAAGTTGATTTGCTTTTTCATATTCGCCGTCAATACGGGCAACAATCGATTTGGCAAGTAAAGTGTAGATTTGACGGTGCAAATCAAGATATCGCCATGAATCGTGTTCGCAAGGGTCGTAATTTACGAAATGTGCCTTAATAAACGGTTCAATTTCTTCCATTGCTTTGAGCGCTGTTTCCATTTTTGCTCTAAGAATTGCAACGTCTTCTGATTTATCTGCATCTTTATCAATAACGTCGTGACCTGATGCCTCATCCTTAATAAGCGCTAAATCGAAGCATTCTGAAAGGGTGGAGAAGTACTCCATAAGTGGTTGCGCTGCGCCACGTCCAAATGTGCCGAAATAAAGTTTTTCACGAATTTCATCAAAGTCGGCATCACGGTTCCACATTGTTTTTGCCATTACAGTCATACCAATTGATGTTGGGAAAGCGTTTCTTTGAAGTTGGCAAGTTGTAAGACCGTTGAGTCCTAATGATTTAAAGTTTTTAAGGTCTTCGCTTATGATTTTCGCAATACCTTCGCCACCTGCTTCAAGTACTTGGTCCCACATAAGATGGTAGTCGTAATCAATCCAGTCGCCCTCAAATTCTTTTTGCCATTCATAAAGGTATGAAAGGTTTTCATCAATATCGTAAGACTTTTGATAGCCGTTGACTTTATATTCTGGGGCTACGAGTCTTTGGTGACCGTTGGGGAATGATTTTACGTATGTACGGGTAATAGGTGCCCAAGTCATAGCAAGACATTCTTTATTGCGAAGTTTCTCTTGGATTGGCGGCCACAAGGTGTTAAGGAATGCGATAGGAATAATCTTTTTGGTAATGCCGTTTGCTTTCATACGGTCGGTTACTTCGTTGATAATATTTACGTATGCATCAGCATAACGGAATTTTGTACAGTCGTCACATTCGCAAGTGTTGTTGAGAGCATCGGCAAGCCAGAAGTGAAGCACGTCTACTTCAGGGTGCTCGTTAAAGTATTTAATAACTGCATCTGCAATAGTTTCAATAACACGGGGGCGTGTAAAGCAAAGTTGGTTAAAGTAGAAACCGTTTTTGTCAACTTCACGTTTGCCGTCTTTTTCAGCACAAATATCAACGTACCAATCGGGTGCTTCCTTTGGCCGTTTATTAGGGTCATCCGGAATACCAAAGGGGAAAGAATGCCAACCGTGACCTACACGGTGGAATAAAAGACCACGCTTGTGAATTTCTTCATCAAGTTTTAACATAAAGTCATCAACCATTTGGTAGTTGAATTCTTCGGGTTCTTTATATGGGTTTTGCTTATGAGTATACCAAGCGTTAAAGAATTGGAAAGCGTTTTCGAACTGAACAAAGTAGCCGTTGAAACCAACCTTTGCAATATAGTCTACCATATCGAGAACGTTTTCAAAACTTATGGCGCCTTCAATACACATTGTACGATAGCGCAAAGAAGGTTTTTCATTGATATCAAGGTCGGGTGAAGAAGGATTTTCGGGGAAGTGGTCACCATTTGGACCCGGTCTTACCCAAGTAATACCCCATTCTTCTAAAAGGCGGTAAACGCCAAAGAGTACACTTCTTTCATTAGCACCGGCAATATAACCTTGGTTATTATGTATCTTGATTACGTAGCCGTCGTCAAAAAATGGGTCTTCAACCTTTTCGTCAATGCCGAAATCTTCGAAAAGCCCAAGTTCGATTTGCGCACGGTAACCTGCTTTTGCAAGATAACGTTCAAGTTCTTCACGGGCAAATGCAATAACTTTACTGTCCATAAGAAAACACCTAATTTCTTAAAATAATTATATCTAATTTATAACATAATACCACATTATTTGTCAATTAAAAAACCCACAAATATTAAATATTTGCCAAATGATTTTAATTTATGTGTTTATTATAAAACGCTAATAAAATATAGCAAGGTAAAAATTTTTAAAATAACGGAAACTTTTTAAGCAAATCGGTAAAAAATCGATATAATTTTGCGAATTTTAAGAAAAATATTGAAAAGAGTGTTTTAGAATGTTATTATGAAATTGCATAAGGAGTGAATATATTGAAGATTGAATACGAAAAAAAGAACCGACGTTTTAATTTTAGCGGAACTGAATTTTCGAGTGATAAAACTCATTGGCGTGAAAAGTGCGATAATAGATTGCTTTATCGAAGAGCGCAACTTTCAGTGGGTATTCTTCACTGGCACGAAAGTCTTGAAGTATGTAAAATGATTCGGGGTGAGGCGGTATTCACAATTGAAGACCAAGAGTATAAATTTAAAGCAGGGGATATTGTAATAATCCCCGGCAAAAGTTTACATATGCTTGAATGCGAGGGAGATTATTTGGCAGATGTGTTTTTAATTCCTCCTCATAAACTTTTATCAATAATTACCGAATTTTCTGTGTTTCCTTCTTATATATCGGCGGAACAAATCGAGAAGGTTGAAGGATTGAAAGAAGAAATCGATTATTTGTTTGAACGTATAAATAAAGAATTTGAAGAGCAAAAACCGTATTTTTCCTCAATTGCTTTTGCTTATGCTTTAAATGTTGTATGTCTTTTATCACGTAATTTTAATCCGCAAAAGAATAAAAGGGTAAAAAACAGTGAAATTATAGAACCTGTACTCAACGAAATCAGAAATGACGCCACAAATCCCGAATATTCTCTTGCTTTTTTTGCAAAAAAACTTGGTTACACAACCGAATATTTTTCTTATATTTTTAAGGAATATGCGGGGATTGGTTTTAAAGTGTTTTTGGATAGACAACGAATTGATCAGGCGAAACGAATAATGATTTTAAAAGATGTTTCAATATCTCAGTTGGCTTCGATTTGTGGGTACAATAATGTGAGAACTTTTAATAATCGCTTTAGGGAACTTGAAAAAATGAGTCCTTCGCAATTTCAAAAAACTGTATCTCGGCGCCAAAAATCAACCGAAGAAATTATATAAAAAGAAAAAACCACGAAAAAATTGGAATGTTATTGGTATGTTTTAGAGCACACATTGACATCATTTTTTTGTGGTTTTATAATTTTAATATAACCGAAAGGAGAGTTATATTATGAATACTATGAAAAAAATTTATATCACAGCACCGCACAAGGTGGAAATTAAAGATGTTCCAATTCCAACACCCGGCCCCGGTGAACTTTTAATTAAAACTGAACTTTCGGGTATTAGTGCCGGTACTGAAATGATGCTTTTTGAAGGCACTTTTCCAAACTTTGAGTTAAAGAAATGGCCACAATGGACCGATTATCCCGTATGTCCGGGTTATGAACTTGTTGGTACAGTTGTTGCAATAGGTGAAGAAGTGAAAGGCGAAGTTAATATGTCGCAACTCGATTCACTTCAACCTAAGAGTGCAACTTTAATGAACAAAGCAAGTGATTTTAAAGTAGGTGACCGTGTTGTTTGCCTTGGCGAACATGCAGAATATGCTTGTTTACCCGCTGAATTTGTTACCAAAGTGCCAGATAATGTATCTTCCGAAGATGCAACACTTGCGGTTTTAGGTACAACTTCAACCCACTGTTTACATCGTGCAGACATTGATTTTGGCGATACAGTTGCTATTATCGGCGCAGGTGTGCTTGGATATCTTGCGACTCAGCAATTAAAGGTTGGCGGTGCTTCAAAGGTTATTGTTATTGATATGGACGAAAGCCGTCTTGACATAGTTAAAAAAGCAGGTGCCGATGTTGTACTTAACCCTACAAAGTGTGACATTGCCCAAGAAATTATGAAAGTTAACAACGGTATTTTGGCTGACGTTGTAATTGAAGCCAGCGGTGCAAAGGGAACAGAACAAACGGCTCTTGATATTGTACGTGACCGTGGTAAAGTTGTAATTCTCGGTTGGCATACAAACCCAATGAACTTCCAATTTGGCGACTTTTATTTCAAGGAAGTAACACTTTTGGCAACCAGAGCCGGCGGTCCTGAAGCCGGTCTTCCTTACGCTTATGTTCGTTGGACAACCGACCAATCACTTAATAACAGTATTAAACTTATCAGCGAGGGCAAGGTGACAGGTAAATACTTCGAGCCATCTGTATTCCCATATACTGATATTGAAAAGGTTTACGAAATGATTTCAAATCGTGATAAAAAAATCGGTATGCAAGCAATGCTTAAGTGGTAATAATAACTTTGGTTGATTGTATAAGTGCTTTAAAATAAAGACAAATTTGTAAAAAAACAGGTGTATCATAACGATACACCTGTTTTTGTTGTGTGGAGATTATTTGTGATTTTTATAAATTATCTAACTTGCCCAATAGGGCAAACTTAATTAGAATAGTGGTGGCGGGTCGAGTTCGGGATTCAACAGATTTATTCTCTCGTTTGTCATACGAGCATAGAACATACAGTCGAGCACAGGTTGGATAATATCTTCCTTTTCAAATGCTACCTGTTGAGATGCTTTTTTAAGTTCTTCTGCTTTTTCATACTCGGCATTAACACGGGCAATAAGTGATTGACCCAAAAGTGAATATATTTCACGGTGTACACTTAAATATTTCCATGAATCTCTTTGGCAGGGGTCTTGGACATTTAAGTGTGCTTCAATATATTCTTTCATATCGTCCATCGCTTTAACCGACGCTTCAAGTCCTGCTTTGAATTCTTCTACGTTAAGCGGTTTTTGGTCACGGATAACCGCAATATCAAAACTCTTTGAAAGAAGTGCAAAATAATCACAAAGTTTATCAACTGCATCTTCGCCGAAGGTTGCGGCATATAGATCCTTGCGCATTTTTTCAAAGTCAATACCGTGATTCCAAAGCGATTTACCGATTGATGTCATAGCGATAGAAGAGGGGAAAGCGTTACGTTGTAACTGGCAACTGATAAATCCGTCAAGTGTTAAGTTGTCAAAGTTTTTCATATCTTCGTGAGCAATACGGGCAATTGCTTCACCGCCGGCATCGAAGATAAAGTCCCACATAAGATGATAGTCAAAGTCGATGGCGTCACCTTTGTAATGTTTTCTCCATTCGTGAAGATAAGCCAAATTATCGTCGACTGTTACAGGCAAAACAAATCCGTTATGTTTGTATTCAGGAATAGTTTTAACGTTGAACTTGTTGGGGAAAGATTCACCGTATGTACGTGAAATTGGCGCAAACATCATCATCATATTATCGGGATGTTTGATTTCGGTATTGGTAGGATGAGCACGGTTTGTACCAATACTAAATACTATTTGTGTTTTAAGTCCTTTTTCAACAAGTTTATCACAAATTGAGTTAACCATATTAATATAGTGAGCAGAATAACGATCTGCTTTCATACATTCGTCGCATTCACAACAGTTGTTATACCAGTCGCCGAGCCAGTAGTGGATAACGTCAACATCGGGATTTTCTTCGGCATATTTGAGAACCTGATTAACGAGTTTTTCGTGAACCATTGGGTTAGAATAGCAAAGTTGTGTTTGAAGCGGACGGTTGTTCCAACATTTACGTTCACCATTTACCTGAGCACAAATATCGTGAAATTCTTGGGGAATATCTTCATATTCGTATTTGTGCCAACCGTCGTCAGGAAGACCAAAAGCGGTGCAATTCCAACCGTGACCCATTCTGTGAAGCAAAAGACCACGCTTTTTAATCTCTTTGCTCATAAGTTTAACGTATTCTTCAGATTGTTCTACGCTATATGGCTCGGGTTTTTTTACTGTGCTTCTTTGATGTTCGTACCAACGTTGGAAAAATTCGTGGCCTTTACTAAACTGAATATAATATCCGTTAAAGCCAACTTTTGGAATCCATTCAATCATATCAAGACCGTTTTCAATTGAAATCGCACCCTCGATACACATAATACGGTGACGTTTATCAGCCGCTTCTTTAATTTCAACGTCTTTAGTGTTGGCTACTTTTGGATAATGGGTGCCGTTCGGACCCGGTCTTACCCAAGTGATACCCCATTCTTCTAATAAACGGTATACACCTAAGAGAACACTGCGTTCGTTTGAACCGGCAATGAAACCTTTTTTATCCTTTATCGAGATAATGTAAGCATCATCACGGTAAGGGTCTTTGACTTTGATTTCAACACCGAACTTTTCAAAAAGACCAAGCGAAATTTCGGCTTTAACGTTTAATTTCGCAAGGTATTTGTCAAGTTCTTTACGTGCAAAAGCAATAACGTCATAATTCATAAAGTTTACCTCCATAAACTTTTTAAATGTATTTATCTATATTTTAACATCAAATATTAACGACTTCTATAATAAAAGTGTTATCTTTTGGTAAATTTGTGGTGTACATAACTCTTTTAATGATAATTTTTCGCAATTTTATTGACAAATTTAAACGTGATAGGTATAATCAAAATGTGAATTTTCGGTTTGGGGTGATTTTGTGAAAAGTAAATATGAACTTCATCCGGCTTTAATGAATAATACTTATCCGCTTAAAATCAGAATTCAGCAACAGTCGTCTAATGGCTACATTCATTGGCATGAAAATCTTGAGATGCTCTACTTTTTAGAGGGTGAATGTAACGTAATAAATGGAAATGAAGAACTGTTTGTTAAACAAGGCGAGATTGTTATTTTCAATTCCGAGGCGGTGCATTATTTAAAGGCGCAAGAAAGCCCTTGCAAATATATTATTGTTCAACTTGATACTACTTATTTTGAGGCAATGGGTTTTGGAATTAGTGATTCCAATATTAAAAAGATTATAAACGACCAAGAAATTGGTGATATTTTAAAGAAAGCGTTATCTGAACAAGAGAATAAAATGCCTTATTATCAAGAAAGTGTTAAGGCATTGATGATGGAAGTTTTGGTTATAATTTTTAGAAAGTATTTAGAAGAAGATACAAAAACAGATGAACTTTCCAATAAATTGAAACTCATAAAAAAGGTTGTTAAATATATTAAACGTCACTATGACGAAGATTTGACGGTTGAGCGAATTAGTGAAGAATGTGGATATTCACGTTTTTATGTTTCAAAAACTTTTAAAGAAATCACAGGTTTCACTGTGGTTTGGTATATAAATGCTGCACGTATTGAAAAGGCAAAATCGCTTATCAAAAACGGTGACCTTAGTATGAGTGAAATCGCTTTGCAATCGGGATTTGGTAATCAATCATACTTTGGTAAAGTTTTTAAGAAAATTGAAAATATTTCTCCTCACGAATATAAAAATAAAAAAAGATATTAAAAAAAGGAAGATGCGTTTTGCTTCTTCCTTTTAATTTATTAATATTATACAACTTCTGCATTACCGATAAGAGCAGGAGCGCCAACATCGGGATTTGCGACACGGATTCTGCCGGTCACCATACGCTTGTACATAAGGCAATCGAAGACAGGTTGTAAGAAATCTTCGTTTTCAAAAGCAAATCGGATTGATTCATCACGAATTTCGTTTGCTTTTTCGTAGTTGCCGTCAATTCTTTCTAAAATTGATTTTGCCAATAAATTATAAATATGGTTGTGTAGTTTTAGATATTTCCAAGAATCATTTTGACAAGCATCGGTAACGGTTAAATGTTTTTCTATTACCGGCTTGAAATCATCAAAAACTTTAAGCACTTTAACCATTTTTTCACGAAGAATAGCAACATCAGCAGATTTATCTGTAGTAGTATCAATAACATCATGTCCTGATGCTTCGTCTTTCATTATAGCAACATCGAAACAGTCGGAAATTGTTTCAAAATAATCGCAAAGTTCTTTTACAGAATCGCTTCCAAAGGAAGCAGAATATAAGTCGCTTCTCACTTTTTGGAAATCGGTTTTATTATCCCACATTGTTTTGGCTAAAACAGTCATACAAATAGAGGATGGGAAAGCGTTGCGCTGTAATTGACAACTTATATAACCGTTCATTCCAAGCGGCATAAGATTTTTAATATCCTGCATAATGACTTTTGCAAGATTTTCTCCACCTGCTTCTAAAACGTGGTCCCACATAAGATGGTAGTCAAAATCTAACCAATCGCCGTCAAAATGTTTTTGCCACTCATAAAGATAGGAGAGGTTTTCATCAATATCATAAGATTTTTTGAAACCTTCGCCATTATCTACAGGTGGTGTTGTACGGCGATAATGGTCGGGAAATGCTTCGGTAAAGGTGCGGGTTATAGGTGCAAAACTTACAAGTAAGCATTCACGATTGCGCAGTTTTTCAACCTTTGGCGCAAAAGCTGAATTAAGACCCATTACGGGTGAGAGTTTAACCTTAATGTCTTTTTCGATAAACATATCGGTAACGGCGTTGATAAGGTTAACGTATGTATCGGTAAATGAAGTTTTTGCGCAATTTTCGCATTGACAAGATGTGTTTAATGAATCGGCAAGCCAAAAATGAAGCACGTCGGTTTCGGGATGACGTAAAAGATAATCGTAAACCGAATCAACTATCGTTTCAATAACTTGCGGGTGTGAGTAGCAAAGATTGGTCAAATAAAGTGAATTATTGTAAAGACCACGTTTTCCGTCACGTTCAGCGCAAAGGTCCAAGAAAGATTTCGGCATATCTTCGGGAGCAACCTTTACTGCGGGGTCTTCTGAAAGACCAAACGGAACATGGTGCCAACCATGACCTTTTCTATGGAATAAAAGTCCTCGTTTTTTAAGTTCAACGGTGAGTTCTTCCATATAGTTTTCAATCATTTGATAATTAAATGGTTCAGGTTCTTTGCAATGACTTGAATAGTGTTCATACCATTGAACAAAGAAAATATAGGCGTTTTCAAACTGTACGTAGTAAGAGTTGTATCCAACTTTTGCCATCCAGTCAACCATATCGGTTACGTTTTGGAAACTAATAGCACCTTCGATACACATTGTACGGTGGCGCAAATACGCTTTTTCACGAATTTCCAAATCTTTTGGGTTTGCTTTTTCGGGATAGTGGGTGCCGTTGGGACCGGGTCTTACCCATGTTATGCCCCATTCTTCTAATAAACGGTAAACACCAAAAAGCACACTGCGGTCGTTTGAACCGGCAATAAATCCCTTTTTATCCTTTACCGAAATCACATAAGCATCATCAAAAAACGGATCTTCAACTTCAAGGTGGACACCTAATTCATTGAAAAGACCTAATGAAATATCGGCACAAACGCCTATTTTTTTAAGGTAAGTTTCGAGTTCATTTTTAGTAAAATCGTAAACTGTTTTATTCATAAAAATACCAACCTTTAAATTTTGCATTTTAACCATCAAATTGGCTCATCTAAGGGTATTGTATCATTATAGATAATCACTGTCAATGGTAATTTTATGCTGATTTTTGGTAAAATAATGCTCAAATTTATATGGAACCATTGTCCTTTAAAACTTTAATTTTTAGTATTAAAGTTTGGGTTTTGGCATCTTTGATTTCGCCGTTCATAACCATTTCAACTGCTTTTTCAAGCGGTATTTTATAAACTTCCAAAAACTCGTCTTCATCAGTATTCTGTTCACCATATTCAAGACCTGTTGCAAGATATAGCCAAATTATCTCACCGCAGTAACCCGGAGATGGATATAATTCGCCCATAAATGTAATGTTTTTTGCGGTGGCACCTGTTTCTTCTTTAAGTTCACGTATACCGCAAATTTTTGGGTCTTCGTTTCCGTCACGTTTTCCTGCAGGCAGTTCTAAAACTTCTTCCATATATGGATATCGGAATTGTTTTACAAAAATAAGTTCATCATTTTCGGTTAAGGGGGCAATGCAAACACCGCCGTTGTGGTCAACAACTTCACGGGTTGCGATTTCGCCGTTTGGCATAAGCGCCAAATCTTTTCTTACCTTTATAATTTTGCCTTCGAAAACATA
>JAEIGA010011433.1_pt1 | contig 13476 bp, 10 predicted proteins | sample 9270691 | NCBI WGS metagenome assembly JAEIGA01 (sample SAMN17057246, study PRJNA624740) | gut metagenome | biome: biome; isolation source: fecal sample | host: Bos grunniens | place: China: Xizang | collected 2019
AATGCGGTTCAGTCTGATATGCAGAATAATGAAGAGCGAGAATATCTATCGAAATACAAAAAGACTCTTCAAAACCTTGAAAGAGAACAAAAAGAACTCTCCAAAATCAAAAGAAGGCTCGAAGAATTATCTTCAAAAGAAGAAGCAACCGACACCGACGAAATTGACGATTTAGAGGAGTCGGTACAAGATATCTCAACCTTAATAAATCATTACGAAAATTACCTTCTTAAACTTGAAAGAACTCCTATATTGAGTAATGTAATTGAGAGAGAATCAATTAATGCCTATGTAAAGATAAAAGAAAAAGAGGCAGAAGAAATTTTAGCACGTTATAATGAGCAAAGACAAAATGCTTTACATCAATCAAATAAGCAACAGCAAGTGCCGCAAAAAAGAGAGACTCCGCATGATGATCCATTAACAGAAGCAGAGCAAGACACCGGGCTTCGCAATCTTTTATTCACTTCGGTTTTAATGTCTCTTTCATTATCATTGCCTCTCATTGCACTTGAAGCACCATTTTGGCTTGTATTTGTGGAAATTGCTATACTCTTCTTACCTTACTTAATTATTCCCATATCCCAATCGACATTCTTACCGGTAGTTTTATATCATATTGTTTACCACCTATACAACATAGTAAGACCTATTCTTTACATTTGGGCATTAGTAGTCACCATTCAAGGGAATCAAGATTTTTTCGCAATAGCATTTTACATATTGATGGGATTGCAAGCTTGGAATATCATCAAAAAAATTATATTCACAGTATTGGAATTGATACTTATATTTACAAGCAATAAGGAGTAAAAAGGAGGAGATATATTGTACAACTACATTGATTTTACCCAATTTAGCGCAGACGAGATACTTGTCTACCTGCGTAAGTCCCGATCAGACGATCCTCTGTTGTCGGTAGAGGAAGTTCTTGCTCGGCACGAAGCGATGCTTGACGAGTGGGCAGAAAAGTATCTCGGAGAGAAGATTCCCGAAAAGAACAAATTCAGAGAGGTTGTTTCGGGAGAGACCATCGCAGACCGACCTGAGATTCAAACCATCCTTAAAAAGATTGAGTCTCCTAAAATCAAAGCGGTATTGATTGTAGAAGTTCAGAGACTTTCAAGAGGAGACCTTGAGGATGCAGGTCGCATAATAAAGCTATTCAGATTCACTAACACCCTTGTAATAACACCGCAGAAGACCTATGACCTTCACGATGAGTATGACCGAGATGCCTTTGAGCGAGAGCTTAAGAGAGGCAACGAGTTCCTTGAGTACACCAAGAAGATAATGGGCAGAGGCAAGACTCTCTCCGTTAGTCAGGGCAACTTTATAGGCTCAATTCCTCCGTATGGATACGAGAAGACTTGGATAATGGAAGGCAAAAGAAAATGCCCCACCCTCGCTATAAAGGAGGATGAGGCAAACGTAGTCCGTATGATATTCGATATGTTTGTGAATAAGAATATGGGGACACCCAACATCGCTCACGCACTTGATGCTCTTCACATCCCTACAGTCAAAGGTGACCATTGGTCTCAAGCCACCATCAAAGACATACTATGCAATGATCATTACATAGGCAAGGTCAAATGGAATTGGAGAAAGACCGTTCCTGTGGTAGAAGACAGCGAATTAATAAAGACAAGACCAAGAAAAGGTGATTATCTTTTATTCGATGGCAAGCACGAAGCCATAATATCCGAGGAGTTGTTCCAAGCTGCTCAAGATAAGCGAAGCAAGAATCCAAGGCTTAGAAAGTCAACAAGCATAGTCAATCCCCTTGCAAGCATTCTATATTGCCAATGCGGTAGAGCTATGGTTATGAAGAAGTACACCGCCAAAGGTAAGACATATCTTTCATATGCTTGTCTCGACCAAGTGCATTGTGGCACAGGCTCTTGCAGAGTGGAGGAACTCATTCCTATTGTGGCAGATATCTTGAGACAGAACATTGCTGACTTTGAAATCCGCATAAAGAATGACAATGGAGACTCCGTAAAGCTCCACGAAAACCTCATCAAGACACTTGAGAAAAAACTGAAGGATATAAATGCAAAAGAGTTAGCGCAGTGGGAGGCTCAATCCAATCCCGATGCAAGTATGAGGATGCCTCAAGACATATTCCGTCAGCTCAACGAGAGACTCCAAAAAGAGAAGGCTGAAGTGCAGGAAGCTCTACACGAAGCCTATGAGACTATTCCTCAGTCTGTGGATTATGTGGAAAGAGTGCAGATGTTCCGAGATGCGCTCGATGCTCTGCTCGATCCCGACAGAGAGGCAAAAGAAAAAAATAGACTCCTAAAAGACTGCATAGAAAGATTAGAATACAGCAGAGAAAAGCCTAAAAGAATAATGAATCCCGAAAAGAGAACTTATAATAATGGCAGACCTAACGGAAAAGGCAGATGGCTCAAACCAAATCCTATGCCTACAGGAAGCCGTTGGACGAATCCCCCTATCAACATTGAGGTGCATTTAAAGGTGTAATATTTTTTTGCACCTATTTACACCATCATTGTGGTACGCATTCGTATGTTCCACAATGATAACATATGTTGGAACACCTTGTAAAATCAAGCTTCACCGCATATAGTATAGCACCAAAATAGTGAAAAATCAATAATAGTCAAGTAAAATTATCACTATACTGACAATATTTGTATTACTTTATTACTATTAAGGCGAAATAATAGTAATAATTTAAAATATAAGAGTAATAACAGTCAAATATGAGTCAAGTAAAAAGGCATCCTTCGGGATGCCCTTTTCTTATTCCTTCACGATAAAAGCATCAAATCCTATCGCTTTTAACTTTTTGTGCATCGCCTCCGCATTTGACTTGAGCAGATATGCACCGACCTGAACACGATAAAGAGTGCTGCTCTCAGCTTGGATTTCTACACCCAAGGTCTTGAGGATACCTTTTGCGATTGCTTCCCCCATCGATTTCCTTTGGCTCTCTGTGGCTAAAATTTTGAGGTCTGATGCATTGTCAACGAAAGCGCACTCAACGATCACGGCAGGAGCTGAGACCTCTCGGATGAATCCGTAGTAGTCCTTGCCATTGCTGTTCTTCTTTGTCTTAGCTCCTCTTGAATTCTGACCGACCTTCACTATCTCGGAAAGGATATTCTCCGCAAGTGCTTTCCCCTTGCCTCCACCGTAATGGTAGAAGGCTTCTGCACCGTCTCCTCCGCCTGCGTTGTTATGTATGTCTACCGCAAGGTCGGGAGCGAAAGCATTGCACTCTCGAATCTCCTCGCTCAAGGTATCGTCCTCGTCTTTGGTGCGGCTCATCTTCACAGATACTCCATGCTTCACAAGCATATCCTTGCAAGCGAGAGCTATGGATAGGTTCAAGTCCTTTTCTTTGGTATTGTTCGCAACGGCACCGGGATCGCTTCCTCCGTGACCGACTCCAATAAAGACCTTAGCCATTCACATCACCGCCCTTGAGTCTATTTAGCACAGGCTGAACGGCACCGTTCCAAGATGCGGATATGCCTGCCGCCAATGCACCTATTAAGAGTCCACCGATGACCTCCACCTCAAACAAGTCTGCACCTTGACTGAGACTCGCTACAAGGTAAGCAATGGCAGATTGCCAAAAGGTCTTTAAAGCTCTTATGGCTACATCCTTTGTCATAATACCACTCCCTTATATATATTTAGAGAAGGGCATCCCACTTAGGATGTCCTTCTCACGTTCTTTAATTATAGGTTGCAGTAGAATGCGACTCGATGTATTGAATAGCCTCTTGCATCAGCGCAGATTGGTTATTCACATAATTCACAGTATGAATGGCGATATTTTTGAAGCCTTCCCTATGCCCATCGAAGCCGTTAATAATAACTGTGGTGAGCTTCAAACAGACACCTGCGAACACAGTCCACGAAGGCTCAAGGATAATATCGTATGCTATCAGAGCTGTGCAGACCGATATAAATGCCATCTTAATCATCTTAACACCGAAGATGACGTTCTTCATAACCTCGGGACTTGCTACGAGAGCAGACCTTGTGTGTACGGTCTTGCCTTGTGTCAGAAGCATCTTGGGAGTGAGCTTGATTCGCTTGACTCTGTTAGCCTTCTTGACAGACTTCTTTTGGGATGAGGACAGTTCGGTAAGAGCATCTATCTCTTTATTGCCAAGCATGGCATACTTCTCTTTGTAAACATCGTAAGGTATGCAAGCTATGGACAGATACTGCATCCGAGTCTTCCGCAGCTCCTCGTCTACATAGTAGATACAGAAGTCATTCATCCGAGAGAGCATTGAGTCTTCTATGCGAGTCTTTAGCTGCTCAAATCGGTTTACGGCTACCTTATATGCCTCGGTCTCATAACCGCTTTTAATGCCACCATCGGCACAGCACACATACATTCCGTAGGAACTGAATAGGAGCAAGAAGAACTCAAGTCCAAGGTCTGTGATACTCGATATAGTGACAAGGCGGATATCCGTGGTCATAACCACAACAACAGTGAACAGTATGAAGACTATGATTATAGTCCGAGCATTACCGAAGACGAGCTGCGAGAGCTTCTTTCTTTCGGTAGGTATCATCTCAAAATCATTCATCCGATTTCACTTCCTTTGCTTTGCATCGCTCCGAGAGGTATGTGAGGAATGTGCCTATAGCGCAGCCTATCAGTCCCATCCAAAAGACCGTAGTCATATCCCTCATAACTTCACCGAGGTAAACAAGTATGTACGAGATTATAAGCATCACAATCCATACCACAAGCGGAGGTGCGTGTTTCAGGTTGAGATGGTCTTTGATGAAATCGAATACGGTCTTGCGGAATATGATCAGAAGAACGATAGCGATGAGGATCACTCCGACACCGATTGATCGCCCCGATCCATGCTTCTCCGTCCAAAGAGGAAACTTCTCCAAGATTGCCCATATCGGGAGCGCACAGGAGACTACAATCCCTGCGATCTTAAAGACCCAAAATAATATTTTAGACTTTCGTTTCGTCACTTGCCATCACCTCTTCCGCCGCCTCAAGCTCGTGTACAGCCTTAGTATGACGAGCATAAAGTTCGTCCTTCTTGGAGTTAGGTATGTTAGCAAGGACGAGCAGCTCTGCCACCTCGTTTGAAAGCTCAAGAGTAGCAAGCTTGGCTGTCTTCAGGAATGTCTCTACATGGGAAAGTGTATCTTCGAGACTCTGCTTCTCTTCCGCACTCTTTCTGATCTCGCCAAGAAGCGAAGCAATCTCGTCTTTATAGTTCTTAACAACGTCTGCGATCCCTTCAACCTCAGCAAGTGCGGTTTTTATTGCAGTAGAACTGTTTTCAGCTATTGCTACTGCATTGTTATTGAGTGTACCGATAGAGCCGTTCAGCTTGCCGTGTTTGCGGATTTCATAAAATATGGTAAGGAGTAGAGTGCCTATTACTGATATCTCCTCAACGTGAGCCTTAACATACTCAACGATACTCTCGGTAATGGTTGCTTCCTCTACTGTCTCAGGAGACGAAATTTCGCCTTCTGTGGCATTTCCCTGTTCGGTGGTCGAATTATCCGTCTCCGAGGTGTTCTGCTCAACCACGGCAGAGGAATCCTCTGCGGCAAAGGCTACGGTGGGTATTGCACATATAAGCATCGTGCAAAGTATAAACGCAAGAATCCTTTTCATTGTGTATCTCCTTATTTGATTAAAAAATTAAGCGAATTGGTATCGAATATGTTGCCGAGATTGCGTACCTCTTCTCGCAAGGTTTCGCATTCCGCTTCCAATGCTTCTACCCTACACCTCAGCTCCATAAGCTCAACCGATGTCTGCGAGGGAGGAACGATTCGACCTGCCTTTATCGCAACCTTTTCCAACTCGTAGGTATGTCCGAGTGCAGAGACAAAGGTCGCTCTATATGTGCCGTTGCTTCCGTTAAAAAGCACAGGCATAATAGTTTCGGTCTCAGCCGAGATATTGACCTCGGCTGATCCGATTTGTAAAGTGCCATTGATATCGCAACTGATTCGCTTGGGATCAGTTCCGTATATCAAGCCTTTGTTGTTTTTGAAAACCTGAATTGTCATAATTAGCCTCCTTCAATCTCGGCTATCTCTGCATCGACCTCGGCTTTGACCTTCTCACGAAAGGCTTGGTACTCCGCCTTCTGTTCAGGCTTAGTCTCAGCATCCATAAGTATAGCAATCTGCGCTGACATAGGGTATTCCTTCGCTATTCTCCGGGAGATAATGTCACCACGGAAACGGTCTGCAAGTCCGTTTGCTTTCGCAAGCAGATATTTATTCTTGTCTATCATTTTTAGCCTCCTACCTTTGATACGAATTGAATTTTTGACGGTGTAGCGAGTGCGTGTTCATTAACTGCCGTTATCGTTCCGCCACCCTCTACTTCTATAAGGTTGTCCTCTGTGAGATATGCGGATATATCGGTTTCGATAGGCTCGGCAAGTTTATAAACAACCGTAAGCGGATTACCGCTTGCATAGCGTTCTGCGAGATGCGCTTTCCACGATGCCACATCGGGATAAAGTGCTAAATCGGGGCGAACTCGAATATAGCTTGAAGCCAATAAGTACCAACCTTTTCCCGTTGTTCTTATGCCTACTTCCGAAAAGTCATAGTAATTTGCAATTCCTTTGTCATATCCTAATGGTGCAAGTTGCAATTTTGCTTGATAGTATCGACTTTCTGAATCTTGAACCGTTGTTGGTATGTACCAACCCTCCGTTCCGTCAAAAGTAACCTTTTCAACATTCTGCACGAACACCTTGCGCTCATAGTCTATATAGTTATAATAGGTGCTATCCACTCCCAAACCGTACCCCTCAAGGCTCTGTACCGCTTCGGGAATTGCGAGAGTGTCAAGTGTGCCGATGTAGGGTGTGAACGGTGCGGTTTCTGTGCCGTAATTTACCATAGGATAGAATGTCTTATCTACCGTTTCGTTAGCAACAACTCGCACATACAAGGGATAGCTACCGCTGTTTGAAAATTGGCATTGGTAAAAAGTTTTTCCATCTACAGATGTTACTTTTTCCGATGCCCATATACTTGTAGATGCCCACTTAGTGTTCCTCGTTAAAGTAAATATCGCTTCTGCTGTAGCCGTACCTACGGCGTGTATGCTACCGTCAGCATTAACGGTATATGTGATGCCGTTGACCGTCTTACTCATTCCGTCACTATAAGGAAACGGTATCAAGTTCGCCCCCTCACTCTTAAGGCTCGTTACCTTTGTAGAGCGGAGTCCTTCAAAGTAAGGCTCGTAGGGTAAAGCGGTTGTGCCGTAATTAAACATAGGATAGAAAGTTATATCTACATTTTCGCCCACTGCCGTAGTCCAATAATTTATATCAAGATACATATAGGCACTATCGGTTTCAAGTGTTTTTGTTGCCGTTTCAACCGAGGAACAGTCCATAACTGCATTTTCGTCTTTATCAATAAGAATAACTCTCCACAGATATGTGCTATGTGTTGAGCCTTCCATCTTTGCGTAAGAAAAGGTAGTACCTTTAGAGAAAACTATTGGGAGCTTACTTATAAAGTAAACATTAAATCTACCCACTTCGGTTGCCGTGCCCTTAAGTCTTATTGAGCCGTCATTATTGACCGTTGCCGTTAAGCCTATTTGAGTGGCAGTATTTATGAGGTACGGAAACGGTATCAAGTTATTACACTTGTATGTCATACCGCCCACTTCAAGCACCTGCGCCAATTTCTGCGGTGCGCTCGGTGCTATCTTTCGGTAAGCAATTGAGGAGTCGGTTTCAAAAGCCGTGCCGCTTGTTCCGTCAATATATCCCTCACTGTACCCTTTTTCTCGACCTGCCTTGTAGACCTTCGGCTCGTTCTCTGCGACCTTAAGGAGTTTTTCCGCTATCGTCATTAGGACTCACCTCCTATGAGAGAAGCCTGTATTGCGAGGATCGCATCGAGAGAGGATTCAATATCGCCTATCTCTCTCTTGGTCGCAAGCTCACTTGTCGATATACCACTCGTCACAAAAGCAGATTTATCCGCATCGAATATGGGGATATCACCATGAAGAAATTCCGAATCGGGATCAAGAGCCGATATTCTTCGTGGTGCACCTTCATCGTAAGTAAAAACGAATTCGACACCTTCTTCGTCAGAATGGGTAATTTTACCTCTGCCTATGTACATCTCTTCGCCTTGATGAAGTATGCCGTAACCGACATCATCGCCCAAACAAATAACTAACCCGGCTTGACTGAAGGAGGCACTGTCCGAATTGACAACGATGATGTTGTCTTTAACAAGCAATGTTTCGTGGTCTTTAGTGACAGTTTTACCTTCGATGTTAAGGTTGCCCTTGACATCAACGTCTCCGCCAACGGAGATGCCGTTAAGGAAGTTAGCATTTCCTTTTATCGAATGACCGCTATCGAGCTTGATTGCCTTCTTGAACGTGATATCTCCGATAAACTCGTGTTTCTCGCCAACGAAGCGAAAACCACCGACATAGTCCTCGTTGTTTCCCTCATCTCGCACAAGAAGTGGGAGTATCTTGGCAACAGGATAACCGCCATAGAATCCATCAAACAAGATGCCTCGCTCGTTCTTTAAAGATATACCTTCATCATTTAAATAAACAGCATCTGCTGCGGATACATTTTGTGCGGATACCTTCCCTGCGAACTCGATGTCGCTTTGTACGAACTGCGTGTAATCGCTGTCTTTGAGAACGGCATTGTCCTCAAGAGCCGTGAGCCTTTTCCCTCTGTTCGATTCAGCCTGCTGACGAGCTACCTCGTTTTCGATTCTTGCGAGTTCGTTAGCAGCTCTTCCCGATTCGGCATTCTGACGATCCGCTTCATTGGTGATTCGGATATCTTCGCTTTCGGCACGGTTATCCTCGTTAGCGACTCTTATCGCCTCGGATGCAACTCGGTTTGCTTCGTTGTTGACTCGCTCTGCTTCAAGTAAGAGTAGCGCATCGATGCCCGATAAGTTATCTTCCGGCAAGTCTACCAACTCATCAATTACCACCCTCTCGTCCACCACTATGATGAACCTCGGAGCAGCTATAAGCAGACCGTCAAGACCATAGAGTCGAATCTGACAGTTAGTTATGCCTTCCCTACAGGATGTTGAAGGTTGAAAATCATATACAATCTCGGTATTACCCTCAATCATACAGTTATGGATAAGCTCTTTGTCATCCGATCTCGTTGCAAAAAATTTCGCAATGCATCCGTTGTCGATGAAATATGACTTACCACCGTCCGTTAAACTGATGCGAAGTCTAACTGCGGTATCATTTTTGAAGACTGCGATTGACATCTGAGACTGATGCTTCTGCAAGTCCAATGTGAACCGATAATTTGAATATCTCATGCATATTCCTCCTGTAATAGTATAATTATAATATCATGAGCAAGGGAGGTTTCAGTACCTTACCTCCCTTGCTTTTTTATCAGTCTTTCAGCCAAGTTTTTACGGTCTTAACCACGTCACTCGCCCTTCCATAGAGTCCCGAAGAATACAGTATCCTTCTGATCCTCTCCATTTCGGTAGTGTTGCCTGACTGATATGCCTGCTTGTACAAAGGCTTCCAATAGGATGTCATAGAGCTTCTGACGGAGGATTTCGCTTTGTCTCGCTCCATTCCATTTGCGACCTTGGTATTAACGAGATCGTTGATAATCTCAAGGGCAATAGCATTGTCTCCGTTCTCAAAGGCGGCATTGATATCCGATGCCTTGTAGATTGAGGTTGCCTCGTCCTTGTCCTCGGTTGCCTCCGTTTCGGTTGACTCGCCATTCTTGATGGCGGTAATCTCGGAATTAATCGCACCCACAATGGTATCCTGCGAGAAGTTGCCCTCCGCAATGATTTCCTTTGCGATGCGAGTATACTCGGAGATATCTCCATCGTACCTTGCTTGAGCAGCTTCCTTGATACGAGAATCGTGTTCACGGAGAGCTTGCCTCATCGCAGACTCAATGGCTTTATCGTCCTTGTAGCGACCTTTGATTCGGTCAATCTGAGCCTGATCCCCACTCAGTATAGCCTTGTATAGCCTGTCCGCATTGTTATCGGACTCGTGGAGTCTATCATACAGAGGAATTGAGCTTGTAACCGCATCCTCAACAGACTCGGCTATACCTGCCTTCGTTGTAGGTGTGTCACTCAAGATAGTCTCGGTGAGATTGTACATACCCTTAGCATCTCGGATGATATTCTTAAGAGGTATGCCGAACAGAGAGGATACTGCGCCCGTAGTATCAAGCACCTTCTCCCATCCGCTCTTATCTTCGTTGAACAAGCCTTCAATGGATTCCCAAAGCTTGCTTACAACGGACATATCGCTTCGCTCTACATCGTATCCCTGAGCTATAGACCATATATCTTTTACGAAGGGAACGTATGTGAGAGGATTGAATCCATCGAGAAGCTCTGAGGTAAGGCTTCCGAGATACTTCTCGGTATAGGTCTCGTCTTCGTCATCGTCACGAGCTGCATAGACGAGTGCGACAAGGATGGAGTTAAGGATTATCGAAGATGATACCGCACCCACTGTAGCTGCGGTGAACTTCTTATTACCTCTCTTGCCTTGTATGATTCCATCTACCATCATATTGACAGTGGTTGTAGGCTCTGCCATAAATGCGGTAGCCATCTTCATACCTGTATCCTTGCTTCGCATCATTCCGCTTCGGGCAAGTACGGAGTCATATACCTGAGTATTTGTAACAACCTCGGTAAACCTTTTTCCGCACTCCTTAAGGAATTCCTCGCTACCTACCTTGAACTGCTTCTTGGCGGCGGTCTCTCTCTTGACAGCCTCCCAAATGTGAGTCCAAGCAAGCTCGTCTGCGATTGCAGGTGCTTTGGAAAGGACATCGTCCATTTTATCCTTGAAGTTTTTATTGCCCTTGAGCCAATCTACGGTGCTTCGACCTACACCTGTATCGAAATATCCCATCTCCTTGATTACTGCAACAGGAGCATATTTCTTGACCTCTGCCCACTTCGCCTTATGCTTGGCAAGATTCAAAGCGGAAGGAGTGGAGGTAATAAAATACTTGGGATTGATGTAAGCGAATGCTCTCGCAATTGCGGAAGGCTGCTGAACTACAACGGATGCCGATGCAAATACGGATGCTTTCTTGAAGAGTGAGAGACCTTTGTTTATAACACCTGCGGAAGAGTCTACTCTTGCTCCTCCGTTGAGGTCATCCATAAGCTTCTCGATGTACTGATTTGCTTGCGCTCCGTATGCGTTCTTGATATACTGCTGTACCGAGTCATATCCGCCTGCGGTTGAACTGTAGTTATAGACTCTCATAAAGTCCTCAAGAGGAAGTACGAATGCATGATACATCGACATATCGTTGACGTGAGATGCCCATACATCCATAAAGTTTGCAAGGACTATAGGATTGCCTGCTTGCGGCACCGTCTTCTTTGAGAAGCCTGAATTCTTTATCTTAGGAGTTCCGCTCTTTTCGGGATCGAACTCTCTGAAGTACCTTGAGGTCTTCAAAGGGAAGTAAGTCTTCTCGGTGTAGAGCTTGATATCGTACATCGCAAGAGACACTTCGTTACCCTTCGCTCCCATTACCTCGGAAAGATAGGTCTGCATCTCATCGATGAAGGCTTTCTGCTCTTGAGTAAGTGCTTCGGTAACGGTAAGAAGGTCTTCCTTCCTGAGCCTGTAGGGATTCGCATCGTTGACCTCGTACTTAAGAGGAATGCCGATCTTGTTCTTTTCGGTAATCTCTATAGCATCGTCAAAGATGAATCCACCGAACTCCAAGTGCTTGTCTGCCTGCTCTCGCTTTGAATATGCGTAGAGAGACATTATCTGCTCAAGGGAAAGCGAAAAGTCTGTTCCTGTGCTATCCTTGAAGGTATACCTCTTCTTGAAGTCCCACTTTTTGAAGCCGTACTTGTTTGATACACCCTCGTAGAACTGCTTCGCCTCGCTTACGTCTACCGCCCAAGTGTCCTCTGCTGCACGAACATTATCGAACAGTTTCGCAAAGGTCTTTGAGCCGATAGCCTTCATTGCGGTAATAGGCTTCAGCATATTCCATCCGAATTTCTTAAAGAACTTGGTCATCTTAAGCACTCGGTCTTTGTGACCGCCTACCTCTTTAACCTCGGTCTTAACCGCCTCGCTGTTCCCGGTTACGGTCTCCTGTCTGCCCTCTTTAAACAACTTGTTGGAATTTCTTACTGTCGCAAGGATTGCTTTGTACATATCGTACACCGCTTCCAACTGTGCAAGGGACATATCCTTAAGGGACTTGTTACCGACTGCATCGGCTGTGTTCTTGATGAGGTCTTCTATGGCATCGTTGTGTGCGTTTCTGATAAGAGGATCATCGGATTCCTTAAATTCTGCATAAGCATTTTTTAAGGCGGTAATTCTCTCCTTGAAGTTTGCATCACGATACTCAAAGAAATCTCTCTTCTTGGTAAGCATTGCTATCTCATCGGGATCGGAAGATTTGGCGATGAGGTCATTGTAATATGCCACTCGCTCCGCAGCATTCATCGTATCCATATTGATAGCATCGAGTGCCTCCGCTACAGGAAGCTGAAGACCGATAGGAACGTGCTGATCCTTGGTAGGATTGAGAAGCAGTTTGTTAAGGTCGGACACAACATTTTTAATCTTGTGCCTTACCTCTGTCTTGTGTCTTCCCTCGATAGCCTTCGTGCGAGACTCTTGGTAACGAGTCAGAAGTTCTCTCTGCGTTTCCGCAGCTCTCTGCTTAACGGCTCTGATAGCCTGCTTCTCCTTCTGCCCAAGCCTCTTGCGGAGCAATTCCTTCTCCCTTTCAAGCACGTTCTTTATAGCCGTGGTGGACTCAAGGTTAAGAAGCTGTTTATCCCATGTGCTGATGCGGTTTGCGATTTGATTAGCCTCGGTATCAAGGTCTCGCATCTTCTTGGTTTCAGCCTTTGTTCTTCCCTTGGTGAAGCGGAGAGTATTGGCTTCGGCTCTGATTTTCTCAAGCTTAGCCTGCTCCGATTCGATAAGAGCGATCTTGGCCTTGTACTGAGAAAGCTTGGTCTTCTCGATATCGTTTTGTGCCGTACTCTCAAGGGCATTGGCGAGAAGAGTGCGGTTGGAGACTGCATTGGAATCTCGCTCAGAGTGCTTTACATCTGTATCCGTTGACTTTTTACTTTGCCTATACTGATATCCGGGCGAACCTTCATAGTCTATCTTTACCCCTACCTTCTCAAGTTCGGTTCGGAGCTGAGGAGTTACAACATTGAAGGGAACGGATATCTTTGAGCCAAGGATCTCCTTATACTTTGAAGCAACCTCCGCATCTGAAAGTATACGGACAGGCTTGAGCCACCTTGAAAGGTATACTTTTCGCTTGTTATCCTTCAATTTGCCTGCGACTGTACCCGACTTCCAATCCAAGTAACCTACTGAATCTTTTGCGTATTTTGCTTTATACCCACTTGTCATTTCGCTCTTAGGTATAACGCACT
>JAEIGA010011434.1_pt1 | contig 13476 bp, 12 predicted proteins | sample 9270691 | NCBI WGS metagenome assembly JAEIGA01 (sample SAMN17057246, study PRJNA624740) | gut metagenome | biome: biome; isolation source: fecal sample | host: Bos grunniens | place: China: Xizang | collected 2019
AATCCTGATGTCAAGGTAAAGACCGGAGTGCTTGCCCATAGATGCTGGCACACAAATAACTCGTCTGGTCCTTATGAGAACTCTCTTGCTGCTTTCAAGAAAACTCTTAAGTCCGGCATTTATGGTGCTGAGTTCGACTGCTGGTCAACTGCAGATGGCGTGGTGGTTGTGTGGCATGATGCTACCTTCAACGAAATAAACATTCAGAAATCCAAGTATGAGGATTTTGCAAAACAGAAGATGCCTGATGGAAGTCCTCTTGCTACTTTAGAATCTTTCCTTGTCGAGGGACTTAAGTATCCGGATTCACACCTTGCCTTTGAGATAAAGAATCATGCCAGCAAGGAGGCAAATGACCGTTGCGTAATTGCTGTTGTTGATCTTTTGAAGAAGTACAAGCCTGCAAGGAGTCAGATAACCGTAACCTCATTCCAGCTTGACATCTTGAAGTCACTTCGCGGACTTATGCCGCTTTCAGAGCTTAATCTTGCTTATCATGGAGATCTTTCGCCGGATGAACTCATGAAACATAATATTGATGGCATGGCTTATAATATGAATGTTCTCAGTGCCCATCCGGAGTGGGTGGAGCAGGCTCATGCCAAGAATATGTTGGTGACTTGTTGGCTCCCGAGCAAGATAGAGGATTTTACAACATTCATCGGTCTGGGAGTGGATGCGATGACAACAAATTCTCCGGCGGATGCAAAGTCTGCGACAGAAAGAGTATATTTGTCAGAAAATTAAATCAATATGAAGAAATTTATTTTTGCAGCTTTGCTGCTTGCCGGTTTTGTGGCATCGGCCCAGCCAAAAGTCGTTGGACACAGAGGTTGTCGCGATGTGGAAGGTCAGTATGAGAACACCATCTCGAGCCTTAAATATGCCTTTGAAGTTGGTTGTGATGCGGTGGAGTTCGATGTTCAGATGACATCGGATGGCAAGGTGGTCGTGTATCATGGGCCTAAGATTCCTGGTTACGAGAAGACTATCCATCAGATGACGTGGGAGGAGGCTAAGGCTGTCGTTCTTCCGGGAGGATTCAAGATTCCGACCCTTGAGGAGTATTTCAAGGAGGCCAAGAAACTGAAGGACCTGGTGATTGTCCTTGAAATCAAGCAGCAGCCGACAAGAGAGCTGGATATGCAGCTTACAGAGAAGATTGTCGGCATTGCCAAGGAGTGCAAGATGACTCCAAAGAAACTGGAGTATACTTCTTTCAGCAGAACAATTCTGAAGAAGATCATTGAACTTTCCCCTAAGTTCAAGACTATCTACATCGCTTCTGGAGTACATGTGAGAGATGCGGCATATGCAAAGGAACTTGGTTTTGACGGCATCTCATATGATCTGAATGCGTGGTTGAATCATCCGGAAATCATGGAGCAGGCCAAGAAACTTGGCATTGAAACCACCGTATGGCTTACCAATAACTACGAGGTGATACAATGGGCTATTATGCATGGTGCGGATTATGTGTCTACAGATTTTCCTGCACCTGCAGTTCAATATGTGAAGGCTGTCAAGGGATACAACAAATAAAATAAGAAATATAGAATAAGGGGCTGGCCATATGGTCAGCCCCTTATTCGTTAAATGCTTGATTATTCCTCGTCTTCTGTGATTTCCTTGAAATCTTCTGGACCTACGAAGCACATAGGGCACTCTTCAGGTGCAGTTTCTCCTTCGTGAATATATCCGCATACAAGGCATTTGAATTTCTTGCTCATAATGTTTCCTCCTATTTTTAAATTTTAATAATTCTAAATTATCTCTACTGCAAATGTAGATTTTTTTTTTCATATATGCAAGTCACCACAAAAATTTTGTTATTTTTGTGAAATTGCTTATATGTTGTATGAAAGCATTGTTTGATTGCCTTTTGATACACGGACATTAAAATTCCGTCTTTCTTTTATGCATTTGGCAATAGTAGATTCTACAGCTCAAAAAGTAGTAGAAGGATATAAATCAATAAAGTAGATGACCGATAAACAAATAATAGAGGCATTAATTGCTCGGGATGAAAGGGTGACGGAGCAGTTCTTTTATAAGAACTGCCGCCCTCTGTTCCTTAGCATCATCCGTAATGTCTTTTCGTATGAGGTAGATTACGATGAATTTGTAAATGAGTTCTATCTATACCTTATGGAAAACGATGCATATCGTTTGAGACAATTCGAAGGACGAAGTTCTATATATCAGTGGTTAAAAGTCATAGCAATCCGCTACTTCCTTGCGAAAAGAGACAGAATGATGGATAATCAATCTGAGGAGACTCTAATTGATAAAGCCTCAAAGTCGATGACAATTGATACCGAACCCTGGGTCTCTGCAAAAGTTGACATTTTTCGACTATTGAGGTTGATGCCGAATAGACGCTATGAATATGTGATTCGGCGACTAGTCCTACAAGATGCCGAACCCAAAGTTGTTGCAAAAGAACTTTGTACGCATGTGGATAACTTATATAACATAAAAAAACGTGCGATAGCTTCACTGACGGAACTAGCACTTAATGAAATAGAGGAATATGAACAAAAAGGTAAATAATAATACTTCAGCTGAAGTGATAGCTGCGTTTCTGGATGGAAATGCAACGGCCGCTGAGAGTCAGGAAATACTTGCGGCTCTTGCAGATGATGCTGAATTAAGAGAGTTGTTGCATATTTCTCAAATGGTAGATGCAGAGCTCGGAGCTATAGATGATAGTTGTGATTATATACCAATGGCTGCTATGGCTGCATCATGTAATGAGGACGCATATTGCTGTCTTGAGTGTGAGATGCATATCATGAAGCTACTCGATGTTGAGTATGACGAAGATCAGTTAATTAATGATGCTAAGCAGAATGGTTGGCATAAAGAGAATGGCACTGCTCTTCATAACATTGGACGTCATTTGGAGAAGGCCGGTCTTGTTGTCACTCGTTGTTACTATTCAACGATAGAAGATATTGTCACAGCGCTCAAAAGTAATGAAAAAGTGATTGTTGCAATTGACGGGGGAGAGCTTCTTGGAGATAACACGGCTGAAATTAAGGAAGATCTTCTTGTAGGGCAGATTCCAGACCATACAGTGGTTGTACTATCGCTTAATGATTCGGAAAAGACTATAACGATTTATGATCCAAATTCTGTGAATCAGAAAGATACATATCCATTAAGGATTTTTGAAGACGCATGGAAAGACTCTAAGAATTATTTGGTAACCATAACAAATAATAGCATGAAACCATATAATCCTAAACCGATTGATCTATCGGATGTAGTATTAACAGAAGATCTCAATGAACTTCGTGAGGCTATAGCTGAAAATGCTCATGATGTTTGGGCAGCTGAGCGCCAAGCGCAGGGTTGGACCTACGGACCGCATAGAAATGACAGCAAGAAGGAAACCCCTTGTATGGTACCATACTCACAGCTTCCTGATAGCGAGAAGAAGTTCGATCGTGATATGGCTATGAATACACTTAAACTGGTCAAGAAACTTGGATACGATCTAATCAAGCGAGAGGAGACTGAATTGTATCAGGTGTTGAAGAAGCGTATTCAAGATTCTGATGAGACATTCTTTTGCCGTCAGTGTGGAAATCCTATTTACAAGCATCAGGTTTTCTGTGATAGATGTGGATTAAAGTTGGATATTGATTGGAGATAATGTTATGGGTTTTTGGGAGTTGATAATTATAGCATGTATATCATCTGCAATAGTATATATTGTTCGTAAAGTTAAAGTCGCTAGGAATCGTGTTTCAACTAAACAGAGTCCTTCTTCTAAAATTGAATATAAAGTCTTCATTGCGGGTTCCACTGCCCTTCATATTGAAAGAGATTCAATAAGAACAGTGGTTAGTGAAATTTATAATAAGCCTAAAACTAAAGTTCAAGGAAGATATAACTAACGAACTTATAAATCTATTGTAAAACTCAAAAACAAGTTACCTATATTATGATAAACCCATCAGATTTCATTCATCCCGAAGATGCGGCTGCATTAAGAACACTGGAGAGCATACCGGGTTTTCCGGCCTTGGTTAAGAAATTCCTTCAGATTGGATTCGAGCAGATGTATTATGGTGTCAATATGGCATCTACTATACGCCTTTCTCCGACTCAGTTACCTCATCTATATAACCATCTTCCACCAATTTGCAGAAGATTGGGTATATCCGAACCAGAGTTTTATCTGGAAATGAATCCGGTGCCAAATGCATGGACCTTTGGTGATACTAAGATATTTATAACAATTACCTCGGGCCTTGTTGAACTTTTAAATGATGAAGAGCTTGATGCAGTCATTGCACATGAATGTGGCCACATTCTCTGTCGTCATGTCTTATATCATAGCCTTGCTGAATACGTTCTGAGAGGAGTTGATAGCTTGGGATTGCTAGGAAAGCTTGCTTTACCTTTTGAAGTAGCTCTTTACTACTGGTATAGAAAGAGTGAATTGTCTTGTGATAGAGCAGCAGCAATAGCGACATCTCCTGAGATAGTGGCTTCTGCGATGGCAAGAATGGCAGGCGGACCAAAGTCGATCACCTCTAAAATCAACATGAATGAGTGGATGCGTCAGGCTGATAAATACGATCAGATATATAACGATGGCTTATGGAACAAGGCGCTTCAGATTTCGGTGACAATGGCTAGATCGCATCCATTCTCCGCTGTAAGAGTTAGAGAGATAATGAAATGGGGTGATACAGAGCAGTTTAGGAGAATAAAGAATTATCTTCTTTCCGCTCCTGAGACAATTTGCCCATCATGTAGGCGTCCTGTTGATTCCGGCTGGAAATTCTGTAAGTATTGTGGACATAAACTATAACTATATGAGTAAGATTGATATTTTGGACCTTGAGTCCATTCTGATGAATAACACCTCGCTGAAAAAGATACTTGAAGATGGTGTTGTGACTGAAGAAGAAATTCGTGAACAATCTGAAAAGGTAACCGCACTTGCGCAAAACCTGGAACAGATATGTACAGAGGAGCAGTTGAAAATGATACAGTCTCTTATAGCTGAGATGAATGCGCTATATGTCGCATACAACTACAATGAACTTCTATCAATAAGATAACTATGGGAACCTTTAATACACATAAAATAATTAACGCAGAACCATCATTGATTCCTGCAATGGCTAATAAGATTACGGAACATTTCAAGTCGCAGGGATATGAGGTGGACTCACAAGTGTCTGATTTGGGAACATATGACATTTCACTTACAAAAGGAGGAATGTTCAAGGCAGTATTAGGACTAAAGACTGCCCTCAAAGTAACTCTCAAACCGGAAGCTGATAGGGTATCCTTTGATGCCGGTATTGGAATCTTTGGGCAGCAGCTCATCCCCGCTTTGATAATGTATTTTGTGGCCTGGCCTGTATTGCTTACTCAGCTGTGGGGAATGGTTCAGCAATCGAATCTGGATGACACAGCTCTCCTCTTAGCTGAAAGTGTAATCCCATCAGAGCCTTCCAGACTTAAAGAAGTTAATCTGACAGATATATCTTCATTCTGCCCTCATTGTGGTGAGAAACATGATGCCGGAATGAAATTCTGTCCTTATTGTGGAGCAAAGTTGTAAATGTTCTCAACATTGTATTCATAAGATAGTCCGAGTCGGTAAGTTGATCCTCTATCATAAACGTATGGCAAGTCATAATAAAATAAGCGATCGTAACTGGGAATTGTTACTTGAGGCGATTAACAATAATCGAGTCGTTCCGATTATTGGTGATGAGTTCTTTTATGTGCTAGAAGATGGGAAAGAAATGAATGTTACAGATTTTCTAGTACGTAAGCTATCATCAAGATTTAATGTAAATGATTCTTTTATTGACTTTTCTTCAATCTCTGATGCTATAGAACTGGAAAATTTTATAAATCACAAAATACGTTTTATTAATTCCCAAACCGATATTTATTATGAAATAAGTCAGATATTACAGTCAGAAAGGGTTTATGTGAGAGAATCCTTGTGCCGCTTAATTGAAATCAATAAATTCCCTCTGATATTAACTACGTCGTTCATTCCGGGTCTTGAGCAACTTCTGTCACAAAAGGGTTGCGAATGTATGGCGTTATCATATGAACGCTCAGCAGATTCTGACATTCTTCCTATAGATCTATCTGGGGATAAGACGGTAATATATTATTTGTTTGGTAGATGTAGCAGAATCAAGAAGTCTTATATGGTTACCGAGGAAGATCTTCTAGAGTATATACATCTTTGGCATGAGAAAGATGCAAGACCTCCTAGACTAGCAAAGTATTTGGCAAATAAGTTTCTAATGGTACTAGGTTGCAATTATCCTAATTGGCTATTCAAATTCTTCTGGCACTCAATCAGAAACTTTTCGTTAATTCCTCAGGCAAATGAGGCAGATAAGATTATGGAGATTATGCAGGCAATAGTGTCGGTTGATCAAGTGAAGGATGATGCTGATTTGGAAAGATTTTTGTCTAGAATTCATACCTCAATATACCAACATAGTGATACGTTTATTCAAGAGTTGACGGATCATTGGGATAGTTTCGTGCTCACCACAAACACTGAGTTTGAAATTAATACTAACGTCGAGAAACCAACTCCGGAGAATAGTCCTGCAGATGTTTTTATTTCATATGCTAGCGAGGATCGGCAAGTTGCAAGCCGATTGGCTGATATGCTAAGGGACTTGGGAGCAAGTGTATGGTTTGATAAACGCGAGCTAACTCTCTCAGATAAGTATGAAAATGAAATTACTTCTGCAATAGCAAGGGCAAAACGTTTTATGCCTGTACTATCTCGTGCGACATTGAAAGAAGAACCACGTTTTTTTAGAAAAGAGTGGTCAATCGCACACAGAGTGTTAGAAGATCGATTTGGATTGCCTTTTTTTGCTCCAGTTATTATAGATGACTGCAATCCGAATGATGTTCGTATTCCTAAAACATATCGTGATTGTCATATCATATCGTTCCAGAATGATGACATTGAGTTACAATTGAAAAAATTTATTCGATCAATACGTTAGCATATGCTTTCTATAGAAAATAATCCTTGGCTAGGACTAGAGTCATACTCTATTAATGACGCTTACAGATTTTATGGACGTGATCGTGATATAGAACTTGTTAGCAATGCCATTTATGATAATTTCATAACAACAATCTACGGTATATCAGGAGCAGGTAAGACTTCACTGTTGAATGCTGGCTTAACTCCTGCGTTGATTGCTGAAAACTACCTACCTATCCGAGTCAGACTTATTCATAATACAGATAAATCATATAGCACTCAAATTATCGAAGCAGTTTCCAATGCAATAGAGTCTGTTGGTGGTGAGGTCGAATATGAAGGAGCAATATCATTAGATGAGGTAGTAGAGCAAGAGAAGTTATGGTTCTTCCTACATACAAGACGTTTCTGGTCCAAGCATAATTATTCAATAAGACCAGTCATTTTTATTGATCAGTTTGAAGAATTATTTACAAAGAATGATGACACGTACAAAATTTCATTATTCTTTGAAATGATAAATGCCATTCAGTATGATACTCCACCTTCGAATACAAAAGACTTGTTGGAGAATGGAACCGATTATTTTGAATTACAATGTAATACTAGTAGGATAGTATTTGTCATAAGGGAAGACTTTCTTGCTCGCCTGGAAGATTATTCATATGGCATAGCGTCTTTGAGAAGAAATAGGATTGGTATAAAGCAAATGAATGGACATCAGGCATTAGAAGTTATACTGAATCCAAATCCGAACCTGATTACACGTGAAGGCGCTTTAAAAATTTTAAGCAAGGTGTCTGGTAAAGAAGTGATTGACTCTGATCGTTCATTGGGTAGACTTTCAGTGGATACATCAATTCTTTCTTTGTTCTGTTCTGAACTATATCAAAGAGCCGTAGAAGAAAATAGTGATACAATTACTACGAATATAATAGAAGAATTTGGTAGCAATATTATATCTCATTTCTACGCCAAATGTATGTCCCAAGTCCCATCTTCACTTGCCACATACTTGGAGAAACATCTGTTGACCTCTAATGGATTTCGCAATTCCGTTGCCCTCGAAGATATAGAGATACCAAAATTTACCAAAGAGGCTATTAATAATTCGCTCTTACTACTTTCCGATAAGCGTATAATTAGGATAGAAGATACAAACGGTGTTGACCGTGTTGAATTTACGCATGATGTTTTATGTAAAGTCGCGAAACAACATCGTGAAAATATTAATAAAGCTAAAGAAAGTAAAAGGAATAGATGGACGTCAATTCTTAAGTCACTCGATTTTTTGATAATACTTTTATTGACTTATTTGTCTTTAAAAAATGGAGATTCCATTATTAATGGACAGGCAGCAACATTGCGACTTTTGAGCCCTAATGCTATCGCGACAGCTTTATTATTCTATTATGCATGTTTGAATAAACGAAATGTGACAAGTGCGAGAACTCGTACGATTTCATCTATTGTATTATCGATATTGCTAATGGATTTACCTGATTTGTTGTTCGGCTTCGTTAACATGCAATTCATTGATTATATCTTCCATTTCGCTTTTCCGTTTTTGTGTATTCTACTGAGTGTTTTTGCTTTTAGAAAAGATGGTCAAGGAAGCAAGAAGCTATTGTTCTTATTATCAGGTGTATATATATTGCTTATATTTTTAGGATTAAAATACACATATAGAATATCTGGGTTATTAATTCTATTCTCATTCTTGATTTTAGTGCCATATAGGTATAGTAATGACAAGAAATCTTATATCTTTTCCATTATAGGATCAATATTCAACATAGTATATTTCCTAATCAATGAATCTTGCGATCCGTTGCTTGCATTTGTATGTATACTATACCCTCTGACTAGCGTTATATTTAAACATAAAGATAGTAAAGGAACTTTTAAGTCATCTATTAGTTCTTGCCTCAAGTTAGAAGTCTATCAATCCCATACATATCTCAAAGTAATTTTATTGTTAGTAGGGGTGGTGATCTTTTTTACGAGAAGCATCAAATATGGTGAGTCAATGTCTGAATATAACCTATTTTCTGGTGCATGTGTTGCTGGTTTGACGTTTGTATTTTTCACAAGTATTTTCAAGGCCACATCTGCAAAATTTAAGGATTTTATTGACAATAATTCAGATTTGTGCTTTTGGGGTGGTTTGATGTCATCCATAATCACATTAGCAATATTCTTTAGTCTATATATTCCATATGGATTTTTGCTTATTGTATTAATTTGGGCTTTCATTGGAGTTGTACTTTTAAAACAATATAAAATGAAAGCAAGTAGAGACAAAATGTCTTTTATTTCACTTGTTATAATATCATTTTTATCAATAGTATGTATCCCTTTAAATTGTATAGGCTATAATGTGGCCTCTCATATACAATATGGAAGGGTTCCAGGTCGTGTAAGTATAGCTCATACGAGTAATCTTTCTAACGAATTTATTATTATAAAGGACGTAAATGGTAATTATGGAGTACGTGACAGATATAACATTATTGTGCCTGTTGAGTTTAAAAAAATAATTGGAGCTGTTTCATATGGAATAGATGCAGACTACAAAAGAGGAATATTTTCTTATGACTGTGGGTCTGCCAATTATTATGAAGGGAAATATTTTCCACGATATAATACGTTCTCGCGAAGGCTGAGTCGATGGAGGGATTGCTATGATGGCCATGGTCCTAGTATAATTGCTAATAGCATAGCAGGAAATCGATCCTCGGATATTTCAGATCCGCCATATATAAATGAAACTAATATACCAAATATCATATTTACTCTAATGCAAGGTGCAGATAGTTTAGTCGTGTGGGAATGTAATAAACATCTGAATAATAAAAACTTATGTACCGCGTTAATTAGGTGTACGGCCGAATCAAGATTATCCCAAGATAAAACAGTTGATTATGCTTTAGAGTATTTAGCTTTATTAGATAAGGCAGATATAAATACTTCATTGTTGGCACGAAAAATAGCAGAGAATCAAGTTGATGATGGAGTAGAAGATTTTTTGAACGAATCGTATAAACTTTTGACATATGTTGATGATACCTCTTTCGTAAAGTTAATTTTAGATAAATTCTATACGCAAATACTTCCAACTAAGGTAAGTGCATATGAAAGATGGAAGAATTATAATAGTTTGTCAAAGTTCTATATGTATGGAAAGATGCCTGATCTTGCAGATAAATACGCATCAATGGCTATACAAATAGATACAATGATGAAGTATAGTTATTTGAGAAAAGTAGAGGCTTATATACTTAGTAAGAAATATGATGAAGCAGAGACTTTGATCCGTAGACATGGTATGGATGTTCATTGTGAGGGACCTCTTTGGGAAGGAATCCTTAAACAAGATCGTCATAGTAATGTTGATTCAACTATGTCAAAAGTTAAATACAATTTCCGTGGTTCTCTAGCAGATGACCTGAGTGAATTTGAATCTGATGGACTGATTAACCCACCATATGATGAAGCATATTTACAGATACTAGAAATTATTGGCCCCAAAAATGAGTCATATAATTCTGCTGAAATTAGAGGAGACAACTATCTGTGTAGGAAATATAGTTCTTATAATGGACCGATAGGTGAATATCATAAGGAATATGAGCTTGAATATCAGTTTTATATGAGAGATGGTAAGAAAATCTCGCCTTGTTATAAAACATACGCTGAAGGAATTGATGAGGATATTTTATTAGTAATAGATGAATTTAGCCATAAGAGAGTCTTTATCAATATGACTGGTAGAATCCCAACTGTCATCCGAGGCGAGTACGATCATGCCTGGCGCTTCTCTGAAGGCCTTGCCGCAGTATCAAATAATGGAAAGTTAGGGTTTATTGATAAGTTTGGTGTATATGCCATCGACACAACTTTTACATATACAAATAATTTAAAATATTACGTTGATAATTACAATCGTCAGCGGACTCATTTTGTAGACTTTACTTTCCATCGTAATTTATGCCCTATGGTTGACGATAATGGGAAATATGGATTGATTAATAAAGATGGTGATTGGATTTTGACGGCGGAATACGATGATATTAAATTTCTGCAACCTTTTAATACCTGGCTATTAAAAGTATATAAGGACGATTTGGTATCATATGGAGCAGCTAATTATGATGGTAAAGTCACAGTTCCTCCTGTATATGAACACTTTATAACCATTAATAATAATAAAGCATGCTGGGGTAACGGGGATAATTATTCCGTTTTAGATATTGGCACTAATAATCTAGTAAACGACTACATTGTTAAATGTGTTAGAGATGAGTTTACGGGTCAAAGTGAATGGCTTTTAACATATCCTACCGGGGAAATTGAAAAATATTCCGATAGTATTGTTGACTCTTCATGGGTCAGTTCATGCCACTAAACTAATAATCAGAATCCCTGAAGTATGCAAGATTTGTTTGTTAGTTATTTCACTGCGTAATCCGGACCAGGGTCGGCCACTCCTGTTGGAGTCCATCAAAAATGCCGGTCTGCGAACCGCAACCAATGGATACTAGCGACATCCAGTTGCCAGAAGAGTTAAATATGCTTATAGAGCAGATGTCCAAAAATGTTCATGAGGTTTGGGCGAAAAACCGCATAGAACAAGGGTGGACATATGGAGAAAAACGTAATGATGAGCTAAAGCAGCACCCCTGCCTCATACCTTATGAGGAACTTCCAGAAGTAGAAAAAGATTATGATAGAGATGCTACACTTGGGACTCTGAAACTCAAGTAGTATCTTACAGCAACTTAATCAATATAACCACTAGGGCTACGGCCAAAATTACCATACTGATCATCTTTCCTACTGAAACAGGATTAGATGCCAATGTGCTACCGCCTAAATTAAGATAGAAGTCTTCATTTGTAAAATTAGCTCCATGGGGGATATTATTTATCCTGTGCTTGATAATCATATCAATATCAGACTCAAAGCTATTGTCGTGTAATATAGATACATTAAAATCACAGAGCTCTTTTATCGATTCCGGTAGTTCTGGAAATTTGGGTAGATTAGGTTCCTTGACTACCGGAATTATTTTCTTGTTATATTTCAAAGCAGTCTCAATTTCCAAACGCATAATATCATTTGGATCAGAACACCTTTCTAATGATCTATCTGAAATCAACAGCAAAAACGCAGACGACGATTTGATGGCATCAGTTATTATATTTAGAAATTTTCCATCGACAATTGAATTGTGGTCAAAGAATACATTATAGCCTTTGCTTTTGAGTGCCCATAGGATTGAATTTGCAACATCCTGATCGGGATTTCTCCGATAGCTTATAAATACATCATATTTCTCCTTACCTTTCTTTAATACAGACAAGTTTGGAGGATTCATAACAATACGTGCCATGTTAATCGGTGTTAAAAAAATTGTATCATCTAACTAAGATAATAAATAGTCTATAACTTTTGTTGGCTTCCCTGTTAGTGTATCCTTTACATCTTAACTAGGTAAACTTTTGTCTAACATAAAGATGATGTGAAAGTGTTTTGTGTCTATACCTAAGTCGCCTAGATCGGTGCCCCAGTCTCTTTTCATGATTTTTTTAATATTTTGATTTCTTTTGCATTTTATAGCATAAGTAAAGAATGCTTTAATATATTTATTTTGACATAATAGGGACGTGATATAATTTGCATATTTGTTATCATTGAATAAATCGTCCATTATTAATGCTGTTCTTGCATATTTTTCAGCTTCTCTAAAGTCTTTGGTCATTAAACAACAGTAGGATAACCCATCGTATATTCTACTTCCTAGACTCTTATCTAAGTATAAAGCTTTTTTATAGTACTGTTTAGCAAGCTCCAATGACTCTTTTGAATCAAACAAGTAACTATAATTATTCCCTGCGATTTGATAACAAGAGGCCTTGCTCTTCGGCCCGTTATATCTTTCAGCTAGAGTTAATAGTATTTCATTAGATTCTTTATATTGTTGATTCTTTTTTAAAATTAATGCCTTGATGTATTCCAGATCATTTTTCCATTCTAGATTAACTCGTTTATCTACATAGGTATTCAATAAGATGTCTGCCTTCATGCAAAACGCCATATCTGCATTAAACAATCCAAGCAAATATAGAATCGAGACTTCTGAACACCAGAAATCACTATTGGTAAGATATCGCTTATAAAGGTCATATAGAAGCAATGCTTGCTCCTTTAATAATTCCATCTGAACTATGTCAGAATCGGATAGAGACCTATATTCGTCTAAAAGAATTTCAAATTTGATACTGATATAGAGATCTAATAAATCATCGACCTGTTTATATAAATCCCTTTCTATAAGAATTGATATTGCAGTATTGTATAATTCTGCAGTCAATAATGGATTATGATCGCGGTTGCCTCTTGCCTCATATGTTAACAATCTCACATGATAACCGATGTCATCATTGTTCACGAATTCTTTTCCATTA
>JAEIGA010011435.1_pt1 | contig 13476 bp, 21 predicted proteins | sample 9270691 | NCBI WGS metagenome assembly JAEIGA01 (sample SAMN17057246, study PRJNA624740) | gut metagenome | biome: biome; isolation source: fecal sample | host: Bos grunniens | place: China: Xizang | collected 2019
AAAAAGAGCCGGCATTTAAAAACACCGACTCTCGCAATCCCGTTTTCAGGGATCAGCTAAGCTTATTCATAATAGAATCCGCCGTTAACATATCCGTTAACAGTATCTTTTTCAGCGACTGTGCCCGGCATGTCTACAGAAGCATTCTGACATTGTATGTAACCGGATAGAGTGCTTATTGTAGCATTTTTATTTGATGCTCTGCCGTTGCCATTAGGGGAAAGCTCTGTACTTCCTAATCTTACAATTGAGCACTGCACAAAAGGCGCCGCAACCCAATCACGCGCGTTACCGCTTGCAGAATATACGGCTGTATCCGGCTGTAAGCTCATGCCTATTGCAGATTGCGTAATGCTTTTCATGTTACTTGCAAAAGATACCGGGTTAAGATTCATAGCAAAAGGAGCCTCTGAAAAAACAGATAAAGCGCCTGTACCATTAAGGCCTGCAACAGGTACATCGACGGCTACATTAGTGCTATATGTACCGATTATCTTTTGACCTGCAACAACTGTTGCTTTAGCATCACCTGTATTAACATCAACCTCATATGTTACGGATAGCACATCTTGTAAATAAATAGCCGGAACGGGTACAAGACCAATACCGGGGAGTCGGATACTGCATTTTGTAAACCTATCATCAAAATCACGCCAATCATTATAATATCTGGCGGGCTTTGAGATTGTTGTGCTTGATGATAAAGCATCTTTTGCAACATTTACGGACACATTTCCGACTGTAAAGCCCCAGGAGGGGACTTCAGATCCGCCGCCTGACACATCAAACGGAAACCATTTAACCGCTTTTATATATTTTGACGGGTCTGCAACTGCGGTAAATAATGCCTGTATTGCTTCGGCGGGCGTGCTAAAATGCAAATTAGTCCCGTCAAAATATGTTGATAAAACGGCTTGCACCTGTCCCGGGCTCATGATGTACTTTTTAAAACCGCCCTGGCCTACAGAGTACACAACAAGGTCATTACTTAATACATTTAAGTTACTTAACGTATCACCTTCAGTAATTACATTTTGAACTTCTTTAATGGTAGGCATAACAAGTGAATCGGCTATATCAGCATTATACCCATTAGCAGACCTTACTACAAAAGCGGCTGTATTTCCAACATTTGCTTTATACGTTGCCATAGTATCAACTTCAAGTGAAAACTGCGTGATGTCTTTAGTCACCTTGATTGCATCCGATCTGAAGTAATAGCGCCCAAAATCTGCTATATAAAAATAGTTGGCGCTGTCAGGAACGCCAACAACTTCAATCTGCGGATTTTCAACAGAACAGGGATTCTTAAGGGATACGGTTATTTCCGTACCCCCTGAAGGCTGTTTTGTTGAGTTTTTCCGCTTGTTAAAATTCGACCAATATTTAACCTTCATTTTAAAACTCCTTTCATTGTTGCGGTTGATATAGGTCCATAGATGCCATCTATGCCAATCTTATGCATCTTCTGAAAGTCCTTAACGGCTGCATAAGTCTTAGCGCCAAAAATGCCATCTTCAGCAAGATTATAACCGATATAATTAAGATCCTGCTGTAAATAATTGACCTGTACGCCCCTGGATCCGATTCTGAGTGTTGGATTTGCAAGCGGGGGAATAACTTTAATCGGTATATAATCGGCATATTCTACAAAAGGAAGTAATCCCCATTTCATCCAATTGCGATCTGTGTATAAAGTTATCTGTGCGCCATCCTTCCATGAGGGAGTTGCTTCTATTACTTTATTATCACCGATATAAACGCCGCAATGCCCGGTCATCCATAAGAAAGCACCAACGGGAATATTAGGATTATTAATAAGCTTGCATTTTGTGACTCCGTTACATATATCAAGAAGTCCTTTTTCGGTCACATCCGGCACGCCCATTTCTCCAAGTGTATGATCCTTATTATATACAGTACCGCCGTAAGTTTTTGAAGGATCCGCAACAAAACCGGATAATGCGGCTTTAACAAGTCCGCAGCAGTCAAAGCCAAAAGAGTTGTTAGGCATTGCGTTTATCTTATCAGCTCTGTCCTTCCTTGCGTTATAAGGATAAGAATTGATAGCACGATCTTTTCCCTTTTTTGTAAGAGTAAGACCAAAACCGCCTTTAACATAAAGTGTCTTAGCGTTAACGGCTGTCATAAGATTTGCTACAAAATCAGATGATCTCATATCTTAATCCCTCCCGCACTGCAATTCAATCTTGTCAACGAGCTTCTGCATTGCGATAGTATTGTTATTTATCGCTTCTGTCATCTTCTGCACTTCCTCTTTGTGCTCCTTCCTCATGTTTTCAACCTCTTTGTTGTTCTGGTCAGTCTGGTATTTTACATACCATCCCATAGCGATACATGCAACAATAGGGAATCCGACTGAGCCGATTAATGTGGTAATTGTGTTTGCGTCCATAGTCTTTACCTCCTTTTAAGTTTTGAAACGCTTTTTATAATTTAAAATCATGTCATACATTGAATATTTTTCAAACTTCATGCGGCCAACAACGATTTCATTCCGTAGGTCTATCGCATAATCATAATAAAAAGCTATCTGCCCGGCATCTGTGTTAAGGTCATATGTTACAGGAGCATTACATCTTGAGCTGCACATATACCACCCGGATGATTCATTTAAGTAAATATAGAAACACTTGTTCTTGTAAGTTAATTGTATCATAGGTTTATAGCCTTTTAAAGCGTTTTTATTTATTGCAGTAAAATCGTTATAAGCAAACTCATTACTGAAGGCCATATGCCCCCATGCTGTATCATGCATTGCTTTATAAATACCGGTCTTTTTCTCTGCATCCATCATCTCATCAGAAGTCTTAAGGATACGGATAAGGATTCCGCGCTGATCAAGATATAAAACCTCCTGATGTTTTATAGACATATCTGCGATTATGTCAGTTATCTCAAGCACTTCACATGTATAATTGAACACGTTAACAGCATTGGCAAGGCATATCAATTTGAGCTCAGATCTTCCGCGAAGTGTTCTATCTCTGGCAACAGTCTTGTAGAGCTCCATGACCTGTTCGCCCTCTTTGCGGTTTATGCGCTCCCAGGGCTGCGGTATAAACTCATCAAATATAACTTCTTCGGCATCCGACATATCAAAACCCTTGTATTTATGGATTGCAGATAAAGATAAAAGATAACCGAGAGGAACTCCGGCAGCGCCCCCATCATCGGCGCAACGATAAAAGGACCCAAGGCCTTCATCAATCTTAAATGCTTTTATATTTTCGCCGGTATCTCTGTTTATGGACTTATAAGGCGATAGATCTACTTCAAAGCCCCCGCCTTTTTCTCCTAAATGATTACCGGCGCAAAGCATGTTAACGTCATTATTGCATCTTTTTATAAATACATGCTTCTTATTTTCTTTCAGACAGTCCATAAGCGCCCCATAGGTTTTACCGGTATTTCTTCCGCCTATCACGATATAGCACCATGCATCCGGATAATCCCGCAAGTCATCCGCTATATTATAGTAAATCCCAGATTTCCGTTTGCTCATAATCAATCACCTCTATTTCTTCATTAAATAAATCAATGTCCCTGGGTATCCTTGCATCATTAATTACATAGTCGCAAGGGCTGAGATCAATGCTGTCCCCCGTTAGGTTGCCTTTTCTGTCTGTATAAATATCATCAACGAATATGTGTGTATGCTGAAGCTTACCGGACTCCGTACCGGGGAATTTTGCATAAGTCTTAAAATTATCAATGTTGTTCTTAAGGGATACAGCGCCCTTTTTGGGAACACCGGCAACAGTTATCTTAAGGTCACCCCCCATAACAAAATTATCGCCTTTTGCTACAAAAGGTCTTTTAACATAGCATTTAGAGTGAAGCGTTTTAAACTGCATATATTTTCCGTCATCTTCAGCAACTCCGGGGTAATAAAGCTTTCCATTATACATAACGCCTTTATAACCGCGCGCATTTAACTTTTTGATGCAATTTGCATTGTATTTCTCGATTATATCCATATCAAAGCCGGTTGCATAAACGCTATCTGTATCGGAGTAAAGCCAGGTTTCAGTTTCAGGGACGCACCGCCCGAGCCTGAACAGATTGCGCTGCGCATATGCAGTACACCATACACCAACGGGATAAGGAAGGAAAGAATTGTGATTATTAAGAAATTTTTCATATTCCTTTTTAGGGTCAAAGCCTTTTCTGACGTGATAATCCCCGCTCTTAAAATGCTCCTTTTCAAATCCTTCACCAATGTCACATTCTTCATATATCTCATCAATAACCTCTTTAACGGGTCTTTGTGCGCTCATTCCATAACATGAATTAAGCTTTCCTTTTTCTATGCAGTACAAAACAGGGTCAACGCCCTTAAGCTCTGTCTTAAGCCTGTAACGCTCCCATACATAATCAGTGAACCACTTAGGAAGATAATCTTTATAGGATGCATATACATTTAAGAGCTTTATGCCGTTTTCTTTCCATTTATATTGAGAACAGAATAAACGGAAGTCTATTTCATTCATCCATATTTCAGCATAGTCCCCGGAGATGCAACGCCCGTTGTCTGTTATACAGTTTAAGCTGCTTTCACACTTAGCAAGCGCAAGTGTCGGCATCGGATCATGCGGGTCAATAAGCTCAAAATCTTCAACAACAACCTTAAATATAAATGCATAATCTTTGTTCTTTATGATATATTCCGGAGTGATATTTTCTCTCTGGACCTTCCAGAACTGTTCTGAAGGATATTTTTCTGTAAGCAGTACAAAAGGATAAGATGATGAAAAGTCAAAGCACTGCGCCCATGTATAAACAAAATCAACCGCGTATCTATTAGCATGTGTATAACCACCATGAAAACAGAGCTCCAATATCTGTTGTATAAAATATTCCTTCGGTTGGATCTTTAAGAAAAAGTTATCATGTGCGTGTTTTTTTCTTCCTTCGTTTCGGCACTCACCTCTTACAATTCCGGTTGCAGTAAGGGGAAGTGATGAAAGAGTTTTGTGAAGCTGTGCTATTGTAACATCAATACATTCAACTCCGGCAAGTACATCATGTTCTATATAAAGAAGCTCATCCTCAGAAAGCTTATCAGATTGATTGCGGCACTTATCATAATCCCATTTACCCAGAGCCTTTTTTGTATCAACATTTAAGTCTTTTGCCCATTTATCAAGAGATCGCTGCGCAAGTGCAAGGGAATCTTTAAAGATGATACCATTATCCCAAGTGATGGAAAGCGGATAAAGCGGCTTAGTGTTAAGCTGATCTTTAGGAAATCCGAATTTTTCAAACATAAACTTTCTTATAAAAACCCAGTCATAAGAAAGGTTATGCCAGAAGATATAAATAAGCTCACCTTCAAGCTGTCCCCTGACGCGTCCAAGCATGTCACAAAAGTCCCTGGGGGACTGTCCCCAGAGCGTGACAAGGTTACGGCCGTAAGCACGAAAAGCAACGGACCAAGCGCAAATATGATTGTCTTTCTTAGAAAGACCCTCTTTTTTGCTTGTTTCCGTATCCGCCATTATGATTACATTATTATATGTAGTTTGAGATTTATTTGAACGCCGCTTGACGATTATGTGCTTTAATAAGGAAAAATCAAAATCCTCCCAATAAAGCATTTTATATTCCGGCCAAGCTGCCGACTCTTTCCGGGCTCTTAATGTAGCCATATGTTAAAGCTCCTAATCATTAAAATAATCTTCAATGTCAGTTTCTGAAGCATCAAGCCAATCTGACGCATTGCGGATAGCATTTCTAACTTTTCCTGCCTGTTCTTTATCAAGTCCGATCGCGTTTTTAACTGTTGACGATCTCAGGAGCTTAAGAGCAACTTCCTTCTGGATGTCATCAACTTTTAAGTTGGTATTCTTTCCCATTTCATCAACAACCTGTGCGCTATGGATTGCACCGATCGCACGCATGACAGTCTTTGAACCATATTGAGCGGAAAGCTTTTGAAATTGTCCGCTTTCAAAGAAATCCCCCATGTCCTGCCAATTAAAGTTTGTTCCGTATTTTTGGTTGATAACATCAGCTTTATTCTGGTATACGTTTACAATACCGGACTTCGTTGACGTTGGTGCAGTCAAGTATTCTTTAGCGATTGCAAGCTTAGCCCTAAAGAGCTTCGGATCTTTATCCGGATCCGGTATCTTTGCATTAAATCTTGATTGTCCATATCCGGCAAGCTCTTTCTGAGCTTTTGCATATGCATAAGATAAGACATGCTCAAAACCTTGCTCCTTTGCAAGCTTTTCATTTCTTACCATTCTCTGATCAGCTTGCTTGAAAAGTCTTACCGCATAAGCTCTTTCTGTTTCTCCGGGACGTCTGCTAACGTCCGTTTGTTTGTATTCTCCGACTGTTTTTTGCGCCATCTTCTAAAATCCTCCTCTCTATCCAGGGAACAAAGCCAACTTATAATTGTACGGCTTGAATTGTTAAACACCTTTGAATAAATACAATGCATTACACATCACGCCCCTTCCCGTCCTGGATAAGCCAGACAATAAAAGCACCGACAAAGGAAGTCACTATAAACATAAGAATTGCAAATAATATATCAAGAATTGAAATTGCCATGTATTTAATCCTCCCTTATATACATATCTTCAAACTCAGTTATTGCATTTATCATAAACTCCGGAGTGATCCTCTCAAGCCAACCGCCGCGGGGGCTTGTCCCATAATCACCGAATAACATTATAAAAATGCTATATAAATCATCTCCGTCCGTTGTATGCTTACAATTGTGTTTGGCAAACCTGTTTTTTAATTCTTCACACACCTCTTTTACTTCACTATCACTTCGATTGTACCAAAACGCCGCAAGTATCATTCTAATCAAACAATCATATTGAAAAAATGTTTTAGAATCCATATTCACCTCCATAAACCAAGAAAAGCCGGAGCCATATGACTCCGACTCCCTTGAACACCCAAAAACCAACGAAAGGAAACACCCTGATTATAACAAAGCTTCAATGCCTTTTTCAATAGCTTCTTTATCGGCATCTGAAAGTTCTACATAGACGACATTATAATACTTGTCATCTTTGCCCTTGCGCTGCGGGAAAGTAGGGAAAGAATATTCTTTTCCGTCCTTTTCTCCCTGGATAAGAATACATCCGTAGATAGTGACACCGTTGATCTTCACATCAAATCCAATGTTGTTGTGTCCGTTCTTCTCCGGAAATTCAACAGCGCGGAGCACCTCGATCTCGTGATCAACTGCCTTTGTTTCCTTTTTCTTACCTACTGCCATAATTTAAACCTCCTTATTGTTCTTTCTGGCGTTTTTGATAGCTCTTTTTATATCAGCCTTTGCGGATGCATTGGCTTTTATAACGCACTTCTTACATACATTTATACATGTTCCGTCATCAAGCTCTATTCCGACTCCGGCCGGTATGCCATACTTATCATTACCGGGATAGAAAAGAGCCCCGCACATGTCACATTTAATCTTATTCTTCATCCATATCCTCCAATATTATATTTATAGCATCACCGGCACACGTTACATAGTGATTGGTTAAAGATGTGTGCTCATTCGGTGATATAATTCCGTTTTCTTCGCAGATGATCAGAAAATTATCTATGTCCTCAAGACATTTAGTAACCGCCCATACAGTTGTAAGGCCGTTTAAATGCTCACTGCATAACAGGTCAATCATATCTTCAGCAGTCAATCAAAACACCTCCATTCATTAAGATTGCCGGAGCTTCATCCGGATGATGATCCGATGCGGCAAAAGCCGTTACCATGTCATAAGCATCAACTAAATCTTTAAATTCTCCGATGATGCGGCCATCTGAAGGACCACCGGCAATTAAAACTTCATACATTTTCCATCACCTCCAAATTCTCTATATAATAATGTTGCAATCCTCTTTCTGTCATCAGGCTCATCAAAAGCCGTTTCGATGATAGTTGAAAGTGCTGCGGTAAATCCGGTGACTTCGGATGGTCCTGACTGAGCGATCGCGTTTAAAAGTTCCCTTGCTGTTGCAATCACAAATCCAAGCTCACCTTTACATACAACCTTAAGTTCCCCACCTGAATCCTCTGCTGTGATAATGTTCCTTTTGTTCATTTTGTTTCCTCCTTATGATCTTCGATAAATATTGTTTCCATTCTGTCCCCATGCTCTTTTCCGTACTTTATCCGGACTGCATCAAACTTGACTCCGCAACAGGGACAAAAATATGGAACCTGATGACTATCCATCATAAAATTCTGTTCACATTCTGTGCAGATATAAGTATCTTGATACCATTCATCCGGACAATCATAAATAGTTAAGACTGTGTTCATTGTTCTCCTTTCCGTAGCTCCTTGCTACAATAACCACTATAAACCCAAAATATGAATAAACTTTTATATAAATATGAACAGATTGTAAACATATATTTAACAAAATATTGACAAACACTTGTTCTTATAATACATTATAGGTGAAAGCTCCGGGGCGGATCAGCGGATGACCCCCATATGCATTTATGGTCCGCTTGCTTAGTCATCAGCCAACCGCTCCGGCTCTTTCCGGAAGGAGGTATATAATGAAGATTGCTGACGTTTTAAAGCTTAGCTTATCAGGCTATAGCGCAGACCAGATCAAGGAGCTTAAGGCTATGGAGGCGGATGCTCCGGAGATCATTGACATTGCCAAAAATGGAAAAGGCTTTGAGGAAGTCAAAGAGCTTTACACTTTTTCAAAGGACTTGCTCTCTGAGGAAGGCAAGAAACCGGAGGAAGATACGGGCAAAAGTGACCCGGCTACTCCCCCGGAACCGAAAGAGGATGAAGATCTTAAGGCTGAAAATGAGAAGCTTAAAAAGACCATTGAGGATTTACAAAAGGAGAATAAGCTTAAAGATCTTTCCGGGGATAAGCCCAATGAGATTGACGAGCTTAACTCCGTAATCAGTTCGTTCATGTAATAAGGAGGTAAAAGAACATGGCAAGAGTTTTGACAGTTAAAGATGCACATACTCTTATGAATCAGCTTGTCAGACAGGCAACAGGCCAGGCGGCTATTGCAGTAGTTGATGCATCAACTTTTGTTTCTGCCGGTGAAAAGGTCCTTGCAACCGGAACAGAAAACACAATGAACGCGCTTTCACTCGTCCTTGGCCGTACTTTTGCGGCTGTAAGACCTTATAAGGCGCGCTTACTGTCTATAAATGCTATCAATACCGGCGTTTATAGTCACAGAATCCGTAAAATTTCATATTATACTAAGGACGCTGTTGCATCCGGATGGTTTAACACCGATCTGTACACCAACCATGCAGACGGATTTACAGCCGGGGAAAATATCGGAGGTACTCCCCCTGTAGCTCAGTCAACCAAATCACAGTGGGAGCAGAACGTTCCCATGCCCCTTGAGATCAACTTCGGCGGATCTTCAACCTGGCAGGACTGCATCACTATGTATGAAGATGAGCTTCAGCAGGCATTTAATTCCGAAAGCTCTTTCAATGCATTTATCGAAGGTATCCTTGTTAATCATGGAAACCTTATCGAGCTCCAGAAGGAAAGCTTTAACCGCATGACGCTTCTTTCTGCAGTTGCCGCGCGTAACTACTTAAGTGCTAACTTTGCAACAATGAAGATCAATCTTACTGCTGCATATAACTCTTACTTTGGAACAACTTACACCACTGCACAGCTTCAGAGCACTTATCTCACATCCTTCCTTGAGTTCATGACTGCAAAGGTTAAGGAAACTATGGATCGCTTCACCGAGAACGGAACCGCTTATCATGATCCTATGACTAAGACTGTTGACGGTGTAACGTATTCAATCCTTCGTCATACTCCTAAGGAGCGCCAGAGATTGCTTCTTTATGGTCCTCTTTTCAGGATGGCTGAAGCTATTGTTAAGCCTGAGATCTTCCGCCCTGAATACCTCGATATGGATAAGCAGTTTGAAGCGGTTGAGTTCTGGCAGTCAAACGCATCCGAAGCAGCAAGACCCCAGGTCATTTTTAACGGCGCTTATATGGATGCTAACGGCGATCAGGATGCAACCGGCACACAGACTATTTCTTATCTTGTCGGCGTGCTCTTTGATGAGGATGCACTTATGACGGATTACCAGCTTGAGCGCGCAACTGTAACAGGTCTTGAAGCACGCAAGGGCTACAGAAATAACTGGCTCACTTTTGCAAAAAATGCGATCGTTGACCAGACCGAGAACATGGTAATTTTCACCATGGAGGATTAAGGAGGATAAAAGATGCCCGGTTACGTACCTTTTAATTATGAACAAATTAATATTGCGGCCGGCACTTATAACCCTTCACCTGTTAAAGCTTACAATAACAGATCTTTTGCATTTTGGGCCCGCTCGCTCTTTCAGCGGGCTCTTAGTGTAGTTGAAATTGATCTTCCGGATGATTGGTCCGGTACGATCTATGATTTCTTTTGTTATTGTCTTTTCAAGTGGGGTTATCTTCCGGTTTTTGAGCTTGATGAGCTCGGAAAAGTATTTCAGCCCGGAGATCTTGGCGGATATAACTTTTGGTATGCTCCGACTTTTTCAGTTATCTCTAATCCCGTTTTAAAGGGTAAGTCTTTAAAGCTTGCTATAGGTGATTCAAAAGTTGATAACGCTGATGGTATATGCGAAGTGTTAAAACTTACCCCGGATTATTATGGCATATGGGACATCATTGAATATTATGCCGCTAAGCTTTCAACCCTTGATAATGCTATCGACATGTCACTTATTAATAACAAGTTTGCTTTCTTCTTAGGAGCTAAAAATAAGGGCATGGGCGAAGCACTTAAAAAGATGCTTGATAAGATAAACAAAGGGGAGCCCGCTGTTATATATGATTCTAAGATGGCTGATGATCCTACATCAAAAGACGTTCCTTGGCAGTTCTGGGATAGAGATCTTAGAAAGTCTTACTTAACAACTGAGCAGCTTGCAGACTTTAAAACCCTTCTCCATAATTTTGACACGGAAATTGGTATTCCTACACTTCCGATCGAGAAGAAAGAGAGGATGATTGATGCCGAAGCCAGGAGCACAGACCAGGATGCACTTTCAAGATCTGATGTATGGATAAAAACATTTAATGAGTCCGCTAAAGCAGTTAATGAGCGTTACGGCCTTAATATTTCAATGAGAAGGAAGGAGGTAAAGACAGATGGCGACACTGAGCTTGATAGGACTGTATAACTATGATAACACGCTTTTTGATGGTCTTTCACTTCCCTCCGGCATTGATAAAGATATATGCGTCAATGAGATCTTAAGAAGATGCGGAGAGTTTGAGCTTATTTACAGTGACCTTGATTTTAATAAGTCCATGATCACACAGTTTGGAAATAAGCATAACCGCACTTTTACAAAATGGGTTGAGGGACTTGCTGAGGAGTTTAATCCGCTTCATAACTATGATAGGCACGAGATTTATACGGATACGCATAAATCAAACGCTGTATCTAATAGCGCAACAAGCACATCATCAAACGCTGATAGAAAAGTCAGTGCTTATGATGCATCTACAATGCAGCCAAAGGAGCAGGAAGAATCCGGCGGAAGTGGTACGGGGTCCGCAGTAAACACCTCTAATGATGAAGTAAAGCACGAAGCTCATCTTTATGGTAACATCGGCGTTACTACATCAACCCAAATGCTTGAGGACTTCTTAAGGGTTGAAAGATGGAATATTTATGAACACATTGCAGATATATTTTGTGATGAGTTCTGCATCCCTGTATATTAGGAGGTGACCAAAATGAAAGTTGTGATTATTTCTAAAACTACTTTTGATAGTGTACAGTTTACAGGGGTAACAAATATTGCTTATTCCGGCAATATTGTTACAATTACATTATCAGGTGGTCAGACCGCCGCTTATAATCTTAATGATTATTCAATCGGCATATTATGGTAGGAGGTGAATAAAATGGGATTTTGGAACAGGTACCCTTACACAGATTTCCATGAGCTCAATCTTGATTATATACTTAAGAAGATGAAAGAGCTTGAAGCAGATCTTGATGGACTTCTGGCCGAAGCTGTCAGACAGGCAACCGAAAATGCTAAGAATTACGTTGATGAAAAGCTTGCTGATGTTATAGCACAGTTTAATCAGCTTAAGTATGCAGTTGATGACTTATCAGATCAGTTTGAAGGGCTTGAAACCGCTTTTGATGCCTTTACGGAATTAGTTGACAGAAAGATTGAAGTAATACAGAACACTATTGATTCAAGAATTGCCGGAGTCAATGCAAGAACGGATGCACTTATTGCATCAAATAACGAGTTCTTACTTGCTGAAATGGGGCGATATCTTAATCAGATCACAGTGACTAACTACTTCACCGGCCTTGATACAACTATACAGGACATGTTCAATTATCTGGCTATGCTGCATCTTAATGATTCAATCACTTATGCAACAATGGCACAGAGATCAAAGACTTATACTTATCTTGTAAACCTTAACATGACATACACTAATTTAGTTATGCATGGTAACACTTTATATGTTTAATTAAAGGAGGTATTTATTATGCAGCAGACATCAAATTATAACCTTAATCTTCCTGAGGGAACCGACATTGTAAACCCTCTTGTAGATTACAACCCCAACTTTACAGTCATTGATGGAGCAATGAAGGCTAATGCAGACCGCACTGTTGGCCGCGCAACTTGCATCAAGTCCGGCACTACTCATGTAGTAACCAGAAGTAACACCGGATCCAACATCATCAACTTTACTGCAACTGGAGATTGGAACGAAGGCGATACTATGACGATTGATTCTGTAATTGTTAGCGTTTTCCTTCCTGATGGCAGCGCCGCGCTTAATGGGTCTTATCTTATTAATACTGAGGTTTTTGGTATTCTTAACGGAACAAGATTTACTCTGTATACTAATGCAGTTGACATCCCTGAACAGAGCGCCGCAAATACTTCATATGATAACACTAATAGCGGCCTTACGGCTACTAATGTGCAGGATGCTATTGACGAGGTTGCATCTTATGAGAATAATCTTGGAACATCTGTAGCCCTTGGAAACATCACAGCTTATACCCCCGCGTCTGAAGGATATCTTTTTGCAAGTGATGACGACACCGGAACAGGTGCTTTTATCATTATCAATGATGCATCTGAAAACTTTATAATGGCAGCAAATAACGGTTATAATGTGAATATTGGTAATTTAGTAACCGCCCATGTCTACAAAGGTAGAAACTACACAATATCGCATAGAACCGGCACTCTTAATTGCAAGTTTATCCCTATTGTAATAAGCTAAGCTGCATCCCGTTGCGGATATGCGGAGCCTGGATCTTGATAAAAGGTCCGGGCTCTTTTATGTTTCACAGAATGTTTCACAGAATGTTTCACAGAATGTTTCACAGAATGTTTCACAGAATGTTTCACAGAATGTTTCACAGAATGTTTCACAGAATGTTTCACAGAATGTTTCACAGAATGT
>JAEIGA010011436.1_pt1 | contig 13475 bp, 8 predicted proteins | sample 9270691 | NCBI WGS metagenome assembly JAEIGA01 (sample SAMN17057246, study PRJNA624740) | gut metagenome | biome: biome; isolation source: fecal sample | host: Bos grunniens | place: China: Xizang | collected 2019
CGTTTATCCCCTATAACCTACGTGCTGCCTACGGAATACCTACTCCCGAGAAGCATGAGGCGATGTATGCCTACTACTTCTATCGCTTGATTCAGCGTGCTAAGAGAGTGACGATGCTACATTGCTCACGTGCCGACGACAAGAGCACGGGAGAGTGTAGTCGATATATCCATCAACTTGAGTACGAGTCGCCATACGAGATTGAAAAGGTATCTATGGGTGTCGACCTTAGTGTCGATGAGGTTGGGGTCATTAGTGTTGCTAAGGGCGAGTATGAGAGGTCAATCCTCGAGAAGTATCTGTCGGAAGGCGAAAATGCCCTATCGCCCACTGCCCTATTTAGGTATGTGGAGTGTCCGTTAAAGTTCTACCTACACTCCGTAGCCAAGTTGCGCACGCCCGATGAGATATCGGAGACTATTGATGCCCTTATGTTTGGTAATATCCTACATGAGAGCATGCAGGAGCTGTATGAGCCTTTTGTTGGTAAGCAAAACCCACATCAAGATATTGCCTCTATACGTAGGCGTGATATTGTGGACGAGGTTGTTGATAAGACTATATCACGACTAATTTATGGTGCAGATAAGAGTGTTGTAGAGGAGTTCTCGGGCGACACTATTCTTGTGCGTGATATTATCGTTAAGTATATCATGCGAGGTATCATGCGCTACGATGCCTCTCGTGAGGGCTTTACTATTAGAGGCCTTGAAGATGATGTAGAGTATAGTTATCCACTATCTAACGGCAGATTTGTAAAGCTATATGGACGTGCTGACCGCATAGACGAAAGGGCTGATGGCACTCTACAAATTATTGATTATAAGAGTGGTAATGTGCCTCATCTCGAGTTTAATGGCGTTGAAGGATTGTTCCATGGCTCGGCCCATGAGCGAATATCCAATGTGTTCCAGACGCTGCTTTACTCTATGATGCTCTATAAGGGTAAGCGTGTTGAGTCGATGCCAACGCTCTACTATGCATCGAAGATGGTTGGCGAGGGCTACTCTCCAAATATTGTTGACTTAAGTCAAAATGTCGATGTTGATAAATATTCAACTATTGCTGCTGACTTCGAGGGCGAGCTAAGTTCGATGCTTGAGGAGCTGTTCGACTACAACAAGCCATTTGTGCAGTGCGAAGATGCTGATATGTGTAAATATTGTGACTTTAAAACAATTTGTCGACGATGAAGCGAGCAAAAATATTGAGTGCAAGTGCTGGCTCAGGAAAGACATATCAGCTGGCATATAAGTATGTTCGAGATGTTGTTGAGCGCCCCGAATTGTATCGTGCTATACTTGCTGTAACGTTTACAAATAAGGCTACTGAGGAGATGAAGTCTCGTATTTTGCGTGAGATACATCTCTTGGCTTCAGGACAAAAGAGCAACTATATCGAGAAACTATGCTGTGAGCTGGCGATGTCGGAATCGGCTATTCGCAAGCAGGCTATGCGTGCTCGAACACTTATTTTGCACGACTACTCACGCTTTAGTGTGCTTACAATCGATAAGTTCTTTCAGCGTATAATCCGTGCATTTATCAAGGAGCTTGGTATAGATCTAAACTACAATATTGAGCTCGATCCCACGATGCTTCTATCTCGAAGTGCTGATAGCCTTGTTGAAAATATTGCTACTAATGAGGAACTTAAGAGATGGATGCTTGAGTTTGCCGAGGAGCGTATAAACGATGGTACTCGCTGGGATATGCGTGGCGACTTGCGCTCGTTAGGTAGCGAAATATTCAAGGAGAGTAGCAAGGAGCGAATGAAGCTTCGTAAGTCGAAAGAGGAGCTTGGCGATATTGTCTCAAAGAGTATTGCCAATGCCGAGCGTGCTAAGAACTACTTAAAGAGTCTCGGACAAAAGGGCGTAGAGATTATCGCTAAGCGCAACCTCGAAGCAGATATGTTTGCGGGTAAGTCACGTAGCTTTGTTTATAGGTTTAGTAAGTATGCTGAGGGCGATCTCTCGGAGCCAACGGCTACGATGCGTAAGGCTGTGGAGAATATAGAGCTGTGGTATAGCAAAGATGCTGGTGCCAATGTTCGTGATGCTGCTACAGAGCTTCTGCCTATACTCGAGGAGATTTGCAAGGTGTATGCCTCTGTTGAGAGGGATATAAATACTGCTAAGCTGTTACATGGCAACTATCGTAGCTTTGCTCTGCTTGCTGACCTGTATGAGCAGGTGACGAGTATCTGCGAGAGGGAGAATATCATGGTGCTTGGCGAAACAAAGCATATACTATCTACGTTTGTTGATGGTAGCAACGCTCCGTTTATATACGAGAAGGTGGGTAATCGTTTTGAGCGATTTATGATTGACGAGTTCCAGGATACCTCGGTAAGAGAGTGGCAGAATATGCTTCCGTTGTTGCAGAATGCCATGTCGGAGAGCGAGGCATGCTCGGTATTCATTGTTGGCGATGTTAAGCAGTCGATATATCGTTGGCGAGGTGGCGATTGGCGCCTTCTCCAAGATGTTGCTATCGAGGATTTGGGACGTGACAATGTAAAGGTAGATTCGCTTGAGCATAACTTTAGAAGCCTAAAACAGATTGTCGATTTTAACTCTAATATAATCGATTCTGTAGTCTCGATAGATAATCAATATCTCAATAATGTTGTTGATAATGCGCTGAGTAATAAGGATATTGACAAGTCACTTCATTCATCGCTTTATGATATTATTGCAACAGCGTATAGTAAGCATCGACAGATATTGGGCAACGAGAATAACGATGAGGGATATGCCGAGTTGATGTTCTATGACACAACTTTAGGCGACTCGCCATTTATCGAGGTTATTGAAGATGCTATTAGCCGAGGATATAGGTATCGAGATATTCTTATCTTGGTGCGTGGCAAGAGCGATGCAAGCAAGGTTGCAGCTCAACTATTTGCTTATAAAGAGCAGAAGTTTACATCGCAGGGTAAAAGTGGATTTAATGTTTTAACCTCCGACTCGCTAACTATCGAAAATAGTGAGATTGTAGAGTTTGTTATCTCTCTGTTTAGGTTGGCGGTAAATGCCAATAACGATGTTGAGCGAGGTCTCTACAATCGCTTCTTAGGTAATAGCCTTGAGCGCAGGTTTGATGATGATGATGAGGCATTCTTCACGCATGTTGCACACCTATCGCCTATGGAGGCATTTGAGGCTATTGTCATGCGCTATAAGCTCTATGAGCGCAAAGAGCAGATTGCCTATCTCCAGGCTATGCATGAGGGTATTGTGGCATTCTCTACCTCTCGAATATCAGATATTCAGCACTACTTGGAGTGGTGGGAGGAAAAGGGTAAGAATGAGGTGCTTAGTGTGGAGATGACTGATGATACTATCGAGATTTCGACAGTGCATAAGGCTAAGGGCTTGGAGCGAGATGTAGTGATAATCCCATATTGCAAGTGGGATACAGCGCCCAAGGCCTCACTCCAGCCTGTTATCTGGTCGAAGGCTGCTAATTGTGGCGATGTCGCTGAGATTGGAGAGTTTCCAGTGGTCTATGGTCGAGATATGCAGAACTCGGCATTTGCATCGGACTATTATGTGGAGTTGGTAATGAGCCATGTCGACGCTGTTAACCTGCTCTATGTGGCGATGACTCGAGCTTCACAAGAGCTTTATATGATAGTTCCTTCTCGCCTAAATACCAAGTCGAAAACCGACTCTGTGAATAATATTGTACCACTGCTTACTATGGCAGCAGATAGACAATATCCCGATGCTGAGATTGTCTCGGGTGTAGATGGCGTCTATCGTAAGATTCATAAGTGCGGAACGAAGCTTAACGTAAGTCGAGGCGAGGCGCAAACGAAGATGGGAAATATAATCTTGGATAGCTATACGTCAAACACCCCTGAAGTGAAGGTGCGCTATCGTAGCCAGCGTTTTGCTAAGGAGGGTGTGGCTGTGACTCGGGAGCTGCAATCGTTGGGTATTCGCCTACATAGCGTGTTTGAGGGCGCTACGACGTTTGAGGAGCTATGTCGCAATATCTCTCGCATGGAGAATGATGCGCTTATATCGCATGACGAGGCCCTAAGCATTAAGACCAAGGTCGAGAGCTTTATGGATAATGATACTATTAAGGAGTGGTTCTCGGCTAATTGGGACGATGTTAAGTGTGAGTCCGAGATACTCTCTTCCGATGAGGTGCGCCGTCCTGATAGAGTGATGATTCGTGGTCGTCGAGCTGTTGTTGTTGACTATAAGTTTGGAAATAGTGTCGACAGCGGATATAACACTCAGGTATCAGACTATATGGAGTTGCTCCAAAAGATGGAGCTTTACGATGATATTGAGGGTTATGTTTGGTATTTAAATCTTGGCGAGGTGGTTAAAATTGGTTAGTATAAAGATTGTTACTATATTTGCACAATGTTTAAATCGATATATAGAGTTATTCCCAAGAGCTATCGCCGCAAAACGATATTTGTTGCGATAACAATCTTTGTGCGAGCGTTGCTTAACTTTGTAGGTGTGGCGATGCTTGTGCCTGTGTTGATGATTGTTGTAGGTGGCGACATTGAGTCTAATCCATATATGAGCAAGGGCTACGAGTGGTTGGGACTTTCGCCGGGTGCATTTGTTGTGTTGGTATGCTTGGTTGTTGTTGGCGTGCTGGTGGCAAAAAATGTGCTTAACCAAATACTTTATCGTGCTGAACGTAGCTATATCTTCTCGTTGTATAAATACTTCTCAAGGCGCTTGTATGTGAGTTATTATCAGCGTGGTCTTGAGTTTATTAAGCGTAGTAATTCGGCGCACCTTACTCGAGATGTGAATGCTGTGAGTCTGATGTTCGCAACAGGAGTTTTGAAGCCAATAGCGCAGATTGTAGGCGAGGTAATACTCCTTGTGATATTTCTATTGGCAATGATGTTATACTCTCCCTATCTTGCGTTGGTTGCAATAGCTATCTTTGTGCCTATCGTACTGCTGTTTTATGCTACTGTGCGTCGTAGGTTGCGAGAGGTGGGTAGTCGAGAGAATGATGTTCAGCGAGCAAAGAACCGCATTGTTGCCGAGACATATCGTGGTTATGCCGACGTTAAGATTGGCGGTGCTATGCCCCACATGCTTAAGAACTTTGACGGCATGATGAATGAGATTGTTGAGCTGAGAAATAGACATGCGTCAATATCCATGCTTCCTCAAGCATTTATTGAGGTGGGACTTGTCGTTGGGTTGGTTTCCATGGCAATATGGGGACACTCGAGCGATACAGACATTCAGCTAATGTTCGGAATATTTGTCGTTGCGGCAATACGTTTGCTTCCCGTGGTGCGTAACATAATGTCGGCATGGAGCACACTTCGTTTCAATAGATATACGATTGACACAATCAAAGATATTGATAATGATGCTGCCGAGGAGCCATTCCGCAATAAGGGACGTATGGATATGTGTCGTAGCATCGAGCTATGCGACGTGTCGTTTAAGTTTGATGATGCCGATAGCAACATAATCTCAGACTACTCGCTAACGATTAATTGCGGTGAGAGAGTTGGTATTCGTGGAGCATCGGGCGTGGGTAAGACTACCCTATTTAATCTTATCCTTGGCCTCTATCGTCCAACATCTGGCAAGATACTCGTAGATGGCGTTGAGCTTACTAAGGATAATGTTGACGAGTGGCAGAACTCTATTGGCTATGTATCGCAAAATGTATTTATCACTGATGCGACGCTTGCAGAAAATATAGCCTTTGGTGTCGAGCCAGAAAATATTGACTATAATCGTATAAGTGAGGTTGTTGAGCTTGCTGACCTCAAGCCTTTTGTCGACTCATTGCCTTATGGTGTAAATAGCCGTATTGGCGAGCAGGGCTCTCGTCTTTCGGGTGGTCAGCGACAGCGTATAGGCATTGCCCGTGCACTCTATAAGCAGTGTAATGTCTTGCTCTTTGATGAGGCCACGTCGTCACTCGACACACACACCGAATCAAACATTAATAGTGCCATTTCGAAGCTGTCATCTGAGCATAAGGAGCTTACAATTATTGTTATTGCTCATCGTGAGAGTTCGTTGGAGTATTGTGATAGAATAATAACGCTTGAATAATGAGATATTACGACTATAAGATTGCAGATGTTACTCTGCGTTCTGAGTGTGACCTCGTTGAGCTTGGAATCCGAGGTTTTGCACCTTTCGCTTGTGAGGTAGAGGGCGATTGCGACTGTTGTTTTGCAATAAGTGAGAAGGTAGCGCAATATGCTGAGCATAGTTTGAAGCAACTCTCGGAGTCCTATTTGGCTGAGGCCGATGCTCAAGGCATACTCTACAAAACCGCTGATGGCTACCTCTATCGCATTACGCCATGTGGTGATAAGGGCTCAGTTATCGAGTTTGTCATAGATACAACAACAAAGCGCTTCACAACAAATATGTTTGACCACGAGGTAGATGTTGCAATATTACGCTTCGGCTTGTGGATAATGTTTGGTGTGGTGCTTGCCGAGCATGATGCCATTGCCATTCATTCGTCAGCTATCGAGTGTGAGGGGCGTGTGGTGCTCTTCCTCGGCGAGTCGGGAACGGGAAAGAGTACGCATACTCGCCTCTGGCGTGAGAATATCGCTGGTGCTCGACTGCTCAACGATGATTCGCCAATTGTGCGTATTGTCGATGGCAAGGCTATGATTTATGGCTCGCCATGGAGTGGTAAGACACCATGCTACAAAAATCTTAGCTACCCTATCGCTGCCTTCTGTCGTCTAAGTCAGGCTCCACACAATGCCATATCACGACTATCGACGATTGCTGCCATAGGTGCTGTGTTGCCATCTACGCCACCTCAGTTTGCGCATGATGCAGCTTTGCAGGACTCTATATGCTCGACTCTTGGCGCACTGCTACGTCGTGTGCCAGCCTACCATTTAGCCTGCCTTCCTAATGCCGAGGCTGCGCAGTTGTCATTCGAAACGATGATTCATAATGCATAAGGTCTTAGATAATATAGAGCACCTTGTTGCCGTTGGCGAGAGCTTCGAACTCCATGTTAAGGGTTATAGCATGTTGCCCATGCTTGGCTATGGCGACGATATTATCATTGTGCGCAGAGTCGATGCCGAGGAGAGTATTGTTGGCCGTATAGCTATGTTTCGAGGCATGCGAGGCCAGATTATTGTGCATCGAGTGTTGAGTGTCGAGAAGGATCGTGTTGTTTTGCGTGGCGATGGCAATATCATTCAGACTGAGGAGTGTCAGCGTGGCGAGATTATCGGTGTTGTAGATAAGGTACGTCGTGAGAGTGGCAAGGTTGTGGATTGCACTACGCCTAAGTGGCGACGACGTGAGAGATTGTGGCTCTCGACACCTCGTTGGGTGCGAGGTAAGATGTTGGGTGTTATGCGTCGCTGGCTCGATTTTAAACGTAAAAAGAGATAGATATGGATATTCGAATTGGTCATGGATACGATGTCCACGCTTTGGCAGAGGGCTTGCGTCTTGTGCTGTGTGGCGTAGAGATTGAACATACTAAGGGTTGCGTTGCTCACTCCGACGGCGATGTGGCAATACATGCAATATGTGATGCTATGCTTGGTGCTTTGGCTCTTGGCGACATCGGCAAGCTTTTCCCCGATACCGACCAGCAGTATAAGGGCATTGACTCAACCATTCTGCTTAAACATGTTGTTGAGTTGGTCGAGTCTAAGGGCTATTCTATTAGCAATATAGACTGCACAATAGCCATGCAGCGCCCTAAGCTACGCCCACATATCGACACTATGCGTGAGCGCCTATCTCAGATTGTTGGCATTGCCGTTGACCGTATCTCTGTTAAGGCGACAACCACCGAGCGTCTTGGCTTCGAGGGACGTGAGGAGGGCGTGTCGACAACTGCTGTGGTGCTGCTTACTAAGGCATAGTTATCTACAGGTTAACAGCCTTATACTTGCCAGCTCGGCACTTGATGCTTAGGGTTGTGCCGTCGGGAAGACGTAGCGTTACTCGAGTCTTCGTTTTCGATTGTAGGCCAATATATGTAACTTTACCGTTGCTCCAACGACAATCTACGACGATGCCACCTCGGGCGCATAGGCCTTTGAACGAGCCCGTTGACCATGCCGAGGGCAGTGCTGGGAGTATATCTACGGTATCATCGTGGCTCTGTAACAACATCTCCATAACGCCTGCTGCACCACCAAAATTGCCATCAATCTGGAATGGAGGGTGCGAGCAGAATAGGTTTGGGTAGCTACCGCCGCCCGTGCCATTCTCTGTTATGGCGGGCTCGAGTAGTGAGCGTAGTAGCTTCTCGGCACGATTACCGTCGCCTATGCGAGCCCAGAAACATATCTTCCATGCTCTTGACCAGCCCGTACCAGCATCTCCACGCACCTCTAATGTGCGACGTGCTGCGTCGATAAGCTCAGGCGTTGAGCGTGTGATTTGTGCTGCGGGATACAATCCGAAGAGGTGCGACACGTGGCGATGTTGTGGCTCGGCTTCACGATACTCCTCCAACCACTCCATGATACGTCCATCAGAGGATATGCGTGTGGGTGCTAAACGAGAGCTTGCATACTCAAAATCTTTGATAATATCCCTGTCGCATTGTAGCACATTGGCAGCGCCTATGACGGCACTAAATATCTCTCGTGTGATTTGGTTATCCATCGTAGATCCCATGCAAATATGCGTAACTACGCCATTTCGAGCATCTTCGTCGCTGAGGTAGAATCCGTTTTCGGGCGAGGTGGTGGGTGCTGTAACCAAATAGCCGCTCTTTCTGTCTTCGATGAGTATAGAGCGCAGAAATAGTGCAGCATCACGCATCAGAGGATATACCCTTTCGAGATACTCCTTATCGTAGGTGTATAGGTAGTACTCCCAAAGGTGTAGCGCTATCCAAGCACCGCATGTGTTTGTTGCTCCCCACGATGGATCCTCCGAGGGCGAGGTAAAGCCCCAGGCATTGGCCAAAATATGAGCGCACCACCCCTCGGCATTGTAGAAGTGCTGGGCGGTGTGCCTACCCGACTCTGCAAGGCCCTCTACATAGCGTGTTAGAGGCTCTATAAGTTCGCCGAGGTTGCCTACCTCTAATGGCCAATGGTTCATCTGCTGGTTGATGTTTAGGTGCATATCGCCATTCCATGGTGTCCACGTTCCAGCAGCCCAGATGCCTTGGAGGTTGGGAGGAAGTATCGCATCGTAGGTCGACGACAGAAGGAGGTAGCGACCATATTGAGCATAGAGGGCAGCAAGCGAGCTATCCTCTCCGTTGGCTGCATAGAGGGCAATGCGCTGGTTGGTAGGTATCTCTAAACGCTGTGGGCCAAGGTCGATATCTACACGCCCAAATAGGCTATCATACTTGGCTATGTGCTCACGCTTTAAGGCGGCATACTCCTTATTAATAGCGCCACTTAAGGCGTTGTTAACCAGCGATATGTACTCTTGTGTTGAATAAGATGTTGCAGCCGAGAGATATATCTTAAGCTCTGTAGCACCATTAACATATAGGTACTCACTATCGGCGTATGTAGCACCGTCAGTAACCACCTCTAAGCGGCCATAGTAGCTAACACCGCTACGTTCGCTACCACTCGATAGCTCGCCATTTATTGTTATATGGTCGTTGCTGACTGCGATAGTGGCACGCTCAGGGCGTGTGAGCGATATTTTATAGTTTGTGGGGGTTGTTGCGCTATATCTTACCACCGCCACATTGTCGCTAAACGATGTGAAATACTCTCGTCTGTGCTCCTCGCCGTTTGCCTTAAAGGTTGTAGTGGCGATAGCCTCATTGAGGTCTAACGAGCGACGATATTGAGAGATTTTAACGTCGTCTGAGAGCTCTGTTGCAATCCACAGGTTTGCAAACATCTGATAGCAACCATATTCGGGCGATGCAGAGCCACCTTCCGAGCATGTGAAGCTGCGATACATAAGCCTCTCGGCACCTCGGTTGTCGCCATTTAGTAGCAAGGCTCTAATCTCTGAGAGTGATTTTAGGGCCTCGTCGTTGTCGGTATGCTGTACTCCACCACTCCACATTGTACCCTCATTAAGGCCGATATAGTCGAGCGTAATGCCTCCCGAGGGCATCATGCCGAGATGTCCATTGCCTAATGGTAGGCACTCCTCCCATAGCTTGGCGGGCGTTCCGTACCATAATATTAGTGGATTCTGCGTTGATGCTTCACTAATATCTTGGGCGCTGCATAGTATGGGTATTAGTGCAAACAGCGATAGTATGTATCTCTTAAAACATAACATAGAGGCTCGGGTTTAGCAGTTTGTTGATAATAAAAAAAGAGGAATTTGCATTCCTCTCTTGAGTGTACTCGGAACCGGGGTCGAACCGGTACGGGCATTACTGCCCACAGGATTTTAAGTCCGGCGTGTCTACCTATTCCACCATCCGAGCAACACAGCCTTTAAAAAGACGTTGCAAATGTAGTAAATTTATTTAATTCTGCAAAATCTTAGCGTCAATATGTGATATTATCGGCTCAATGTCGTGGGGCGAGAACCATGCTATCTCCGCATCTCGGCGAAACCACGTAAGCTGGCGCTTGGCATAGCGACGAGAGTTACGCTTGATAAGCTCTATCGCCTCGTCCAATGAGCAGTTGCCATCGAAGTAGTCAAACATCTCACGATAGCCCACCGTCTGTAATGAGTTAAGGTGTCGCTTTGTAAGCATAGCACGTGCCTCGGCCTCAAGGCCCTCCGAAATCATTATATCTACACGTTGGTTTATGCGCTCGTAGAGAACATCACGGGGTAGGTCGGTACCTATCTTTATGATGTTAAATGGTCGTGCTTGCTTCTCGCCTTTGCGCTGCTCGGAGTATGGCTTGCCACTCGTTATGCAGACCTCCAATGCTCGCATGATGCGTGCGGGGTTGTGCCTATCGACCACTTTGGCATAGTCGGCATCGAGCCTACATAGCTCGTCGAATAATGGCTCTATGCCCTCGCTCTCAAGGCGCTGTTTTAGGCTTTGGCGTAGCTCCTCGTCGGCTTCGGGGAGGTTGTCCATACCCTCGCAGAGTGCCTGGATATATAGTCCTGAGCCACCCACGGCAACCACCACGTCATGGCACTTAAACAATTCGTCGAGGCGAGAGAGTGCCTCATGCTCGTAGCGTCCCGAGTTAAAATCATCGTCAACCTCACGGTCGGCAATAAAGTGGTGCTCGGCAAGCGATAGCTCCTCGGCGGTGGGCTGTGCTGTGCCTATGGCCAAGCCACGATAGAATTGGCGTGAGTCGGTGGATATTATGGGCGCAGAATAGTGGCGGGCAAGAGTCACTGCGAGTGATGTCTTGCCCGAGCCTGTAGGTCCTACTATTACTATGAGTGTCGGTTGTTTAGAACTCATCGTCGTAGCTGTCGTCGCCGTCAAACTCGTTGTAGTCGCTCATCATCTCCTCGAATATCGAGCCCGAATCCTCCGTTGCCTCAGGGTCATACTGGTCGGGGGTTGGTGCATGCTCGAATGCAAGGCGTGGATACTTAAGGTCTGAGTTGGGGCGCTGCATGTCGAGTAGCTCGATGTAGTATGAGCGGTTGTTGAGCATGTCGAAGGTGTAGATGATACGCTCGTGGAAGTCGCCTGTAACCTCCATTAGGCGCACCTTATCCATGGCACGTGGAGCTCCTGGCACATCGTCGCCGAGGTCTATCTCCGAGAACTCCTCTATTGGTCGCCACTGGTCATCTGCCTTGAATATAGATACCATGCAAGGCTCGTAGTGCAATGCCTCGAGTACAAAGTCGGAGAACTGGCTAAGAGTCATATCGGGATATACCTCGAAGTCACGCACAAAATGGTCGCTCTCGTCGCTGAGCATTCGATACTTAAATACGATATTCATAGCTTTGATGTTTTGTCAAACAAAATGTAGTATCACAAAGGTAGCAATAATTTATTAAACCACCACCATTTCTGCGAAAAATAACACTCTGGGTATTGCGGTTTCGAATAATTGCACTATATTTGCATCACTAACAACGAAATCTCGTTACCCCACCCCCGTAGGGTATCTTTTAATCTAACTTATATTTTATGCAAGATTTATCAGCACTGGAGGGTAAAACTATCCAAGAGTTACGTCAGATAGCAAGCGTTTTGGGTATCAACATAACCACACGCAAGCGAAGCGAGCTTATCGAGAAAATAGTTGCTGTTACCACTTCGGAGTCTTCAACAGATAGCGAGGCCTCAGAGCCTAAGGCTGAGCCAGCACGTCGTGGCCGACGACCACGCATGAATGGTGTCAAGATGAGTGGCACTCCAACGCACCATACCCCAGAGACAACAGCTAACGCCGAGCCTGAAGCTAAGAGAGAGGTTGCGGAGGAGACTTCCACCGTAGCCGAAGCTGTGACGGAGAGCACACCAAGGGTTGAGCATCAGCCAAAGCGTCGTGGTCGCAAGCCCAAGGCGAGGGTTGAGCATACTGATAGTAGAGTTGTTGCTGCTGCTGAGCCCGAGGTAGAGTATGTCGAGCCAGCGGAGCATGAGGCAAGCAAGGAGCTTGTTGCGGTCGACGAGCATGTGCCAAATATCGAGGTAAGCGACGAGGTTACCAAAGATGATTTCACGGCTGTAGTCGAGGGCGAGGGTGTTCTCGAGGTTATGCCCGACGGCTTTGGCTTCTTGCGCTCGGCAGACTACAACTATCTTAACTCGCCAGACGACATCTACGTATCGCCATCACAGATTAAGCTCTTTGGCCTTAAGGCGGGCGACACGGTGGTAGGTACAATACGCCCACCGAAGCTTGGCGAGAAGTATTTCCCACTGGTACACGTAGAGCTTATCAACGGCCTTAAGCCCGAGTATGTGCGTGACCGTCAGCAGTTTGAGTACCTAACGCCACTATTCCCATCGGAGAAGTTTAACATCACGGGCAACGGACATAACAGCGTGTCGAACCGTATTATCGACCTCTTTGCACCTATCGGCAAGGGCCAGCGTGCTATGATTGTGGCACAGCCAAAGACGGGTAAGACAATGCTCCTACAGTCGATAGCCAATGCTATTGCTGACAACCACCCCGAGGTATATATGATTGTGCTACTCATCGACGAGCGCCCCGAGGAGGTAACAGAGATGGCACGCCACGTCAAGGCCGAGGTTGTTGCCTCGACATTCGACGAACAGGCATCACGCCATGTGAAGGTTGCCGAGATGGTGTTGGAGAAGGCAAAGCGTATGGTTGAGAGTGGCCACGATGTGGTTATCTTCCTCGACTCTATCACTCGCTTGGCACGTGCCTACAACTCCGTTCAGCCAGCATCAGGTAAGGTGCTCTCGGGTGGTGTCGACGCCAATGCACTGCACAAGCCTAAGCGCTTCTTTGGTGCAGCACGTAACACCGAGGAGAAGGGCTCGCTAACGATTATCGCTACTGCCCTTATCGATACTGGCTCGAAGATGGACGAGGTTATTTTCGAGGAGTTCAAGGGTACGGGTAACATGGAGCTTCAGCTAGATAGAAAG
>JAEIGA010011437.1_pt1 | contig 13475 bp, 19 predicted proteins | sample 9270691 | NCBI WGS metagenome assembly JAEIGA01 (sample SAMN17057246, study PRJNA624740) | gut metagenome | biome: biome; isolation source: fecal sample | host: Bos grunniens | place: China: Xizang | collected 2019
AACGTCAGCAAAAGCTGTGCCTTCGTCGTCAACACCTAAATCAACCGTTCCGCTCTTAAACGAATAATCGCTTTCAGAAACGCCGTCATCAGCGTGTAATTCGGCTGTATTCTTTTCGATTGAAACCTTACAATTAACCGCCTTGCCAAAATTTGAAGGCGTGGTTACTTCGTCGTTTTGGTCTAACTTTGAATAACGAAGGTTTCTTAAACCTATATTTGCCATAATAGCCCCCTTTCTTTAATTATTATATTTTTCTTTTCCCCAAGTGGTTGTTTTATGATAAAACCCTGTATCTTCTTCATACATATCGGGGCTATCTTCAACCCAAGTCCACCCGTTATCTTTTAATCTTTTTTTAACTTCTTTTAAAATGTTCAGATAATTGCCGTCGGTGTATATGTCAAAGTCAAATTGTTCAATTGAATAGTCGCATTTGTCGTCGCTGTGACTTGCAGGTGTTTCGCCTAAACCCCTAAACACAATATAAGTTCTTTTTTTTCCTTTGTATTTGAGCCATTCAACGGGTATTTCTACACCGTCAACGATTAAGAGAGACATCATATCATAAATAATTTCATTCATTAGGTATATACTTCTCCTGAACTCTTAACATTGCGCTTGTGATTTGTGCTTTCTTAAACGCTTTTCTTATAAAAGGCTTTTTCGCTTCGCCCCTGCTTGTTCCGTATTCTCTTGCCATTGCGACAAGTGGCGCAGGGACTTTCTTTCCCTGTTCATTTACAAAATAACCGTAAAATGCAACTTTTGAATTTATTCCGTCGTCGCTTTTGGTTTTATAAACCTTTGTTTTAACAAGGCATTTTTCAAGCCTTTCGGTGCTGTCAAACGACTTTCCCATATTTGACTTGATATTATTCATAGCGATTTCCGCCCCTGCGTCAACCATTTCGCCGAGCATTTTTTCAGCCCCACCGTCTGCAAGTTCTTTAAACTGCTCTATTAAGTCAAGCGGTAATTCTGCGCCAAACTTTGCCATTACTTTGTAACCGCCTTACATTGCATTTCAAGTTCGACATTTTCTTCATCAACGTTATTCAAATACTCTATTGCGTAAGTTTTACCTTTGTACTTAATTCGTAAGTTTCGGTTATTCTCGTGATAACGAGTTTCAACGGTTTTTGAATAACGGATTGTGAAGTTTGTTAACGCCTTTTCAAAGTCGCTTCCGCTTGCTATAAGTGTGAAGCCCTTTGTCGTCTTTACGCTTGCGTATGGGCTTAATAAGACGGTTTCAACGTCTTTGATAAAACCGTCTTTATCTCTGCCCTGCGTTATCTCTACAATTTGAATTTGTTTGTTATACTTGCCTGCGTTACTCATATAAGATTTTCACAATGAAGATTTAAGATTGTATCAAACGTCTTGTTCGGCTGTGGATTGCCGTCCGTGTAACGTGATCTATTATCGTACATATCTTGACAAAGAATATAAACGCAAATCACGAATTCCGCTTGCTTGTCTAAATCTTCAACCCCTGTGTAACTCTTAATATATGATTTCGCAATTTCTAAACATTTAGTTAAAAAGTTAGTGTCTTCTTGACTTGGCTCTGCAAGTCTTATATAGTCGGCAATATCTTTAACGGTTATATCGCTAACTTTTACGCTAATTTCAGCCATAAGTTATTGCCCCCTTTGCTTTTATTACGCTTTTACAGTAAGTTTTGCAATCTTTTGAGCGTCTTGAACTTTTGCGTCGCAACCAACGAATGCAAGAACGCCTGTTGCGTGTTGTTCTGCGTATTTTTCAGTAAGGATTTTAATGCTCATATCTTCGCTGATTTTAACCGCTAAACCTGAAAAGTCACCGTAATAAATGGAAGTATCCATTGCGTCGGAAGTATAAACAGGCTTACCGAGTAATGTATAACCCCATTTTGCGTTGAAATCTTTTTGTAAAAGATAAGTGCCGTCGCCGTCTTTTAATTTACGGATTGCCTTTCTCGTTGCTCTGTTCATAATGAACAATGCGTTGCCTTGATATGCGTCGATAATTGCTTCCTGTAAGTCAATAAGGTCATCAGAACCGATTTTACCTGCGGTTGCAGTTTCAACAGTAAGAGTTACATTTCTTAAACCCTCAATCTTTGCGTCAGTTCCGAAAAGAAGTTCCTTTTCAAGGAATTTTGAAACGGCTTTTGCAACCTTATTAACAACGTAAGTTACAATATCAAACTTTGAATTATTAATAAGTGAATTTGAAACTTTGCAAAGACAACGACCTAAGAATTCGCCAAGGTTGATTGATTTGAAAGTAACCTTTCCGCTTTCTGCTTCGGTAAATTCGTCCGCATAAGTCATTTCAAGGTTGGTATTGCTTGCGTCTTCATAAGGTAATTGTAAATTACCCTTTACGTTGAAGTGTTCTGCAAGCGTCCAAATAGGACAAATTTCTTCAACCCTTGAAATAATTCTATTTGCAATGCTCGTAGGAATTACTGCACCATTATCGCCATAAGTGATAGGAGTGTCAGCGTTCTTAACTTGCTTGATAATGTTAACAAAGATTTTTTCATCTCTTTGCTTATCGGTCATTTCTTCGGTCTTAACAACAACCTTGTTTTCAAAAGTTGCGGTTTCTTCTGCCATTTTAATGGTCTTGTCAATTCTTGCAACTTCTGCATTGCAAGCGTCAAATCTGCTTTCTTCTTCTGCTGTAACGGCTCTACTTTCAGCCTTTGCCGTATTTACGATTTTAGTCATTTCGTTAACTAAATCATTTCTTTTTTCAATGAGTTTTTTCATTTTTTTGCTCTCCCTAATTTTTTATTTTTTCAATAATTTTTTCGTAGGCTGAATAATCAACCTTATTTTCGGCAGGCTTTTCTTCCTGCTTTTGCTTGAATTCTTTCGGTGTGTTCTTATAAGTGTTGAATAAATCGCTTTTAACGTTCTCGACTTCTTTTGCTTCGTCGATTAAGTTTACATTGAAGTGTTCCTGAATTTCGCCTGCTGTCAGCCAAGTTTCAGCGTTCATCATATCTTTTATGACTTCCGTCGAACTCTTTGCCTTTGCTTCGTAAATAGGAATAATCACACCGTCTTCTATCTTATTCAACACTTCAATGTCTTTTTGTAAATCGTTAGCGTTGCCATAACTCAATACCATTGGTTTATGTATCATCATAACGCTATTTTTGTAAATATTGATATTGTCTGCCACCATTACAAGCCACGACGCACAACTGCAAGCAAGTCCGTCAATATAAGCGTCGATTTTTACGCCCTTTTCTTTTGCCCTTTGGAGCATTGAAACCATTGCGCTTGTTGCAAATACGTTTCCGCCAACGCTGTTAACATACATATTTAGTTTTGCGCCCAACGTAAGCCCTGAAAGTGCTTCCTTGAAGTCTTCAATATCAATTTCGCTATTGCTCCACTTTTCGTCCACGATTTCGCCGTAAACATAAAGTGAATATTCGTTTTCGGCTACATTTTTAAACTCGTAAAACCTTTTATTCTTCAATTTTGCTTTCTTCCCCCTGTTTTTCTTCTTTGACGGGTTTTTCTTCTGCTCCGCCGTCAGCGTTTAACCCTTTTTGCTCGCCTGTGTTCGGCGTGTAATATGTTTTAGTTTTTGGATCATATAATACTGCGCCTAAACCAAAGTTGATTATATCTAACCCGTCTAACTCGTCCATATTTTCCAAATAACGTGCTTCATTTGGCATTAGAATGCCTTTTTCAATACCTACTGCATACGCTTGATATCGTGAAAGCATATCGCCTTTTAGTACGTCTTTTGTATCGAATGCGAAAAAATAGCCGTCTTCTTTCTCTTTTTCAAGTAATAAAACCCTATTTACAGCACATTCAAACGCTGACAAAATAGGAATTACAGCGTTTTTGAACGTTTCTTCGTCCGTGCCTATATGAAAGATTTCTTTAATCTCGTCATTTAACTGCTTTCTTATAGCGTTTACGCTCGTTTCAAAGGTGCTATCGGTGCTTTCTTGGAACTTTGCCCCATTTGGCAATACGATTGAATTAAGCCCGTCGTTTGAATATAGGCTTTCCCAATCTTGCTTTAACTTGTCAAGAACTTCTCTTGTAAGTGTCTTTTCAGTCATTAAGAAACCACGCTTTTTACCGCCTTTCTTTGCGCTTGCATACAGCATTAAAAGGTTTTGGTATGCCGTTAATAATGCTTTTGAGATTTCTTCCCTTACGCTCCTGCCGGACGCTCCGTCTTTTGTGTTACGAAGTAATTTAAAGAACTGCCATTCTTTATAAATCACACCGTTTACGCTGATTTGACAACTTTTGAATATAGGATTTTCGTTTTTTAGAATAGAAACCTTTTCAGCGTCAACATAATGGATTGATTTTGTCGTGTTACCGAAGCGGTCTATGTAGGCATAACCGCCTTTATCAAGAAAATAATCGGCAATTATTGCCTTTTTGAACTGTACGCCGTCTAATATGTCGCCCGTATCGTCGTTTATAAGATTACACCTGCTATCTTTTACGCTCTCAACTTTCTTTTTACCCTTTTTAACGGTTTCTTTGTATAATTTCAACGGAATTATTGAGATTTTGCCTGCTATCGTGTCAATAGCACTTGCAACAGCAGGAATTGACAAGGCTTGCTCTTTGGTTATTATCTCGCCACCTAATAAAGCACTTAATAAATCTTTATCGCCGACTAAAACACCGCTTGTCGCTTCGTTTTTTATCTTCTTTCTATTAAATAACCCCACAGCATACCCCCTTTTCGCTTTTTGATACCAATATTATAAACCCAATAACTGTTGCTTTTTGTGAATGTTTATTTTTTAAATAAAAAAAAGCCGAGTTGCTAAAAACTCGACTTGTATTTTTCTCAAAAAAAACTTAAAAAATTTTCAAAAATATGGTAAATTTAGTTGACTTATCACGGGGGATATGATATAATATAATCACAAAGAACGAAAGGGGGTGACAATATGAAACGGCAAAACAAAAAGCCTTGCTATGAAGTAGAGTACATAAAAGTAACCTACGGCAAAGACGGAAAAGTTGCAACAGTAACCGTCAAAGTTAGCAAGGCACAAACAAAGCGGTAACAAAACCGCAAGAACCGAAAGGCAGGGGCGCAAGCCCCTTGCCGATTAGGTACTCTCATTATAATAAAAAAATAAAATTATGTCAAGGAGTTGTAACTATGAATATTGAAAAAATTATTGAAAATTTAAACGTGTCGCCTGATAACCTTATTTTTGCAATTACTAAATTGCTTGAAATTACGCACGCAAACGGGCTTGATAACGAAGCAATTAATGCCCTTGCCGATTGCGGTATTACTCTTGAAATAGGGGAAGAATAATTATGGCAAGAAGTGAAGCGCAAAAGAAAGCAGATAAAAAATATCGTGAAACACACAAAAGCGACGCTGTAAAATGGGCTACGTGGCTAAAACCAACCGAAGCGGAAGAAATCAACGCTATTATTAAACAAAGCGGTATGAACAAAGCAGAGTTCTTGCGTTGGGCTGTTCAGGAATTACAAAATAAAAACAACGGAAATTAAAGCAAAAAGGGAGCGTGACTGCTCCCTTTTTTATATGCCTTGTAATTCGTAAGATTGCCCCTGATTCAAGAAATAATCTTGTTGTAATAAATATACGGAGTTTATAAGACTTACGACCATATCGACCTTGCCGTTTGACTTCTTTTTGTTAACGTAACGATTTAAGTTTGTATCAAACGTACACCTTGCATTTTGAAAGTTGATTTCAAGCAAAGTATTTTTCGTATATTTAAATTCGCCGTTTATAATCTTCTCGTATAACAGTTTTGTCGGTGCGTGTAACACGCTTGAATGCTGACGAACTTCGATTGTATTGTATTTATCCGCCCACTTTTGCGCCGAACTCAAAGCATTGTAACGGTCATACGCTATACCCATTATGGTAACACCGTATTTTTCTTCAATCGCAAAAACAAAATCTTCAATGACTTTATAATCAACCGTTTTATCACCACAAGCTATACACTTCATAGCGTTTATAAACTCGTTGTAATTTATACGCTCAAACTTGTTCTTTTCGGGGATTCTACCTTCGGGAACAAAAGCTAATACTTCGGCAAGAATATTGTCGTATTCGTCAACTCCTGACATTGCCACGGAAGTATTATCGTTTGTCATTGATAAGTCACAGCCAAGCCATACTTGACGACCTGCCCAATCTATATTATCAACACGGCACTTCTTAACTTCGTTAACGTCAATATAAGTTTCAGTTTCAACGCCTTGGTAAATAATATTACAATGTTTTGTAAGAAAATTTTCTCTTTTCTTTTCGTCGGCGATTGCCTGCGCTCTTTTCTTCAAAAGGTCTTCCCATATTTCAGGAATTTCCTGCGCTACGGGATTCGCTTGCATTAATATATTATCATCAGTCGCCCAATCTTTCACTTCGTCAGGCTCATATAATAACGCAAACAAAGTATCATCTTCGATTATACCGTCAAGCACTTGCTTTGCGTATGCAACTTCACTTTCAAACGGATTATCTATTGTTGGGTATTTCGTTGATATAATACAGCCTAACTTATTAAGTATATTGATTTGCCCTGAACGCATACTTTCGATTGCAGAGTTGTTTGGCAATGCCCCAACTTCATCGGCAAGGAATACGTTCGGCAACTTTCCGTCAAACGTACTGTTTGTATAATTTAGTGGTATAAACTTTGTTTCTTTTGGCAAGAAAGATATATAATCACGAAGTATTTTCCAACGCTTTTGGTCTTTATGCGCAAAAATCAACGGGCTTGATTTGATTGTTTCCGCAATCGCTTCCCTTACTTCTTTTGAAAGTGAGCCGTCGGGAGCAACTGAAAAGAATTTAGAAAATTTAGGCTCTAACAAGAACAGCAAAATAAATACTGTGGCTATCGTGTAAGTTTTAAAGTTCTTTCTTGATATTTCAAGAAGCCCCGTTTCATATCTTCTGCGGTTTGGGTTATCCCTATGAACAACGCAAAGAATTGACGTGTAAAAAAGCCATTGATACCCCGTTGAACACTCGTAAAGCGTTTGCCCTGCTTTCAACCCTTTGGGCATTATAAGCATTTTTAAAAGTTTGCTTATAAGTTTTGCGGTCTTTTTGTTTATGCAGTATTTTTCGTGTTGGTCGTTCCATATTTCAAGAAACCTTTGCGCCTGCTTTTTAACATACTTTGGCGCATTGACCTTTCCTGTAACAGTTTTTTCTGCATATTCAACCGCTTTATTCTTATTCTTCTTCGTCGTCATCGTCCCCGTTTAATAATCTTAATAGCGGATCTTCTTCTTGTCCGTTATCATCATTATACTTTTCGCTATTAGTTTTTATAATACTCATAAGGGTTGAAACGGTTTTATTCGCCGAGTTTACGGCATTATTATATTCTTTTATTGCAGGGTTTGTATAAAGGTTTTTACGCCCTTTTACGTACTCTTTTTCAACGGTTGAGCCGTGTTCTTCGATTGCTTCTTCAAGGTCTTGCAAAACCTTTAATTGCACAGTATATCTTTGAAAGGTTGTTATAAATAAAAAGTTCTTTTCAACGCCGTACTGCTCGGCTATTTTTAATATTTCATTTGCTTTTTTTTGAATATCAATTTTCTTTGCCATATTCGCCCCTTAATTTTTCCCAAAAATTTGTTTATAATATTCTTCGTTGTTCTTTAATTCGGACAACATAAGGTCTTTAAAAGTTTGATTTCTCAAATAATCAAAACTGCCAGCCTTTTGATATTTCCCCTTGAATACCTGCGCCGTTCCCTTTTGGCTCATTGCTTTTGTTGGCTTAACCACGTTGCCGTTTAAAATGTTATTCAAATTAAACTTATTCGGTCTAAAACCTTTCAGCCCGTCTATACCGCAACAGCACAAACTGTCGCCCATATCACGCAAGCGGTTTTCCCCACTATAAAACTTTAAGCCGTTACCGTGCGCAACTTCTTTTAATTCTCTAAATCTTGGAATTAAAATTTCTTTAGGATAACAAAAATCGCCACCAACTCTTATAAGCCCGTCTTTCTTTTTGGCGAACTTCATTGCTTCAACCGTCACGCCGTATGCTCCTGCCTTTGCAATCTGCTTAATACTTTGTTTTATACTATCGTGAACTTCAACCATATAAGGCTGAATTCTTACAATTACCCTTTTGTACTTTGATAATATTCTTATCATTTCAAGCCTTTCGGCAAACGTTGGCGCTCCAACTTCTAATTTGTCAAACTCCGGACAAACTAAACTTATTTGCACAACGCAATTACATTGCTTAATCAGGTCTAAATAATCTTGCCTGCAAATCAGCTTCCCTTTGGTCGATACCACAAACGGGTATTGTGTTTCTTTTAGAATCTGCAAGCAGTTATATGTATTCCTGATTGTTGCTTCTACGGGCTGAAACGGGTCGCTCATACCGCCCCAATGTATAGGTATTTCCCAATCGCACCAATTTGTTGTTGTGTTTCTTTTGCCTTTTATAAAGTTCAATAATTGCGTTGGCGTTTCATACTTTTTAATATCGTTTAAGTTTCTTTTCTTTGAAGCAAAACAATATTTGCAACCGTGCGAACACCCTTTATAAGTATCAAAGTGTATAGGTAAATCGCATAATGTTATTTGACTTCCACAGTCGGGCATTGTTCCACCGCCTTTATAATAATTTCGCTTAGATATTCTTTGCCGTTCGCTTTGATATAATTGTTTATAAGGTCTTTTTTCTCTATCGGAAAAACAAACGTCACGGTGTAAATATCTCTATTTGGATTTAGATCAACAAAGTTTTCGTTCATCAATTCGTCAATGAAATTTGAACTGCCGAAATCATCTTGACCGCCACCAAAATCAAAACTATAATCAAGGTCGCATAAATCGAAACCCGTCAATGATATGTCAAAGTTTAGTTCTTTAAGTTCCCCCAACTCAACTTTTAACAGTTCGGCATTCCATTCGCCCAACTCGGTAAGTCTATTGTCGGCTAATATATAAGCCCTTTTTTGTTCTTCGGTTAAATCTTCAACAAAAATACACGGCACTTCCGTCATACCGATTTTCTTTGCTCCAAGCACTCGTCCGTGTCCTGCTATTATTCCTAAATCCCCGTCAATTAAAACGGGATTTATAAAACCGAACTGCTCAATGCTCTTTGCTATCTTTTCAATTTGTTCTTCGCTGTGTATTCTTGCGTTTCTTTCGTAAGGTTTTAAATCGTTAATTGATATGTTTTCATATCTACGTATTTAAATCAGTCCTTTCTTTTAGTTAATCCACTTTATTTCGGTGCAGTTATATTCGCCCTTTACCCATACAAACCAAGCGTAACAAACTGCACTTGAAGTCCCACTATCAATTCCATTCTTCAAACACTTTTTACGTTTGGCAAATACATAAACGGTCTTGGGCTTATAATTCTTGAATATTTCATCATAACGCTTTTGAGATTCAAGCGTTGTTAGTTTTAAAAACATTGCGACCTTGTTCCCGTCCTTAACGCTGTCAAGCGCTTTCAAAATAAACTCGGTGCAATATTTATACGGTGGATTTGTTATAATATCGCCGTCAAACTTTTCGTTACTTTGTAGAAAGTCAAGCACTTCAGTTCCTAAATAACCCCTATTAATTAAATCGGAACATTTCACTTGATAGCCGTATTCAGTCAACCTTTCAGCAAGGTGTCCTTGCCCGACAGCGCATTCCCATATATTATGATCAAAACGCTCCACTTTTAACAAGTCGTCAATCGCACTTGGTTCGGTTGCATAAAAGTCGTGTTCTTCCCTTTCTTCCGTCGTGTGTGAAGTTGCCCCAAGTTGCTTAAATATGCTTTGACTGTTTCCCGTCCAATCCTTTGACATTGTTTTTATCCTTTCCAAAAAATTTATAGTGATTTTTATTTTTCGTATGTAGCAGGGGCGTGTGGGTTTCTTATTTCATTTTCCCTTTTACCTTTCTTGGGTAGGGGGGCATATATTTGCCCTTTGTTTCCCCTTTACTTTACTTTTAAGCCCTGTTACTCTCTTTGGTCGTGTGTTTCTTTGCTTTTGTTCTTTTAGCCTTTAAAACGGCTTTAAACCCTTATAGTTCATTAAGTAAGTATAGTATCAAACCTGCTAGCATACACGCTACACTCCACCCTGCTATACAAGAGGATAGTGTTGCTCCCTTGATTATTACAAGGATTATATTGCTAATGTATACACCTATAGAAACCAACCATATAATTTTGTTTATATTCTTAATCATATAATCTTTGCCCCTTTCCTTTTAACGCCTTTAATTTAATGGCTTGTCTTTTGTTTCTTTTATATAGTCAACACAAGCCTTGCCTATAACCTTTACTATCATTCTTAGACTATCACACATTACCTGTGTTGCTTTGTTTAATGCCTGTATGTCTATATGCTTTACTATATCCTGAACAACTTCTTTCTTTTGTTCTTCATTTAGGTTGTCAATGTCTATATCCTTGAATGCTCCCATAACTACCACCTTATAACTTCGCACTTGCTTCTTTCTTTATACCGCTTATATATATAACAGGACAGTCTTTACTGCTTGGCTTGAACTCGTATGCTTCTCCATAACCACCATAGTTTAACATTGAAGAAGTATTTACGAATAACTTTGTAACCTGTTGAAATGTACTATTGCGTACGTCTGCCCGTATAAAGTCCTCTTTTATAATCATTGGTAAGTGTGTGTGACTATGTATATATATATCAGCATCTATTACACTTGCCATATCTGCAAGCCTTATAGCCTTTGCACCTTCTTTTCGTCCCCCACCGCTCCCGTGATTGCAGTATATCGTATAACATATTTGTTGGTTTTTGTGTGTTTTCTTGGGCTTGTCACCCACTCTTAAGAATGTAATCGCCCCTGTTTTAGAATACCTTGCTTCAAGACCTAACTGTTTTGCACATAGATAGGTTATGTCAATACCTTCTTTGTTGTAAGTCCTGTTTTCGTGATTACCACTTGTTATTGCAATAATGCGGTCTTTTATAGGCTCAAATAATTCAACGAATCTTTTCATTTGTTCCATTGGACTTAACTTCTCGGCATAACAATCGCTAACGCTCGTCTTGGTTGCGTTGTTCATAATATCGCCGTTTAATATAACGTAAGCATTTTGGTTATTCTTTACTGCTTCAATACGTTCTTTAATTCCTGCTAAATCACAATGCACGTCGCCAATATGTAAGTCAGCAAACGTGTGTATTTCAGCCGATTTTAATTCCCTTGGTAAGTTTACTTTAATTGCTTTCATTTTTCCCCTTGCCCCTTTTTATTGCCTTGCTGTTGCTTTAAATATCCCCTGTATATTTTCATTATAAACTTGCTGTCGCTTACTAAATCGAATATTCTTATTGGATCATACGCTTCAAGTAGTAATTCGTTAAATCTTTCAATCTGCTTTTCGCTCGCTTCATTTGGCTTGCAGGTCTTGTCAATATAAACGCTTTTTAATGCAACTGTATATCCTATTTTTTCAAGAATTTCGTCAACAATTACTTTCGCATTTATTAAAGCGATTTTTTCATTACTATAAGATACTACCTTTTCAATAGAACGATATAAATCCCTGTTTGCTGAACCTACTGCACAAGCAGTCATTAAACCGTCAATAATCTTGCATTGGTCTTCAAGGTCTTTATACGCAGTTAGTAACGTTTTTGTTAGTGCTGATACTCCCATACTTTTTAATTCCTTTCTTTATTTTGTGCCGAGTGGAAGAATTGAACTTCCCCGTATTGTTAAGGAGCAAACACAATACGTTTCCTAAACTCGGCATTTGAAAGACCGTTAATAGTCTTTCATTATTTCGTTTACAATAGCCTGTAACTCGGTGCGTGGAATTTTACCAACTTCGCTTTCCCTGTGGTGTTTTTCGCACACAGTTATAAGATTGCTGTTTTCAAGCCTTAAAACTTCGCTTTCGCTGACAGGTACAATGTGATGAACGGATAAATCTTTGTAATTTAATATATTTCTTTTCAAACATATTTGGCAAAGATATTTGTCACGTTCTTTTATTTCTTCCGCTTTATTTCGCCACGCTTGACTATTCCTGAATTTTCTTACTTCAGCACTATGTTTATCATAGTTGCGTGAATTAGCGTAACAAGTATGCCCGTGAGCGTGTATCTTTCCGCACCTACTACAAGCCTTATACATTGACTTACTTGTCATTGTCTTTTTTCTCTACTTCCTTTACTTGAACACCGTATTTTTCTAACTGCTTGAATATTTGGTTTGTTCCTGTTGCAGAAAGCCCACTACAAAGCCCAACCACTAACGCCCACCATACATTTTGAGCAATTATGATTTGTGGCATAAGATAGAAGATTGCTACCCCAAGAAGTCCACCGATAATCAATGCAAGTAAAGGTATAAAGTTTAGCCATTTTTCCCTGCCGTTTGCAAGCCATTTTTTGTATGCTTCAATTAAAGCATAAGTAACTGATACTATTGCAGGAACACAAATAATTTCCATATTTTAACCCCCTTTTTTTCGGTAACTATATTATACGCCTGTGAATTGTTGTTTTTTGTGCAATTTCAATTATTTACGCCTTAATTTTTTTATGTATTTCCTATCATCAGCAAATCTTTCTTTTCGACTAAATAAAAATCCTGCCGTTTGTAAATTTTATTATATTCTGCTTCGCTTCCGCTAAATTCCTTGACGATTTCTTTTTCTTTATCCGTCATATCATTGTAGCGTTTCTTTCCATAGTCAAAAGGCAACCACCCTTTGCGTTGAGAGCCGAATAAATTAAATTTTTCTAATAATTCAAGGTCGGTAAACTCAATATGACAAGTACCTTTTTTATAAAATGTAACTTTCATATATTTGAGTACAATACCCGAAGTAATACCTCTTCTTTTTGCCTCTTCAAATTGCCAAAGCATATCACTTCCTTGTGTTCTTCCCTTGTCTAAATAATCAAAAACTTTAATTATATCTTTAAATTTGCCCTCGATATGATACGTTTTAAACTCGTGTTGTTCTTTACCGCCATATCGCCAACTTGAAAAGCCGTTTATCGGTAATATTATTTTTTTGTTTATCTTCCACGCTTGGTTTGTTTTCCAACCGTTATAATAATGTAGGTTTGCGCTACTATCATACCAACTAAATTTATGCGAAAATTCATCGAATAAATCTAAGATAGTATCTTCTATCCCTTTAACCGTATTTTGCATTATTTGTTGTTGTATATTCATAATGTTATATACGGAAAAATCGTAATCTTTTAACTCGCTTATTTTATTATGTAATTCCGTTTGAAGATTGCTCGTAAGTTTGCCTACAAATCTCGGATTATGGAAAAGCGCATACCAATATTTATATCGTACTTCACGCAAATAATTATTCGCCGTAGGATCGGGGTTTTTATTTGCATATTTGCTACCTATTCGGAGTTGAATAATTGGCTCGTTTCCGTATTGTTCTTCGCCCTCAATGGGGA
>JAEIGA010011438.1_pt1 | contig 13475 bp, 7 predicted proteins | sample 9270691 | NCBI WGS metagenome assembly JAEIGA01 (sample SAMN17057246, study PRJNA624740) | gut metagenome | biome: biome; isolation source: fecal sample | host: Bos grunniens | place: China: Xizang | collected 2019
ATATCATACGTAATCTAAACACAGAATGGGCACTGTCCGCGATAGAACAATTATGTCATATATATAATGAAGTCACATTATATAGATTATATACGCATACTCCTTATAAATATAAGGTAGTTGCCTTCTGCAAGGAGAGAACTTCAAATGAAACAAAACCACTCACAGAAATGGTATTGAATAAAGAAAACCTGGAGAGTATACACACATTTCTCGACATCGTTTCACATTGGACTTTGAGCATGATATGGGTCGCTGAAACGGAAGATAATACTTTCGTCTCGAGTAATGCGCTGAAATGTTATTTCGAGATCATGGAAAGACTTCTCGATAATCTGTGATGAAACCGCATTGCTCGTAACTATTATATTTTTCATGACAAATGAATACAGTTAATCAGTCTTTCCGTCATAGGAGAATGAATATGATACAACGGAAGCAGCAGCCGTTGCCGAAAATAGAAGAAACGGTTAAAAAACTAAAGCCGCCGGTATTCACGCAACATACAACGATAGAGAAAGTCCCAATGTGTTCGCTCTCCGGTTTCAAGAAAGATAAGCCGAAGATGGAAGTTCCTTATACTATCTATAAAGGATTCAACGCTAAGAATGAGTGCAAGGTTTACATAATTATACACATGAAAATCGCAGAATGCTGTGAGAAATTAGAGAAACTCATTACCGAAGGAATTAAGAGTGTAACTCTTAACCGAATTTATCAAGACTATTCCAAGGAAGGAAAAACACAAGCAATCTTCCATACAATTCCTACCGCGGTGCATAAATATAAGATGACAAACGAAGACGGGTCAATCAGCGAAAATATTACAGTTTACGGTATGACGGATGCGCCGGATGATAATATCATCATCGCCATGAAAAAGACCACAAAAGCCAAGGATATTATGCATGAATGCCGCTTATTCAAGTACGCCAACTTCGATGACAAGATGGACCCGTCTCTAGCCGAGTTCTCGGTCACAAGGGAAGAAATAAACACAGATGTCATCCATTTCTTCTAAGACATAGATGAATATTTTTATTGATAATAACATGGAAACTATAGACGACAGCGAAGTGAATTATCGGTTCATTCTTAATACTTTACTGCATAACATAAATGCGATAAACTTCATCGGAATTCATGAAGTATACGCGACTAGGATAAGGACAGCGATAAGCGATATATTATACTTCATAAGCGATGATTGTGATGTCATTAACGGAATGACAATAGATTTCAATGAAGAGGAGTTACGTGAAAAGTTCGGTATCCGCTCAAAGAAAAAAGACACCAATTATTATATCCTGTTAGATCTTCTATCATACATTGACTACGCGGTAAATGTGTTCAAAACGCGGCCGTATTGGGTAACCGCGAAGATAATTAAGTCGCTTGATGACGCAATGCTCGATGTTATCACGAGATCAAGAGTAGAGTCGGATATTACCGCCGCGTATATAGTAAAGTCTACCATAAAGAAAGCATATATGACTCCGCTTACAAGCATGCAGATGAAGATATATACTATGTTCTTCCTTATCGGAAACATGTCTCGCGTCAGACTCATGGTGCGTAATACAGAAGCGCCTGAGAATAAGAAAATTAGATATACTTCTACGGCGCGAGCGTTGATCGATGCGAGAGAGATTCTTCGTCAGAAAAGGCTAATAGGAATAATATCCGGAACGGGATTATTATAAAAAGGTAACTCTATTTTTGTTTATCCGTCACGGGTAGATTTCTAGGTGATTTTTATTAAGATGACAACCATGATCTACACATACGTCGATGCTACAGACTTTTCACAGTGTTCTCCAAGGAGATACAAGACAACGCGATGCGTGCATGATCTCATTCCGGAAGTACCGTTCATGGAGTATTCGAGATACGAAGTTCTTCAGCAACAGATCCGTAAAATATACTTTGACATCGATGGTATCAAAGACGAAGACTTTTCAATCGTCAGGAACTTCTCGGACAGCTATAATGAATTCATGATGAATAAGGGGTACATAAATGAGCCAATAGAGTTCGCGTACACGATCAATTCGGCGTCGGCGAATCATTCTGGATTATCATCTCATATCATTGCCGTAAAGACATCAATGGATGTCAGGAAACAGCATGCAGTATTGCTGGAATTCTTATCGGAACATCCCGGTGCCGATAAGTTTAGAGACTATGTTGATACATCCGTGTATTCTAAGAGGCAACTCTTTAAGTTACCGCACTTCATCGGACTTCCTATGGGAAACATGGAGAATTATCATAGTGTCGTCGGAGACAGTAGATTAACTGACTTCGTTATACAGAATACGCTAAACTGTAACTATATAAACCCGACCGTGACGGATAATCCGGAACATAGGAAAGCGGAGAGAAAGTTATCTTATATCCCACAACGAGGAAATACAAAAATATTAAAGAACATATACGCCGCACTGTTAAAGAATACAGGAGGCGCAACATATAATGTATATAAATACATCGATATGTGCCATGAGTTACTTCTTCGAGAAAACTTATCGGATGCAATGAAGAAAAAGATACTAGAAATCCAAGCGGATTTAACCGAGAAGAAGAACATAGAAACTTCCGTCGGACTGTTGGAACATATCAAGCAAAAGCTCGACAGAATTTAAAAAGAATAGATCTATTTTTGTTGCCAAGGAATGTGCGTCATTTCTCGGCCGAAATGAAAAACCGATATGATTTTAACGCGGTAGTAATATGACTACCGTAACTCTTATCACGAGCAAGGAGTATCACGACTGTGGAAACGATGTATACGCATTCGAAACCGTCTCAGATGAAAAGACGGATTATATAAAAGAACACAATAGAGAATTACATAAAAAACTATTCGGGACGAACGTAGATGACTGGGGAAAATGCGTGCTGTATCATGATTGGAAAAGAGGAAATACACTGAGGGTAAGTAAGTATAATGGTGCCCCGAAGAGATTAACGGAAATGGAAATACTATTGAACCCAGAAAGCATCTGCTGTACCGATCATGCATGGAAAACACTGAGTGACCTATATGATCCCATTCTTAATTCATTCTGGACAAGTTCGTTGATAGAGAAGGATTTATACGCATTCATGCATGCCTTATATCTACGAGATTGCGGAAGTGGTATTATCTGCGTCCCGGAGATTATAGTTAAAGGAAATCCTATGCCGGAAATAGGAGAGACACCCGTCCCAAGTGCTAGTACGATAAGATGTGGACCGGGAACGAAAATACAACACGGTCAATGGGGAGTGCGACTTTATTATTATATGCTTTGGGATGATTATTTTCCGATGGAATATGAAGGAGCGGTATGCGAAGACGCTAGTAATCTGCGTGCATATCTCTCTAAGCCCGATTTAATTTCCAGAGTTCCGGATATTTGCGCGAAAAGCATAAGCAAATGTGAACTGTTATTGGATATGATCAAAGTGATGAACTCAGAAGGATCGGCGGTAGATAATCTTATGGAAACAGAACCTCCGAAGAAAGCTGAACCGGTACAGGAAAATCGCATCACGGTCACGCCTCCGAAGAAAGCTGAACCGGTACAGGAAAATCGCATCACGGTCTCACCCACAAAGGGAGAAATAGAGAAAGCCGCGAATGTATTACTAAACAAATTACTAGAACGCAATTCTATTACTAAAGTTATACCCATTCTAGAATGCGCGTTGCAGGAGGCAAAAATTAGGAAATAATGCAAGTTATTTTTATTACAGAGATAACAGACATGTCACAGCTCCTTAAGGTACATTGCTTGACGGAAGAACAGGTAACGGTTACCCTTAATAATCTATGCAAAATCCGGGGTCTCGACGAGCCAAAATTAATTAGCAAATCGAAGCCGAAATATTCCCAGGAAATGTGCAAGAAACATAATATCCCATTCATTACAAAGTTCGCAGAAAAGTACCATTCTTATCTCGCCACCAGGAACGGAAAAGATAATCCTGAGACAAATGAAGGATTTATAGTCATTTTCGCGGACAAAGTCGATGTATATTTCTTGACCGCCTGTGCCGCGTTATACATAGAGCATTTCTATGATAAAGTGAAGAAAGACGCGCATGCGCCGCACTTTACGATTCTTCCCGCATTTACGGTATCGGAATCGTTGAAGTCTCACTATAAGCGAGACATTCTTCCAGACTGTAACTATAGGATCTTTTCTCTGGCAGAACTATATCCCATGATCGGTTCCACGACGCATAAATACAAGCTCACATACAACTATGAGAAACACCCTTATGAGCCCGCGTTCAATGGACAAGAATACGTGAAGATCTACGATAATGATCCAATAGTGAAAATGCTTAATGCAATGCCGGGAGATATCATTACATGTAACGCGCTCGCATTTGATGATAGTATTTCCAGCCAGACTTTCATAAGACAAGTTGAACCGTCTATTCCAAATATTCATCGTATTCATCCATCAGGTGTATGCGTAAGATATGGCAAGAATGTTCCAGTAGATGAACAGAAGTAATAAAAATAGTTACACTATTTTTGTATCCAGGGTGTGAATATTTCTATATTGCCCATAGTAAATAATGACAGATAGATTAACACACGCGGAGCGTGCGAGAAAAGCAAGACAATATTGCTTCCTTCCCTTGCTTTTCATTGCGTCGATCCTTATAGCAATTTGCTGCGGAACTTATACTACTCAAATGTGTAAAACGGATCTCCCCGAAAAGACACAGAACATATTGCTTGATATAAACACTTATTTCCTATACTACATGCCAGTATGGGGAGGAATATGCCTCGGGCTCGGAGCAACTGTGCTATTTCTCGCATACTTTGAGCAGTCCATGCGTGAACCGGTAAAGGAGAAACAATAATAGTAAATCATTTATGTTTTTGCATGGAAATGGAAACATATGAAATAGACACATTATCGGAAGGAGAATTGCAGGACTGTCTGATACTTCTTGCCCAGCGATATAATGATCTAATTATAATGACTTCCGCATTGGAGTTAAATGGAAACATCATCGTGAAACCGATTTCGCATGAATTGCTTTTGCAATATCCATTTATAAGTATAGTTAGTATGAAAAATAATATAAATATACTACGCGATACTCTTTTGGCATGTCAACAGAGATTAAATGAAGGTAGAAAAACATAAGCGCGTACCATCTAATATATCATGCAAAAACCCGGTCTATGAAAACATGGTTGTTAAATAAAGTCGTATTTTTTTTGTCCATAAACTGTCAATGACTCGCGCAATTAAGGAGTTCATCAATGAAATTACTGTTGACAGTAAGTGCTCTATGGATGATTTGCTTACCGAGTTTTACAAGTATGCCGGTATGCATATTTCATTCAAGAGCATTGTGGCGGACGAGCAGGTCAAGCTGAGGAAAATCCTTGAAGAAATGGACATTCATGAATCATTCAAGATTGTCTTTCTTAACAGCTTCGATTCCGCCGTCTCTCCACTCAGTCTCTATGCCATCGCCAAGGAATCCGACACAATCGCGGAATTCAAGAGTGTCCGCAGGGCTCTTGAGGATATTTTCAGGCATCCAGAGGCCACCGAGAATATGAAGAATTATGTCAAGATCTGGCTGATCCAACCACTGCAGATCTTCGGAAAGGTCGCAGAATGTCTCGGCCAGCTTCTTTTCGATGATGAGCAGATGCTTCATGTCGCCATGAAGGACCCGAAGATGTTTTCCCTTGCGGTCAAGAAGGCATTTGTCCTCGATGAAGATTTCAGCCTCATTTCCTTCATCGTTGCCAATGATATGGAAGTCCCAGCTCGCGTCTATTCCAGAACCGAAGAAGTTCTCGCTCTTGATATTGCCGGATTGGAATCTCTCTCCGACATCCGCACAAAGATCTGCACTATCGAGCTTGAAGACATGAAGGGTCCAGGTGATGGTCTCGACGGACTTATGCACTCTACTAACTGTATCCTCAAGATCCATCACGCATACCCGACTATGCAGGCGAATATGATCAACTACAGCACTAGGAACATCAATACTACCATGTCTGGTGGTGCACGTCTCTCGGCAAAGCAGGTCGTCGACCTCTATTCCGGTAACTATTCCGAGTTCGAACAAGGTGGTTCAGGCGGTGAGAATATCTCTTCGGAATTCGCCGGAATCCGTGGTCTCATTACGAACCCGGATGCATTTAACCGTCTTAGCGCTTCCGGTAAGAGTCTCGTTGCTCAATATCTTCCCGCAACCAGGAAGCAGTTCAATCAGATTGTCGTAAACGCAATTAACTCTATTCATACCTGGATGCCGCAACTCATGAACGCAAAGACTAATAACCAGGAACTTAACAGGGTCATTTCCGGTCTCTCTAAGTCATTCAACGCCGTCGGAAATAATCAACAAGGAATGGTGGACTGGTTCATGCATAAGTTCGCTCCAGCTGTTAATGCATACCGTGCCCGTAATATGGCCCCAACGGGTATCGCCGTCGTCGATAATGTCTTCTGCGGCTCCCCGATGAAGCAGACTGCCAGAATCTACGGTTCCGGAATGCATGGCGGTTCCCCGGTTATCAGGACGGTATATGTCAATAGGAATTCCAGCGAAACTCCAAGAGTTTTCGGTGGCGGTCCAATCGGCGATTACATCGATGGTATGCGTAAGGCGCAGATGCATTTCAATGAGCAATTCGATAAGGTATATCGCAATCTTACTACAGCGGTTCAAGGTGTTGCCAACCATGGTAATTACAAGATTGAAGATGGTCTTAGCGCCGTCATCGATGCACTTACTTCCGTCAGCATCTCATCAAAGAAGACAGTCATGAAGATCTCTGGTCTCAGGCAGGATAATGACCTCAATTCCCGTTACACTTCCATGGTCGAGCACGCCATCAAGACAATTGAAGGCGTGCGCATTAGCGGTTTCGGTGAGGTTATCTCCTGCCTCCGTTCTCTCATCTCCGCTCTCAAGACTGTTAAGGAAGAAGGTATCCGCCTTAGGAAGAGAGTCGCTGAAGCGTCCAAGTCTGCCGAGGAATATATCAAGTATATCGACGTTGACAAGGAAGAAATCCCATCCAAGCTCACATCCTATGAACTTCACGCTCTTACCGAGGCGATCAACGCACTCATGTACACCAATCGCGGTAATGAGATGACCGCCAAGACCGAGCGCGTCAATGATAATGCCGTGAAGGAATTCCTCTCTAGGGTCACCAAGAGAAGCGAACTCATCAAGGATCACTACGATAGGGAACTTCGTTCATTCACCCTTTACAAGAGAGTCGATAATGATACTCACACTCTTCTTTCTTCCCATATCGCTTCAATCTCCAAGGTAATTACCTATTTCAACGAGACCATCGATGTGAAACTCGTTCAGTGGAGGCAGAAGTTGGCCAAGCAAGGAAATATCACCAAGGAGCAGCTCTCTGAGATCGAAAAGCTCACCGTCACTTATATGAACTACAGGCCAGGCGAGAAGCTCATTAATCTCTTCACCAAGCTTGAGAAACTCAGGCAGACAAAGGATGTCGGTACTTCCGTTTCCGGCATCTATAAAGTCTTCGATGTTATCAGGCAAATCGTCATGCATTCCGGCTATGTCGAACTTATCCGCGATATGTACACAACTCTCGGTATAAATGATCCATCCTTCGACTGGAACACCTTTAAAGTAAACCTTGCCAGGATCATTACCGATCAGCTATTCGTTATCGACGACGGAAGGATGAAAGTGGACGGAGTTAAGTATGCAAACTCTATCGGTATCGGCAAACTTACTGAGAAGATCATGCAGGATCTTTTCGCCATGAATCCAACAAATGTCGATGCAAATACCATCAAACATAGGAATCTCATCACAATGGTTGTTACAAGTGACTTCCTCCGCTCCATGGCCGGCATAGAGAATAGTAGCTATTCGATCAAGCTCCACGCCTTAGTTAATAATAACTGGGATCGCTGCGCTCCGACTATTCCAGACGGAATGACCTCTCAGCAGTACCTCACTAAGAAATTCAATGATTTCGGCGGAGCTGGCGCGGCAACGGATATCCCATTGTCCGATGCCAATGATCTTCCGAGACTAGTTTCCGATATAAAGTATAAGATCGTATGCGAACTTTTCGATAATCTTTCCCGGACGCAGTCATCTATTATTGACTATCCAGAAGAGCTGATTCATAGCGTCGCCGGAACGATAGCGCAGAATCTATTTAGCGTTGTCGATGGAGAAGCAGAAGTTATCGCGGAAATTACCGGTGACGAAAAGCCATATCTCGACTGGAACATGTATTCATTCGAGAAGCAGCGCGAATCGCAAATCATTACCGGTACCATCCATGCCATGATCTCTAATATCCTCCACGTCATCAACAAGTACATTGCTGTCCGCTATACCGGTTCCATGGCGCTTCCAATCTCCACTGCCATGCTCGGTGGTGACGCAATGGAGAATGCCTCAGATGATCCAGTCATTAACGCGATGCAGATGCATGCCGGTTCCGCTATCGATATGATCTCCGTTCATGACCTGGAATTCGATAGAGTTATTCCAGAGGCCGCTCCATTCTATGTTATTGCCCTTTCTCTCTTTGATACTTTCATCCAGGAATGGTACAAGAAGTACAGTCTCAACACCACAGACGCTGCCGGTAATGTCCATGCTGATGAAGACAAAGGAAAGTTCCATATTTTCGCTTCCATGTCCGAGTTCTCCATGTTGTATCCAATCTATAAGCTCACCCAGGACTATAACATCGCTTCTGCGTCCCATTTCACCGACTTCCAGCTTAAGTCCGCTTTCGCTGCTCTTAACAAGATCTGGAACATCGCTCCAGGTTCCGGAAAGGAGAAACTCATGAACGCGATCGACTATGTCCTCGGTGAAATTAACCAGTCTCTCATCTACACTAGCAGGCACCATTATGAACACCTCAAGGCGCACGGTGCAGTCGAACTCAGTTCTGAAGCCGCTATTGACCAGCAATTCGAGGACTTCGTCCAGGATATTTCCAAGATTGTCAATGAGAATATGAAGATCCAGAATGTGACTGATCCAGACGCGCTTCGTGACTTCGAGACTTTCCTTACCAATTCCGTTGAGAAAGTCAGGAAGGAGACCAATGATGTCGCTAGAATTAACGTCGTTAAGTCTATGCTCGATTCTACCGAAGCAAACAAGTTCAGAACCCCTCTGGATAAGTACTACAAGTTCTGCGAGTTTGTCATCACTCCGATCATGATCGCCGCTAGTTCCTATAAGGCATTATTCCAGCTCTTCTCATCTCTCGCTAGCGAAAGGGTTACCGTTACAAATAATACCGTCGACTTAAAGAATATATGGATCGCGACTAAGAAACGCAGTAATATATTCTTCGAGGAGGCATTTGCCGATATGGTTGACGAGGAGCACCCGATGAACTGCTGGCTCCTCTGTGAAAGAATAAGGAAGTCCGATATGCTCTCAGCGGACGATATTGCGGCCGCCGCTTCCCTTGTTAACTCCGCTGTCGTCGCCAGATGGAATACAATCCTTATCACTAATGCCCTGCATGATCGTGCCAGCGGACGGGTTCCACGCTTCACTCTTCCAGACATCTGGATGCCACTCGTTCCAGAGTCATATCCGAAGCAGTCGACCATCAGTGTCAATATCGCTAGAACTAAGAACGTAACCGATGCCGGTCACAGCGAGATGCTCCTCAGGCAGCTCTTCCCAACCGTAAAGTCCGATAATGTCATCGATTATTATAACTGCCTTCTTTCGGAGTTCACGGCGGACTTTGACCATCTTTATCATACCTTCGTCAGCTTCCCGGGTATCTCCGATAGATTCCTTTCCAAGCTCAAGGACGCGCTACACAATAAGGTTATCAGCCTAAAGGACATTATCGCAGAATCCGTTGAAGGAAAGAGCCTTGATGCCTCTGCTATGCGCGACCTTAAGATGCACAAGCTCTCCTCTATCAACCTTCCAGATTATCCTTCCAAGATGCAGATTCCACCATATGTCGGTACCGTCAATGTTCCAGCAGTCGGTGTTTCAACAGCCGCAGCCGCTCCACGCGCGGACAGGTTCCGCATCGGAACTTCCGGCATCGTGCTTTCTTCATACAACGCAAACGAAAGGCGCGAAGCAGGCGGTAACTTCTATTGTGACTACGGCTTCATCGATTGGGTCATTTACAAGATCGCTTCCTGCAATAGAGTTGAATATACTATCCCGGCCCCACTCTATGAACTCTTTAAGACCAATACCGTTATCGGAAAGTTCATGGTAGAGTGCGTCACTAACACCGGAAATGGTACTATCGTGTATACACCAAAGGCGAATGGCGTCTATTATAACATCGTCACACAGAACATACTTACCCGTTCCGCCACTGATAGAAATCGTAATGCATCCGCCGACGCAAAGAATATGTCCAAGTTATGGGTAGCCAACCTCGTTTCAGAGATCCCACATCTTCTTCTCTCAATAAAGTCCACCGCTGCTGCGACAGCGAAGGGATACACCGATGTGGAAGGAAATAACTATGATTATATCTTCACCGCGCTTACCACTATACTTGAGTCATATTATGAGGAAATCGTCCAGCAGACTCCATTCATCCCATTCATGAGCGACTTCGTTCCAGGTACTCTTTACACAAACATCGAGTCCAAGATCTCCAAGTTCCATTCCATTGCCGAAGTCCTTAAGATCATGGAAGACGATGAAATCCCAATCGGCATCAAGACCGAATGGGCAAATCGCTACTATTACGCTAACGGCATGAATCTCACCTTCCCAGACTACAAGCAGCGTGACAAGTTCGAGTCTATCAAGAAGTGGGGCAGTGATGTATTCAATAACTCCCTCTTCTCCAGTGAATTCGAAGGATCTATCGGCATTATTGCCCGTTCCATGATGAGGAAACTTACTATCAACGAGTTCCAGGATTCTTATAGGTATTCTATGGGCGCGGAAGACAATAATATGAACAGAATTCTCAATAACAGAGAACTCATTAATTTATGCATCCGTATTATCGCGCGCGGTTTCGAGCTCGATCCACTTATTCTCTCGGAATTCATTGAAAATATCTTCCAGGTATACAACGACCAAGAGAACCCATTAGCAATGGTCGGTGGTTATTCTGCTATCCCATTCGCAGCTGCCGCATTCCCAGGCGCCGCAGCCGACGCTGCCGTCGTCGACCTCGGTACGAAATTGCAAAAATTATTCAATAGGATCTTCCAGGTCGGCAATGACTCAATCGTCGCATATGATTATCCAGCAGGTGGCGCACAAGTATCATTAAACGCGATAGTGAATGATGCACTCTCTCTTCTATATGATATTCCGAATACCAGACCATTATATGCGCTTACCAGGGAAGGTGCCGATATGTATAAGCAGATCGCTCCATTTGTCGGAAATAACGTCGCCACAGGCGCTTATAAAGTTCATAAATTCGCTGTATCCGGAAATGAGTCAAACTATGCCACCAGGTCCGGAAATCTTCTTTCATTTGCGGCCGTGAACGTGAAAAATAATGAGGCACTCGATGATGCCGATCCCGGCCATAGACCAGGTACCCATACTGGAACTATTCAAAATGCTGCAAGATATATCGGCAGATCTCCTAATGACGACGTTCCGGGTCTAACTACGGATGCATTCATCACAGAACTCCGCAAACTCGGTGCAATCAATATTGAGAAACTCTTAGACAAGAAACCACGCGTCGAGGAGATATGGCAGGATGACGGAACTAATGATAGCCTGAAGCAGCTCATAAACGGATATTCCGCAGGCTGGCGCGATCTGTTGGCAATCATGCTATATTCCCGTGCATCATATTGCTTAAACAAGGTAGTATTCAATAACATGACGGGAAGCCGTTACCTCGATCAATTCAGGAACCGTAACAAGATGATCTATTCCCTACTGCGTTTGATAGATTACGAAACCGTCACGGAAACTCGCGCTCCTCTAAACGACGTTATTACCGACGTTGATATACTAGACGCAATGACTCCATTGGATACATTAACGAGCAGGCCATATGCGTTCGGAAACGACGTCGGAGAGTTATTTGGTCCAGACGAAGCAGGAAATATCGGTCTCGGTTCTCTTGATAATAGACGAACTCTCTTGACACTTATATTCGCTATTCAAGTCGTTTATGATTCCATCGATGAAGACACTCCTGTTACGGATGTTCTGAGTAAAATAACAGCTGTCATTACCGAAATTACTGCTAACCGCGCTTTGACTATTGAACAATTAGCCGATGCCATAGATCGTGGTGTTTATAACAATGCCGCTATAGCTGCTGTATTTCCAGCCGGTGCCGCTATTGCGAATAGCAATGCGGCATTAATTAACTTATTCGACAACGCCGTCGCTCCGGACGGTATTGCTGCTGCGGGACCCGCTGACTCACTATCCGATGTCGGCGGCGCTATGAGATACATTCTGATATACGCTCTATTGAACCTATGGAAGCAATCGACTCTTTCATGGTTACATGGTAACTTTAATAACGATGGAGTAGTCGTTCCTTCTAATATCATCAAACAGGCATATACGGTATTCGAAATTGGTCCAGATCAGTCATACATTAAAGGCAAGAACTTAAAGGAACGCCTCTCCGTCGTAATGGATCTGGTCTCTGCCTTAATCAGTGCTACCTTTGCCCCTATGTCTACCGAGCGCGCACACGGAATGGCAGAAATACGTACAATCTTTGCAATCATGAATGAATCATTCCGCGATCTTCCAGCAGCGTATTTCACAAAGGATTTCGCCGTCGATAACATATTAGCTAACCATGAAGTCGGCGATGATGCTACAGTCGGATTCAATATTCAGAGCCGTATAAGTCTATTCTACGCGCTCGCATTCTCTTCGGAAAATACAGGCACCATCAGCCTTACTGGAATCAAATCCGCGTTAGCGACATGTCGTTCAGCGGCGGTAGAGAATGCATACCCATTGCTCCTTACTCCATACTTGCATATTCTTACGCCGGCAAATGTCCAAGTTGCGCCACTTGCAGGTGAAGATACATACACCGCTCTTTCCAGAATATATCAAGGCACGGATGTCAGAGATGGCGCCGATTATCTTGGAAGTTATATACTATCCGATTCACTATCCGCTCCAGAAACCGTGCTGTTCGGAGTCCAGTTCAACACTACCGGTAATATGGTCGGTGGTAACGGATTTATTGATTCTATCAAGAAGATATTCGGAGGTGTTAAAACGCAGCCGAATGGATCATTCCTCGCCCGCGCCAGACAAAATCGAGCGGAGCGACAGGCTCCGGGCGCACTTCCACGAAACCAGGGAGCACGACCGGCTCAGGCCGCACCTCCAGTTCCTCCTCCAGTACATGCCGCACCTCCAGTTCCTCCTCCAGTACATGCCGCACCTCCAGTTCCTCCTCCAGTACATGCCGCACCTCCAGTTCCTCCTCCAGTACATGCCGCACCTCC
>JAEIGA010011439.1_pt1 | contig 13474 bp, 9 predicted proteins | sample 9270691 | NCBI WGS metagenome assembly JAEIGA01 (sample SAMN17057246, study PRJNA624740) | gut metagenome | biome: biome; isolation source: fecal sample | host: Bos grunniens | place: China: Xizang | collected 2019
GATTGTAACACCGAGAGCGATAAACATATTCTTAATCTCCTCGTTGTCCCACATCTTGTGCTCGAGAGCCTTCTCTACGTTCAAAATCTTACCGCGAAGTGGCATAATGGCCTGGAAGTTACGGTCACGACCCTGCTTTGCAGTACCACCCGCAGAGTCTCCCTCGACAAGGAAGAGCTCGCATTCCTCAGGATTTCTTGAAGAACAGTCTGCAAGCTTACCTGGCATTCCGGCACCTGACATGACAGTCTTTCTCTGAACCATCTCACGTGCCTTACGCGCAGCATGACGTGCAGTGGCAGCAAGAATAACCTTCTCTACAATCATCTTGGCCTCCTTAGGATTCTCCTCAAGGTACTGCTCAAGAGCAGCTGCAGTGGCCTGTGATACAGCTGAAACAACCTCACCGTTACCGAGCTTGGTCTTGGTCTGGCCCTCGAACTGAGGCTCAGCAACCTTTACGGAAACGACTGCTGTAAGTCCCTCACGAAAGTCATCAGCAGCCAGATCGAACTTCAGCTTAGAAAGCATACCGGCCTTGTCCGCATAGTTCTTCAATGTCCTTGTAAGACCCATCTTGAAGCCCTGAAGATGCGTTCCGCCTTCGATTGTATTGATGTTGTTTACGTATGAATATATCTTCTCTGTGTAACTTGTGTTGTACTGAAGCGCAATCTCGATCGGAATGATCTTGTCTGTCTCGAGATAAATCGGACTCTCAATAAGCTTCTCGGCACCACCATCAAGATACTCGACGAATTCCTTAAGACCTTCGTTCGAGTAGAACACATCGCTTCTGTAGTGCTGAGTCTCAAGTTCATTTCCATTCTCATCCAGATCAGGAATGAGGGTTCTCTTGTCTGTAAGCGAGATATGGATACCCTTGTTAAGGTATGCAAGCTCGCGAAGACGAGCAGCAAGAGTATCATATTTGTATACAGTAGTAACCTGGAAGATCTCAGGATCCGGATGGAATGTCACAGTAGTACCAGTATCCTCAGCTTCACCTACAACCTCTACCGGCTTATATGGCTTACCCTTTGAATACTCCTGTACGAAAACCTTACCCTCACGATGGATCTCAGCCTTCAGATAATCAGAAAGCGCATTCACGCAGGATACACCGACGCCATGAAGACCACCTGAAACCTTGTAGCTATCCTTGCTGAACTTACCTCCAGCATGAAGGACTGTAAGCACTACCTCAAGAGCTGATCGGTTTTCCTTCTCATGCATTCCTGTAGGGATACCACGACCGTCATCCTTTACAGTAATGGAATTATTCTCGTTGATAAACACTTCAATGTGCGAACAATAGCCTGCGAGAGCCTCATCAATACTATTGTCCACAACCTCATACACAAGATGATGGAGACCTCTTTCGCCGATGTCACCGATATACATCGAAGGTCTCTTTCTCACCGCCTCAAGTCCTTCCAGAACCTGGATACTATTTGCGGAGTACTGCTCCGCAGAGGCGTTGTTCATTACTTCTTCACTCATTATATTTTTCTCTTATTTTTCTGATTTCAAACACCCATCAAATAGCAGCAGACGGGAATTAACAAACGGACAAATTTAAGAATTTTTCTTATAATTTCAAGCAAATACCTGCGGTAAAATTGATACCTTTTTCAGCATAAAGAGGAGTACGCTGAACTGTCATATTCAGGAGGTTTCCACCACGAAGCCAGAACGAAAGTTTTCTGCTTGACGCAAGCTCTGCATAGATTCCAAGATCAGCAAAACCCGGTACGACAGTCTTATACTTCAGGTCAGGAGAAACGATTCCTGCATCAAGGCTGGTAATATTACCCCTTCTTGCCGAAGAATAATAGCAGTCTATACCCGCAAATACCCTTCTCTTCCAGTTATATTCAAAAGCCACATCCGCTGTCAACGGAGCAGGAGCGACAACACCGACCTTATCAGCAAGACGAGTAATATGCGAATACTCCACTGAACCGTTGAAACTGATTGCATCCATTCTCAGATTCCAGTCGAGACCGGCATAAAGTTTATTATATCCTGCATAAGAATATGTAGGAAGATACCTGTATATATCCGATTCGCCACCAAGAAGCACGGCAGAGTCAAGCAAAGCGTTTGCAAAGCACTTGAAACCTCCATGGATGTCATAAGTAAACTTACCGGCTATACGCCCCTTGAATCCAAGAGATGCAGCCACTCTTTCAACATCTGCGTCAAGAAGAGGATTAGAATAACCGAAGTCCATATCGACATAAGGATTCCTCTCAAGAAGAGACGAATAGGTATTGATCCTATTGCCACCGCCCAACTTGGCATATACTCCGAGCGCATCAGGAAGGATGGAGAATGCGACATTCACATCAGGATAGAAGAGCTGGCTCTTGGCATTATACATAGCCGACTCCTTCGGAGATATAAGCATCGAGAATCTTACACCAAGGTCAAAATTCCATCTTCCCTTTGTCAGAAGATAATGAGGAACGATATACAGTTCACTCATACCCTCACCGGCAAAAGCGCCTGTATATGAGACAGTCTCGAATCCGACATCCATGAGAACCTTCTGCATGTTGGAAATGACAGGTCCCACTACAGCTCCGAACTTAAAGTCATGCTCTGCAAGATATTTATCTCCACGTCTGAAGCGGGCCTTATCCTCACCGAACCTATAGTTGGCGTATGCATCATAATGGAAATAATCGCTGCTCTGAGGCTTTGACGCAACATTGATCTTGACGTCCATAGCATCAAACATACGGTTCTTAAGCGTATCCTTCGATGCGATGCCATAATATCCGACATCAAAGGTCATCACATTCCTGTCCCAATCGTACCTGCCGTCGATACCGGCCTTGCTCCTCATACGATATCCATTCCATTCAGATGTCGTTCCGCTCTTGGATCTCCATCTGTCCATATACATCGCACCATCCTTGGATTCGGTAGGCATAAAGAACCTATATTCTCCGATATATGCCTGATAATCAGCATATACATTCATTTTGAAACGTCCTTTATGGAAAGGAGTCCATACCATGTCAAGGACCGGATAAAGTGAATATCCCGCACCTGCCTTCAACCAGAATACAGACTTATCCATATCTGCAGAAACAGGTTTCATAAGAAGCTCGTATGGCTTGAATTCATACGAACCCTTGTATGGGCTTTCAAAAACAGAGTAATCAAAATCAAGATCGAACTGCCTGAGCGAGTCTGGTACCGCCATTTCCAACATCGGCTTATGCACCTCCATAAGCTTTCCTTCATAGGCCCTGTTCACCACGACAGTAGGGTCAAGATTCTGCGCTCCTGCAGTAAACGACAATGCAGCCAATCCTGCCGCTATCGATATTTTCAATATATTAAGATTCATAACGTTATCACTGGTTTTATCCTGCAATCATTTCATCAAGTTTCCTAAGGCGCATAAGTACATTATCCTGTACATCATCACCTTCATTAGATGGCTCGTAACCATCTCTTACGCTCTCGAAAGTAGCCTTAGCCTGCTTGAGTTCCCCACTCTCCACAAACGAATCACCAAGAATTATAAAGCACTTCGCAAGCCAATATGTCTGACCGGAACCTGCATCAGAGAATGCGTATACCTTCTTCTCCACTTCATCGAAGTCACCTCTGTCATATGCATCCTGAATAAGGATATAGGCAGCTTCAGCTCCATATGCACCGGAAACGTCTGCAGAAAGTCTTTCAAGGATAGTCAAAGCCTCATCTCTTCTGCTTGATGCAAGATATGACTTAGCCTTGATATACTCGGCCTCCTGCTTCATCGCAGCATCTGTCTTTGATTCAAAAAGAACCCTATCTGCAGTCTTGACAGCCTCTGCCCACTCGCGTCCCTTAAACGCAGAACGCATCATTCCTACGAGAGCAGTATATTTATTGGCATCTATGATTGCTGCGTTGTAAAGTGATGAATATCCTCCAAAGGCGTCATCCCAACGTTCCATATCATAGGAAATCTGAGAGTAATTGAGCATTGACACCTCAACAAACGAGCCTTCGCCGTCAGCGATAACCTTCTTATAACTGTCACATGCCTGCTCAAGCTTACCGAGGTTCTTATATGACTCCGCCATATAGAAGTCGGCCTTGTAGACATTCTTTCCTGTCGGATAAGCATCGATATATTTCTGAAGAGAAATAACTGCCTTCTGATAATTAGCCGAAAGGAAGAGCTGCTCTGCAGAGTTGAAATAAAGCATCTCCTTCTCATCAGCACTCTTGCTTGCGCCTTTACCTATATTCTCGATGTACGCGATATACTCCTCCGGCTCATCCTTTGTCTGGTAAATAGACTCGATGGCAAGAAGGGCACTCTCGGCATATCCTGACTTAGGCATCTCCTCAACTACTGTCTTGTAATATCCAAGAGCCTCGTTATACTGAGACTTATTTCTTGCTAGAGATCCCATCTCTATGTATGCCTGAGCCACATAGTTGCTATCCTTGACCTCCTGTGCGAGCTTGTTGAAGCATTTGAATGCATTGTCAACATCCTCACGCACCGCATAAGTACGTCCCAGCTCAAAGAGAGCCTCAGGATAGAATTCAGACTCGGCAGAAGCATCCATAACACGTGAAAGGAGCTCTACCTTCTTGTCCGCCTTCTTATTAAGTCCATATGAAAGTGCTGCCTGATAGTAAGGATAAATATCATTGACATCATAGAAGTCCTCAAGAACAAGCTCATATGCAGCGGAAGCCTTGCTATAATCCTTGGAAATGAAGAAACAATCCGCCTTTCTTACCAATGCATCCTTCTTGAACTTGACAGATCTCTCTGCAAGATACTCGTCATACCATTTCACTGCATTAGGGTAATCCTCCTCATTAAAGAAACAGTATGCGATATTGTACGGAATGAGATATGACTCTGCAGCACCATAAAGAGCAGAAGTATTGTACAGGTCAACAAGAATCTTGCGAGCCTCATCGAACTGATCGTTCCTGAAATATGATTCAGCCAGCCAGAAACGAGTAAGCTGGTTGAAGCGGCTGTTTCTAGGTGAATAGTATGCTGCAACCTTAAGACAATCAATAGCCATTCTGTATGAGCCGCTCTCGATAAGCTGACGGGCACGCAAATAATTAGCCTTCATATAATTGTCACGCATATCATCATCCAGCTCATCGATCTTGTCATATGCCTCCACTGCTGCCGCATAATCATGGTTGTACAAAGCCGCCACAGCGATATAGCTGTTGATCTTGTCGCTTTTCTCGACAGCCGGGTACTTAGCCATATAATCTCTGAACACAGAAGGGTCATCATTAAGGTCGAAAGCCAGTTTCGCATAGTTGAAATGAGCATCTTCCTTGATAGCCTGATCATATGAAACGGTCGAAGCCTCCTTGAAGGCCTGCATTGCCGCAACCTTGTTCTTTGTCTGTATATAGCTGAAACCGAGATGGTAATTTGCGACCTGACCAATCGAGTCTGTGCGCATTGTCACCATATTGTAATTCTCGATAGCACCCTTATAATCCTCCACCGCATAAAGAAGCGAACCACTATAGAACCAGTCGGCTCTTGTCATAGCCTTGTTCTCCCCTACGTTGAGATTATAATATTTCTTCGCATTATCTGTATCGCCAAGAACGAGATAGGACTCGGATATTATTCGTGCAAGATGCGCCTTGCGCTCAGCAGGCACATTCTCATACATCTGAGCCGCATTGTTTGTGACGTAGCCATAATCCTTGATCATGAAACGGCATTCCATGATATACCAGTTGGAATTCTCCACAAATCTCGGATCAGCGACCGACTTCTCGAACCATCCGAGAGCCGAATGGAAATCCTTGAGTTCGTATTTGATATATCCGAGCACATACTGAGCCGGAGCAGTATAATCCGACACTGGTCTTGTTGTCAGTTCAAGGAACTTATCCGTTGCCGCATTGATCTTATTGTTTTCAAGATCGCAATAGGCCTGACAGAAAATAAGCTCATCCACCTGGTTATTCATAAGCTCCTTTCTGTCGATCTTTGCGAACTCCTCTGCTGCAGCCTCATACTGTTCGCTGTCAAAAAGATTTGTCGCATACGTGTATTTGATCTGTGGAGCAATAGGAGAATGAGGATTCTTCCTCAGGAAATCATCCATTCTTGCCACATAACCTGGAGTCTGCATCTGAACATCGGTAAGCACCGACCATCCCAACGCATCTGCCGATGCTGTTTCCTTATATGCCTCATCAAAAAGGGCTTGAGAGCGGACCAGCATACCATCTTCATAAAGCCTTATGGCCTTCTTCAGTTCATCGGCCTGCAATGGACTTGAAGAGAGGATTGCGGAACACAGGAGCGCCGTAAAAGTATTCAATTTCTTCATGTTATTCCGTTTTCGGATTTTTCATATTAAATAATCTACAAATTTAACCATTTTCCACTATATTTGTGTCCTTATACATGATTTTTTGAACATGAACGATAAAGATTCCATCATTTCCTTCAAGGATGCCGACATAGTCAACGGCGAGGCTACAGTCATATACAATCTCGACATGGATGTATACCCTGGAGATTTCGTTTACATAGTCGGAAAGGTAGGTACAGGAAAGACTTCAATCATCAGAACCATCATAGCCGAGAACCCCCTCCACAAGGGTTCAGGAAAAGCATGCGGCTACGAGCTCGCGGGTATCAGAGAGAAGGATATCCCATACCTCAGACGTAAGATGGGAGTTGTATTCCAGGACTTCCAGCTGCTTATGGACAGGACAGTTGAAGAAAATCTTCAGTTCGTCCTGAAGGCAACCGGATGGAAAGACAGCGAAGCCATGTCCAAAAGAATCAGCGAAGTCCTTGATGCAGTAGGTATGGGTCTCAAGGCACACAAGATGCCGCACCAGCTATCAGGAGGAGAACAACAGAGAATTGCCATAGCACGATCTCTGCTCAACGAGCCGGAAGTGATCATAGCTGACGAGCCGACAGGAAATCTCGATAACGAGACTGCTGACGGAATCATGAAGCTACTTACCGGAATCAACAAGGAGAAAGGTACGGCGATTGTCATGGTGACACACAACAGGCAGATATTTGAAAAATATCCGGGTCGTGTAATGGTCTGCAAGGACGAAACTTGCGTGGAACAGTCATCCGAAGACGCAATCGACCTTGAAATCACAATCTGATGGAGACGACTGAGCGCTACAGGAGAGTTACCGAATGGTTCTCGGCAAATATGGAAACTGCCGAGACCGAGCTCCATTATGACTCCCCTTTCCATCTTCTGATCGCAGTAATACTGTCTGCACAATGCACGGACAAAAGGGTCAACATGCATACGCCAGAGATATTCAGACGTTTCCCGACCCCGAATGACCTTGCATCCGCATCATTTGAAGAAGTCTACGGACTCATACGCTCCATTTCATTTCCAAACAACAAGGCCAAGCACCTTTTAGGCATGGCCAGAATGCTTGTGGAAGACTTCGACAGCAATGTCCCGTCCGAGCCGTACGAACTTGAGAAACTCCCCGGCGTAGGCAGGAAGACAGCCAACGTAATAGCCTCAGTCATATACGACAAGCCTGTTATTGCAGTAGACACTCATGTGTTCAGAGTATCGCGAAGGATCGGGCTTTCGGCCAGTACTACCGTCGAAGGCGTCGAGCGTGACCTCACTGCCGGATTCGCGCCGGAACTTAGACCCAAAGCACATCACTGGCTGATTCTTCACGGCAGATATGTATGCACTGCACGTAAGCCTAAGTGTCAGGAATGCGGTCTGCAGGATATCTGTATGGAATACATAAGCAACAACATCATCTTATGATGCATCCGCTCCCATATACCGCAGGCATCACTCTGCCGGAACAATTCAACGACCCGTTCAGATACAGGCCTCACCCGTTAGTGCAGGAGGCTGCCAAGACTGTCCTGAAACAGGTATATGACCTTGACATAAAGGAAGGTAAGATGCTTGGTGTGCTCATTGTCCGTGACAAGGACGGCAATCTCGGCTATCTGGCAGGATTTTCAGGAAACATCGGTAACAAAAGTCATATTGAAGGATTCGTTCCTCCGATTTACGACCTTCTCACCCCTGACGGTCACTTCAAGAAGGGGGAAGCTGAAGTGAATTCCATCAATCAAGAGATATCGGAACTCTGGAGATCGGAAAAACTATCATCACTCAAACAAGAGCTTAGCGAAAGCGAATCATCAAAAGAAGATGAAATCACAAAGATGAAGGGCAGAATAGCCGCTTCGAAAGAACTGAGAGACAGCATCCGATCCGAAACAGAAGACCCTGAACTGCTTGCAGGCCTGATCAAGGAAAGCCAGTACCAGAAAGCGGAACTTCGAAGAATCCGCATGAGATGGGAGGAAAAAATCGATTCCATCAAGAAGGAAATCAGGGAATTCGAAGATAGAATACTTGTTCTGAAGAAAAAAAGGATAAAGATGTCCGAAGAACTTCAGGATTGGATCTTCAGACAATATAAGGTCTATAATGCAGCCGGTGAGGAATCGACCGTATCAGAAATCTTCGCCGAAGAAGGGCTTGTTCCACCGGGTGGAACAGGAGACTGCGCCGCACCCAAACTTCTTAACCATGCATACAGAAACGGTATGACTCCTGTTGCAATGGGAGAATTCTGGTATGGGCCATCACCCAAGACCGCAGTACGGACACACGGACACTTCTACCCGTCATGCACCAGCAAATGCGGCCCGTTATTGAAATTCATGCTCAAAGGTCTGGAAATAAGCCCTGAGTTAAGGAATGCTCCAAAGGAAAGTCCTGTCATCATATACGAAGATGACGAAATTATCTTAGCCGAAAAGCCGTCCGGAATGCCATCTGTGCCAGGGCTTGACGGAAGCACCTCGCTCCAGGATCATCTGGAAGCCATAGCTGTGCACAGGCTGGACATGGACACTTCCGGAATCATGATTTTCGCCAGAAACGAAAGAGCGGCAAGCTGCATCAGGGCACAATTCGAGAAACACGAAATCGAAAAGACATACAAGGCTAGATTATCCGCATCAGAAACGGATTGCAGCGACATACTGAAAAGAGGAGAAATATCACTCCCGTTATCACCGGACTACGATGAAAGGCCAAGACAGAAGGTCGACCTTATAAATGGAAAGGAAGCCATCACTTTTTTCACAAGGGAGAATACAGGAAACGCAACAGATATCATCTTCCACCCTATTACCGGGCGTACGCATCAGCTGAGGGTACATTCCGCACACACACTCGGATTAGGACATCCGATAGCAGGCGACCTGCTGTATGGCGGAGAACCTGCTCCCAGACTTTGCCTGCATGCATTCAGCATCACATTCACCCATCCGGCTACAGGAGAACGCATGACATTTTCATCAGACAAACTGATATATAAATAAAAATCGGTCCGCACCACCTTGCGGACCGATTCTGTACCATATGTCTTGGAAGAATTACTTCTTCTTTGCGTATCTCTGATAGAACTTATCAACACGACCTGCAGTATCGACGAGCTTCATCTTACCTGTGTAGAATGGGTGTGAAGTGTTTGAGATCTCAAGCTTTACAACTGGATACTCAACTCCATCGATAACGATTGTCTCCTTTGTGTTCGCGCATGAGCGAGTGATGAACACCTGATCGTTTGACATATCCTTGAAAGCTACAAGACGGTAGGTTTCGGGATGTATACCTGTTTTCATAATCCTTAAATAAATTTAGTTAACTAATTTTGCGGCGCAAATATACGACTTATATTTCAAAAATTCAAACCTTTATAAAGATATTATTTGATTCTATACGGCATATCCTCATAAAGAGTGAACTTTTTCGCTTTTCTTATCCATTTCTGCTCCTCCACCTTCACATGCTCTCTGACATCTTCCCACGAAACGACACCATTTACGTAATCAAGAAGAACCTGATCGGACAGTTTCGCAGCAAAACCCTCCTCAAGTACAAACTCCTTGTATCTGTCCTTCAGATACCTCATAAGCATCAGGGTATGCAGCAGAGAATGGTATTCAATACCAGGCTCTCTCATTATCTGATATCCGAAACACTTCTTGCCCGCATATCTTCCGCACGAAGGTGTAAACGAGCATGGTCGCAACATAACTCCCTCCGCAACAGGGACAGGCTCCGTCGTAGAGGTCTTGACGAAGGGCGCACCAATGTATTCATACGGTCGAGCCGTACCGATTCCCGGAGTTATATTGGTATTGTTCCACAAACCGCCACCGCTGTACATATCACAAGTAAACAGGCCCGGGATATCAGAAGCTGGAGCAATTGTCCAAGGCATCAGCTGATGATTTGAATCTGTTGCAAGAGCCGAAATCACATGAAGTGCGTATTTGGCACCGATCTCATGATAATACAGATTCATCAGTTCACCAAGCGTAAGTCCATGCCTATGGGCAACCTTAGCAACATTAGGCTCCATATCTCCCGACGGCATAGTTCCTTCCACCACCCTGCCTGCCGGATTTATATGATCTACGACATATAGCGACGGCGCATCTTCCTTCATTTCCTTCAGAGCATCCATAAGTCGAAGGACATCCTTCGTATAGTTGAAATATCGCGCCCCAACATCCTGAATCTCGACCACAACAGCATTGAGGCCCTGCAGCTCCTCTACTGAAAAATCGATATGATTAGTGTCAGGAGTAAGTTCCGTATCTCTCGGAGAAAAAATGACCTCCAGATTTCCCCTTTCCCTGAACACATCATACATATAGCGTCCAGTATCGGTATTCCAGCAGTTCTGAGTGCAGAAGCATCCCACCTTACCTTCAAGAAGAGCCTTATCCAACTGCTCCTCCAAAGCCGTAGTCCTGAAAGAAAACATTATCCGATTATTTTACTTGCGACATCAATGATCTGCTGAGCAAGAGCATCAGCTGCCTCCTTTGTAGCCGCCTCAGCATAAATTCTGATGATAGGCTCTGTGTTTGAACGGCGAAGATGCACCCACTCCTTGCGTGATTCGAAAGAGATCTTCACACCGTCAACAGTATTCACATCCTCTTCTGCATATATAGCTTTTATTTCCTCAAGAATCCTGTCAATAAGAGCCTTATCAGAGAGTTCTATCTTATTCTTTGCAATGACATACTCCGGATATGTCGCACGCAGCTCAGACACTGTCATATTCTTGTTTGCAAGGTTTGTGAGGAAGAGGGCAACTCCCACCATAGCATCACGACCATAATGAAGAGCAGGATAGATCACACCTCCATTACCCTCTCCACCGATCAATGCGCCACACTCCTTCATCATTGTAGTAACATTGACCTCACCTACTGCGGACGCATGATATTCGCCGCCATACTGCTCTGTGACATCGCGCAAAGCCCTTGACGAAGATAGATTCGACGACGTCGTCATCACATAAGGCGCAGCAACTTCTTCCATCGACTTACCGGTCTCAAGAGCCTCATTATAAACCCTCGAAAGGAGGTAATCTGCAACACTGACAAGAGTATACTCCTCTCCAAAAGGTTTTCCATCCTCACAGATCAAAGCAAGACGATCTACGTCCGGATCAACTGAGATACCAAGATGGGCCTTATTGTCAACTACTGCCCGACACAGTTCCTGAAGGTTAGCTGGAAGCGGTTCCGGATTATGCGCAAACTCACCCGTAGGCTCACAATTCACACATATACATTCAACGCCAAGTCTCTCGAGAAGGCGCGGCATGATTATACCACCTACGGAATTTACGGCATCAAGGACAACCTTAAATCCGGCATTTCTCACTGCCTCTACATCAACTGTAGGAAGCTCAAGAACCGCATCAATATGCTGATCTGTAAAATCCTTTTCCTCCATAACTCCTAATGAATCCACGTCGGCAAAATCAAAGTCATTGCTTTCAGCACATTCAAGGATGGCAGCACCCTCCTCTGCATTAAGGAACTCTCCCTTCTCGTTGAGAAGCTTCAGCGCGTTCCACTGCTTCGGATTATGAGAAGCAGTCAGGATTATACCACCATCGGCCTCCTCAAATGCAACAGCCATTTCAGTAGTCGGAGTAGATGCAAGGCCAGCCTTCACAACATCAACACCACAAGAGAGCAAGGTTCCACAAACCAATTGCTCGACCATATCACCAGACAACCTCGCGTCCTTTCCAACAACAACTTTATATCTTACACCCTCTTCCTTTGGAAGTCGCTCCTTCATCTTGACGCAATAAGCGTAAGTAAACTTAACCACATCTATTGGAGAAAGTCCTTCTCCTGGAGCACCTCCAATAGTTCCTCGAATACCTGAAATAGATTTAATAAGTGTCATATCGATTCAGTAAATTTAACATTATAATCCCTTGGAATCTCGGGCTTATTATGCAAATTTAAAGTTTTATGTCAGCAATTACAAATTAAATATTACTTTTGCACCTTCTAAAATAATGACTATGAAAGCTATCTGGACTATACTGCTACTTATTGCATCAAACATATTCATGACATTTGCATGGTACGGCCACCTCAAGCTACAGGAAATGAAGATTTCTTCAAGCTGGCCGCTTATTCTCGTAATTCTCTTTTCATGGGGAGTTGCATTTCTGGAATACTGCGCACAGGTACCAGCAAACAGAATAGGGTTCATTGACAACGGAGGCCCATTCAACCTGATGCAGCTTAAAGTTATTCAGGAAGTGATCTCATTGACAGTATTTACAGTACTTGCAACATTCATGTTCAAAGGTCAGGCACTGCAGTGGAATCATTTTGCAGCATTCTTCTGCCTGATTATGGCTGTATTTTTCGTGTTTTTGAAGTAAAAATGCACTTTTTTGCAAAAAGTTGTAAAAATATTTGGAGGGTAAGATTTTTTTCGTACCTTTGCAATCCCAAAACGATAACACGCTCGGTTCGTATAACGGTTAGTACTCAAGATTCTCAATCTTGCAATAGGGGTTCGATTCCCCTACCGAGTACCAGAAGCAGTCAGCATGACTGCTTTTTTACTGAAAGTTCTTTCAAATACGGGGGTATAGCTCAGTTGGCTAGAGCACCTGCTTTGCAAGCAGGGGGTCGTCGGTTCGACTCCGACTATCTCCACAAAAGCCTGATCAATACGATCAGGCTTTTTTTGTATATGAAGTAGAATAGCTAAAAATTCATAGTCACATTTCTATAGACTGTTGTATTTGAGAATTCGCTCCAAACAATATCCGATCTGAGAACATTAAGACGCATAATCAAGGGATAGCATTTACGCCTTTTCTGGACCTGTATGACGTTGAATCAACTCTAGCATCATTCTATCAATCTTTACTTATTAAAGGCTGTTCTATGGCCTCATATAAGCCTGTCTTCCCATCCTAAGACTTCGCAATACAACAAAACACCCCGTCATCGAAGATGACAGGGTGTCGTATAAGAAAGTGGCAGCTACCTACTCTCCCACCTGGTGGGGCAGTACCATCGGCGATGGTGAGCTTAACTTCTCTGTTCGGAATGGGAAGAGGTGGATCC
>JAEIGA010011440.1_pt1 | contig 13474 bp, 6 predicted proteins | sample 9270691 | NCBI WGS metagenome assembly JAEIGA01 (sample SAMN17057246, study PRJNA624740) | gut metagenome | biome: biome; isolation source: fecal sample | host: Bos grunniens | place: China: Xizang | collected 2019
AGGTTTTGCATGCCTTATCTCCAGCCTCATGCAGGAGATAACAGATAACGGCGGACACATCTACTATTCAACCACCGTTGCTGAAATCGCGAGACTCGGCAGCGGAATGTACCGCACCAGCTGCATTCTGTCCAACTCTACAAGAGTCGTTATCGACAGCGCTTATGTTGTTTTCACCGGCTCATGCAGAACATTCGTAAATGTAAGTCACGGCCTCCCCATCGCAATGGATGACAGGGATATCCTCATGAACGTTACATACAGCGCGAAGATTACCGCCATGATGGTAATGAAGCACGAGTTGTCGCAGATGTTCTACCAGGTTCCTCCTAAGGATTCCGGACTTCCCTTCAAGGCGATCATCAATCACACGAGCGCATTCGGCGAGCGTAATTATGGCGGACATGTAGTCTATCTGGTTGGATCATGTTCCATTACTGATTCACTTTGGATCGACTCTGATGCAAACATCATGCTCAAGTATTTTGCAGGTCTTCGTAAGCTCTACCCTTCACTTCGTAAATCCGATGTCAAATCATGGCGTTTAACAAAGACACGCTATGCACTGACTTCACAATATCCTGAGATCGATCTTACAAACCCTTGTGAGAACCTTTATGTATGTTCAACAGGACTTACAAAGTATGCCACTAACGATACACCCGAGAATCACATGGATTCCGTTGTCGCTCTGGCAGGAAAGATCAGTTCAGAAATTATTAAGTCTTACGAGGCTTCTGTTGAGCGCGCTGCAAATCCTATTCCGGTTACAGAGCTTAACGTTCAGGATAATGCAGTAAAAGACCCGCTCGAAGGAGTTCTGTCATGAGTAGATCCGGAGATTCACTTTTTGAGTCTGCTTCACCTTTACGTTTTCTTTTGATACTCGTTCCTTTCGTAGCAGCATCCGTAATCGGATTCTGCACTATGGGAACTACCGATACGGCTTACGCTGTCTGGTGGGCATTTGTACTTATGCTCTTCGGACTCGTTACTCTGCCGCTTGCGACCAAACTGTGGGAAAGATTTTCTTCCGGCGGTTTTTTCCTGTCGCAGCCGATGGGCCTGATATTAACCTGTCTTGTTTTATGGACATTGGGACATCTTAAGCTGTTCAGGATCAACCTCCTGTGCATCATTCTTTCTGCGCTGATCGTCGGCGCTCTGTGTTATATCCCTAAGACATTCAGAGAATCGTTTATAAAGAAATTAAACACAGAAGGATTTATCGAAGCAGTATTCATCGAGGAAATCGCATTCCTGATCGTCTTCGTTCTGATGTGCTATTTCAAAGGTTTCCTTCCTGATATCAACGGACAGGAAAAATACATGGACTACGGTTTCATTATGTCCATGCTGAGAAATGACAGACTCCCTGCCAACGATATGTGGCTGTCCGGATTCTCTATTAACTACTATTATTTCGGCCAGTACATCTGGTCAGTAATGATTAAGACTACGGGTATCTATTCCGGCATCGGCTACAACCTTGCGATGTGTTCAGCAACTGCGATTCCTTTCGCAATGAGTTTTTCAATCGGAAAGTTCCTTATTGAAGGTGCTGCCGAAAAGGGATTCAACAACAATAAGATCATTAAGTATGTCGCAGGTCTCGTTACCGGTTGTGCTGTATCAATCTGGGGTAACTCACACGCATTCTATTATGATCAGGACAGCATCGGAAACGGCTTTCTTAACGTATTTAAATCACTAGGCATCGATGTTGGAAGAACGGATAATTTCTTTTATCCCGACAGCACCAGATATATCGGATGGAACCCTGCAGTCACGGAAAACGGCGGAGATTATACGATCGAAGAATTCCCGTTTTATTCCTATCTCGTAGGAGATCTTCACGCGCACGTAATCTCGATGATGATAGTCCTCATTATCGCTGCTATCGTTCTGTCTATGATCTGTTCAGTTAAACTTCCTTCTAACAATGAAGTTGCTGCACGTCCCGGAATCAATAATCTCAGTGGAAAAGGTCTTCTCCGTGAGTTCGATTCATCTATAACTTTGGGACTTGTTTTATGTGCCATCCTTCTTGGTTGTGCCCAGATGACAAACTATTGGGACTTCCTCATCTACTTCGTTTTCTGTTCGATGGGATGTTTCATTATCAACATTATCAGGTCACCAAAATTCACAACTGTTGGCGGTGCGTTTTTCTTTGTTGCAAATGTTATCTCTGTATTGGTTGTATATCTGAGAGCAGGTGACCAACCGGCAATCCTGGTTATTTTACAGGCATTGATCATGATCTCTTCTTTCCTGTTCTGCGTTGTAACGCCTTCAGCTCTGCCCAGAACATCATTCCAGATGAGTTTCATTTTCACTATCGCATCAGTTGTCGCGTTGCCGTTCAACCTTAATTTCGACATGATCTCCAATTCATTGGGCGCTGTTAAGAACCGTTCTTCTTTATATCAGCTGTTCATTCTCTGGGGAACACACGTAATTATCAGCGTAGCCTTTATGGTTATTGTTTTTGTGAATAAGAATTTCAGATATATCTCTTCTGCCAAAGCGAAAAAGAAGGCAGCAGCAAATAATACCAATGCTGAAGTAGTCGGACAGGAGAATACATTTACCAACCCCGTACAGAAATTCTTCGGTCAGCGCAACCTTATAGATATCTTCAGCTGCGGAATGACGATCGTAGGTCTGATGCTCCTTATAGCTCCTGAAATATTCTATGTAAGAGATATTTATACAGGCGGATATTTGCGTTCCAATACAATGTTCAAATTCACTTTCGCCGGATTCATAATCCTGTCGATTACCATGATCTACGGCATTGTAAGACTTCTCTGGTTCGTAAATAAAAAAGGAAAGTATTCAATGTCTTTATTCGTTGTTGCCCTTGTCTTCGCTGTATTACTCATAATTCCTGCTCATTACACGATGGTATCCCTGAAGCAGCGTTGCGGTGAGTTAAAACGCGAAAGATATAAGACTTTGGATGGAACTGCTTATATTGATGAATATACAAGTCACATGGTGAACACCACATATACAGGTAATCTGAAATCATATAAGGCAGCTGTTGACTGGTTTAATACAAGCGTTGACGGTAGTCCTGTTATCTGCGAAGCATATGCTGACAGTTATACTGATGGCTGCATGATCTCAGCTTACACCGGTCTGCCTACTGTTTTCGGATGGCAGACACACGAGTGGTTGTGGAGATTCCACGGTATTGTTGACGAGAAGACTGATACTCTGGTTTCTGATCCGGCAAATGATGTCTGGAAGATCTATATCACTCCACGTCACAACGATGTTAATACTCTCTATTTGAGCACGTATACACCTGAAGTTCAGGCGATAATTGATAAGTACCAGATCGAGTACATTGTTGTCGGTGAAATAGAGCGTTGTAAATACGGTTACGACAACTCACAGACTTTCTCTGAGCTCGGAACTGAAGTGTTCAGATATGAGGATCTCGTAGTATTTAAGGTAAACCCTGCTCCGGTAGAAGCGGTAATCTGATCAGACAGAAGGCAGTTCTGTTTCAGGATCGATCTTTACTGTCATCTTTTCTGTTCCTTCGCCTTCATCATAGGTAAGTTCAGCCATAACAAGAGCTATTGGACACTTTATCCTGCTCCCGTATTTGCCGTCTCCTGCCAAAGGATGTTTTCTGGACGCGAACTGCGTTCTTATCTGATGCGTTCTTCCTGTATCAAGAGTGACCGATACAAAGGAGATATCTTTTTCTTCGTTATAGGATAAAACCCTGTAACTCAATCTTGCTTCTTTGACGCCTTTTCTCATGCGCTTTACGGGGAACGTGCGGTTAGTTCTGGAATCATGGAACAGCAGATCTTCCATTGTGCCTTCTGTAATTTCAAATCCGCCCTGGCAGACAAGATAGTATTTCTTATCTAATATCCTGATTCTTTTGCCTGAATCTGCAACAGCTATCACACCGGGCACCGGTACATCCAGACGTGACAGAGCTGATAATCCGGAAGGCGCGATCTTCTCGCTGTCTTCGCCTCTCTCTTTATAAAGGATCTGGTATCCTTCGCCCTCCGAAAGCACTCTCGACATATGGGTTTAGCAGACAAACATAGAGATCATCTCTCTGCCGCCGTCAAGAAAAACCTCAACAGTTCCAACGTCTTCCAAAACGATTATTTCCGGACATTCTCTGTATGCTTTATCAAACAGAGTACGGCCCTGGAACTGGACTCTTAATCTTCCCTGGTTGTAGCAGACAAAACTGCTCTCTTTAACTGTTTTATTTCTGAGATTTCCGTAAGGGATCATGCAGACATCGCCGGTTCTCGACAACGTCAATTCTCTCGGTGCGGTAATAGCCGCGGAATTCATCTTCATAGAGAACAGCCACGCCATCAGAACTGCTCTGCCGTCTTTATCTTTGGTAATTACAGGATTTAAGAAGTCAAATCCGGAATCAACAGGTTTGAACGGTTCTGTCTCATCATCATAAATAAATCTCTCGCCGTCATAGGTTCCTGTTGCGAACAAAACCTTTGTAGGTACATGTCTCTCACTCTGAATTGCAAAGATCCACTTACCGTCTGTTTCAACCATATGAGGTGATTCAATAACACTTCCGTAACGTCCGTCAGACAGGAGTTCACCCATGTAATTCCAGTTGATCAGATCTTCAGATTCATACTGCAGAACCTTTGCGACGCCGAATTTTCCAGCTCCTGCAAACATACGGAAACCTGTACCGTATCTCATTACATACGGATCTCTGAATTTGCAGTTTCCTTCAAAAGGAGAAGTAACAACAGGATTATCAAACTTAGTGAAATTAATTCCGTCTTCAGAAACTGCTGCGCAGATCGATTCACGGTTATCCATGGAAAGAGACGTATAAAAGAGCCACAGCTTACCGTCATAAGCCAATACAGATCCGGAGTTGCAGCTTAATTCATTCTTAGGACTTACGGCAACGGGACAATCTTCCCATGTAATAAGATCATCTGATATAGCGTGACCCCAATGCATAGGTCCGTATCTGAAACTTAACGGATTGACTTGGAAGAACAGATGATATCTATCTTTGAAATATACAAGGCCGCAGGGATTCCCCAGCCAACCTTCTTTTCCTGAATAATGGTATTTCACTGGTTCTACCTCTGCGGCCTGAAATTCTGTTTAAATGTCCGTCGGTTATATTAGCCGAGTTCTAAGAGCGAAACGCGGAGGACACCCTCTGCTGCTCTGAGTTCCTCGAGAATATCTTCTGAAATAGGCTGCTCAACAGCAACGAAAGCCTGAGCGTGCGGGTTATCAGAACCATCCTGGTTCTTTCTTCCCCAATGCATGGATACGATGTTGATATCATGCTTACCGAGGATTGTTGCGATTCTTCCGATAACGCCCGGAACGTCATTGTTCTTAAGAGCGAGAACTGTGGAAGACAGAGGGCAGTTCATCTCGTAACCGAAGAAAGATACGATAACCTCTGTGTTGGGTTCGAATACTGTACCGTTGATCTTGAGTTCACGGCCATCTTCAGTAATGAACTTAACGTTGATGAGGTTGTTGTACTTCTGGATTGATTCTGTCTTTGTCTCAACAACTTCAATACCGCTCTCAGCCATGCACTCCTGAGCGTTTACATAAGATACGTGATCATTACCCATACCCTTCAAAAGACCCATCATGAGTGAGAGTGTGATAATGCCTGTACCTGTGCTCTCAGCGAGCTCGCCTCTGTATCTTACTTCAACCTTGGAAATAGGTGTTGCTTCTGCCTGGAAATACATGCGGCCGATCTTCTCAGCGAGTGAGCAGTAAGGCTTGATGTCTTCGATGCTGCCTGAGAACTGAGGCATATTGATTGCTGCAACGAGCTCACCCTTCAGTGCGCCGTCGATGAGTTCAACGATGCCCTGACCAACCTTAGCTGTAGCCTCAACAGTAGAAGCTCCGAGGTGAGGTGTGATGTAGCAGTGAGGTGCGTGGAGAAGAACGTTATCATAGTCCTGCTCGCCGGGTGCCTTATTGTATGAAGGCTCCTTATCGAAAACGTCGATAGCAGCTGCTGCAACCTGGCCTTCAGCCAAAGCATCAGCGAGATCCTGCTCGTTTACGAGACCGCCTCTTGCAGCGTTAACGATTCTAACGCCTCTCTTACACTTATAAAGCTGCTCCTTAGAAAGGATGCCGTATGTTTCCTTTGTCTTAGGTGTGTGAAGTGTGATAAGGTCGCATAAAGGAAGGAGTTCATCAAGAGTCTTGCATCTTGTAACTCCAAGCTTGTCGAACTTCTCCTGGGGAACATAAGGATCGTAAGCTACTACATTCATGCCTACACCCTTAAGCTTTCTGGATACGATTGAACCGATACGGCCCAAACCGATAACACCTGCAGTCTTGCCCTCGAGCTCGATTCCTACCCAGTTTCCACGTCTGAAGTCGCCGTTGTGAACGCCTTCATTAGCTGTGCAAAGGTTACGGAAGATAGAGAAAGCATGACCTACTGCGAGCTCACCTGCTGCCATATTATTAGCTGTAGGTGTGTTAAGAGCGATAACGCCGTGCTCTGTACAAGCCTTAACATCGATGTTGTCGATACCTGTACCTGCTCTGCCGACTGCCTTAAGAACATCTGCATTGTCCAAAAGTGTCTCGTTGATCTTTGTTGCCGATCTTACGATGATTGCGTCAAAGCCTTTGATATATTGTTCAATCTCTTCCTGAGAATGACCGAGGTACTCTTCTACTTCGTAGCCTCTGTCTCTTAAGTACTGAACGCTCTCTTCTGCGATGCTCTCGGTAATAAGGATCTTCATATTTGTATTCCCCCGTATTTAATTATGCTTTAGCTTTAAGTTCTGCGATTGTCTCTTCAAGGTCCTTCAGGTAAGCCTTGAGTTCTTCCTCTGTGAGATCACCCATGTGAGCGATTCTGAAGGTCTTGTCCTTCAAAGGGCCGTAACCGTTACTCATAAGGTAACCCTTCTCTCCCATAGCCTTGATAAGGTCTGATGTAGGGATTCCTGTTGTATTAGTAACGCATGTGACTGTAACTGAGAGATTCTCCGGATTGGAGTAGAGTTCACAATTCTCTCTTGCCCAGTCATGAGCGATCTTTGCAAGCTTACAGTGCTTCTGATATCTGTTCTCAACGCCTTCAGCGAGGATCTTGTCGAGCTGATAATCAAGTGCGAACATGTGTGACTCTGAAGGTGTTGAAGGATACTGATAAGGCTTTTCCTTAACGAACTTAACGAGTTCAAGATAATCGAAGTAGAGTCCTCTGTTCTCAACTGTCTCAGCCTTCTTGATTGCCTTTTCTGATACAGAAGCGATAGCCATTCCCGGAGGCAGACCCAAACACTTCTGTGTTGATGTGATGCAGACATCGATTCCGAGCTCATCTACAGGGATATAGTCACCTGCCATTGATGAAACTGCGTCAACGCATACGATAACATCAGGATATTTCTTATAGACTTCAGCGAGCTTATCCATAGGATTGTGGATACCTGTTGATGTCTCATTCTGTGTAATTGTGATGAGGTCATACTTACCTGTTGAGAGAGCTGCCTCGATCATTTCAGGTGTTGTAGGCTGACCGAGCTCTGACTCGAAAAGGTCAGCAGCAATGCCATTGGATGTGCACATCTTGTGCCACCTCTTACCAAATGCGCCAATTGAGAAAACCGCTGCTCTGGTCTTTGTGAAACTTCTTACAGCACCTTCCATAAGACCACTGCCTGATGACGTTGATAAAACAATAGTGTTGTTTGTCATCATTACCTTCTGGAGCTTCTCGGAAATTGACTGCTGAAGAGCGGACATATCCTTTGTTCTGTGTCCGATCATAGGAGTAGCCATCTTCTCCAGAACGTCCTGCGAAACCTCAATAGGTCCAGGTATAAACAGTTTCTTATGCATTATAAAAACCCTCTTTTCGCGCGTTATTTTAAGAGCAATAGAATTATATACTTGAACGAAACATTTTTGTAATAAAGTTACTTGTCTAAATAGCCAAAAAACCGACTGTATCGCGGAAGTAAATACACGTTTTGGGGAGTTCTCAGCATAAAAAGGGGTTGCACCGTAAATTTGGTGCAACCCCGTCTGGTTTATCAGTTGATTTTGATATCAGGTGATGTGGATTGAGCTTGTGATCTCATCACTTGCTGTGGTCTCACCTGCAGATGTCTGAGAAGCCTCTGATGCAGCGCCGGCACTCCATGTATTCTCGATCTCACCTGTTAATACGCCCGGAGGAGGCAAGAGGAGTCTGTCTCCGCTGTTAGGACCTGTGTATGTTGCAGGGTCGAGCTTATTGTATGTGATGATGATCGCGATCTTCGGATCTCTATTGTTCTCGATATCGATACCGTAAACAGTATGGAACAAATCCCACCATGTTCTGTAACCGATGTTATCAGAGAATACGAAGTAACCGATAGGAGCTGAAGCATCAGGCAATGTAGCCTGAGTCGAAGGCATTGTTGTCTCGGTTGTCGTTTCTTCAGAAGAGAGTGAAGGAACTGTCTCCGTAGGCTTTGTCTTCTTGCTGCAACCTCTTGCGATAAGAGCAACAACGATAATAATGCAGATCAAAAGGATTGCAAGGAATGCGATGAACATATAACCGTTACGGTTAAGCTTCATCTTCTTTCCTCCGCCGTTTCCGCCCTTACCGGCAGAAGCACTTGTGCGCGGAGCACTGCCTGTAGGTCTTCCGTTATTGTTAGGGCCTGAACCTGAAGGTCTGTAAGATGTCTGGCCGGGATTTGTATACTGAGCCTGCTGCTGTGCATCAGGAACAACAGTCTTTGCTTCTTCATCTGCCGGATTAAATCCGTAATTGTTCTCACCAAATGTCTGGCCAGCATCGTCAACACCAAGGATGTTATTGAACCACTCGTCGTCTAAGGAAGCTGAAGAAGAAGCAGATGCCTGAGGCTGTGCAAATTCTTCGTTGAAACCTTCCTCTACCGGAGCTGTAAAATCCTGATATCCTTCCTGCTGATAGAATGGTGACTCAGCTGCACCGGCATCCTGATATCCGCCAAAGCTCTGAGGCTGATCGTTACCGGGAACATATCCGTTATCAACATTTCCGAATTCTGAATATCCGTTATCATCCATAGGCGCACCTCCCTGTGCATCAGCAGACTGGCTGCCGTATGAACCGAAACTGCTCTGATCAGCTGCGGAGAAAGCTTCTGCTCCATAAGGCTGATACGGCGGAACCTCTGTTACGCCCTCTGCCTGAGCTTCAGCACCGGCATAATCTCCATAGAAAGATGCATTCTCGAAAGGCTGTGAAACATTCTGCTCGGAACCGACTGCATTGACCGGGTTATTGTAATTATCCGAATCATAAAGCGGCATCTGGGGAATGTCATCTGACTTTTCCTGTGTATTATCATCTTCGCCTGAAACGAAAGCAGGACTGCCGAACGGAAGAACAATATCATCTTCTGAAGGAACAGCTGCAACAGGTTCTTCAGGGATTACTTCCTTTACAACGGGAGCTACAGGCTCAACTACTGCTGCCTGGGGCTTTTCTGTCTCAGGGAAATCAACATTGAGCTTATCCTCTTCCTTCAACTCAGGCTTTTCTTCAGCGAGTTCGTAATCAGGAACAGGGATAGAATCAACTTCCTCAGAAGGAACAGGTTCTTCCTTGGGAACCAGACCATCATCGCCAAATACGATAGGTGCTGTATTCTTGAGTTCCTGTGCGCTGACTTTGCCGTAAGGATCAAATGTATCTTCTGCATTTGCAGTAACATCTGAATTGCCTGAATCAGCTGTAACTTCGCCAGGCGCGAAAACGATCTCTTCAGGCTTATTAACAACGGCAGGTGCCGGAGGAACTGCTACAGGAGCAACCGGAACTGCAGGTGTCTCTGCAACAAACGGGATAACGGGTGTCTCTGCAACTACCGGAATATCAGGTACTGCAGGAACTACAGGTTCTTCTTCCTTAAGATCTGACAAAGTTGTTTCCTTAACTGCTTCCTTTTCCTTGGAATCTGCGATTGCCTGTGCAAGGATTCCGGAAGATGAAGTAAACAGAATGGAATTGATATCTGTAACCGGCTTTGTCGGTGAATCGTCATCAGCATCGGGAGTAAACTCGGTTGTTGAAATAGTTTCCATAACAGGAACTGTTTCAGCTGCGGCCGGTTCAACTTCCTGGGATGTAGCAACGTTATCTACGTTGAAAACAAACGGAGACTCAGCAACTGCTGCGGCTTCTGCCTGAGCTGCTGCTTCAGAATCGCTCTGAGCTGACTTCTGCATATCACCGAAGATCTTCTTCATGGCTTCTTCTGCAGAAATCTCTTCAGGAGTCTCTGATGTAGCAGGGAACTCAGGAGCATCATCAGGAATCTTCTGTGCTTCAGGCTGCCCTGCTGTATCACCGAACTGGACGCTTCCGTCTGCAGGTGCTGCTGACTCGTCAACAGGAATAACTACAGGAGCTTCAGGAGTGAGGTTAACAAATCCTGCATCGGCAATTGCCTTAGCTGCAGCTCCTACCTCGCCGCCTTCAACAGTAGACTCTAAGAGCTCGTGAGCTTCGATCTCGAAGTCCTTGTTCTTTTTCTTCTTGCCGAACAGGCCTCTCTTTTCCTCTTTTGTTACGCTCTCAACGAATGAGATTGAAATCTGCATCGGAGTATTGGGCATTCTTGCTGATGCCTGAGTGAGGATAAGACCTGCTGCATCGCACTGATCCTCAGCGTCTGTAAGGATTCTCAATATTTCTCTCTGACCCAGTGCATCGTAAACTGCCTTGTTGCAGAGGATGATGCAGTCGTCAGGTGTAACCGTAAAGAAGTTTGACCAGAGGGCATTAGCTGTCTTTGATGAGCAGTAATACTGGAAGTCACCTACTCTGTTGCCGTATGCATCGATAGGTTCCATCGGGATACCTGCATCAGTTAAGGGGAACATCGTATCGTCTCTGTAGAGGAACGCAAGACCTCCGCCGATTGTAACAGCGAATGCTTCAGAGTCTCTGACAATAACACCGGTAAAATACGGATCTCTTGTCTCGTTATCTGTAAGCTTTGTTGTTCCGGCAACCTCAACAGCCGTCGAAAGGAACTTCTCGATCATTGCATCGATTTCTTTGTGAGAAGTCTTAACCTCGTTGCAAAGTCCTCTGAGCTGGGGTTCAAACGGCGGGATCGTACCGGGTTCAAAACCTTCGATGGTAGGATGCGTGAAAAGCGAGAAGAAAAAGCCTCTCTCATCTTTGTCGATAGTGATATCGGCCTGTCTGGTCTCGCGCTTACCACAGAGTCTTCCATCAAGATAGAATGCGTCTGTGAGCGAACCGGAAGGGAAATAGCGTGCTGTCAGCGTGCTAGCAAGCCTAGTTAAGGTAGCCATGAAGCCGTCCTCCGTATAAATATTCACGATAATTATAACACAACGTTATTTTTCTCAAACAATTTATATAAAAATTAATTTAATAGTAATTTTCGCCGAAACGCAGCAAAATAAAGCCCCGCAGGCATTTTCACCTACGGGGCCAATTGGTGTTATTTTGTGGCAATCAATTAAACGAGTTTTTTATCCATGTATGCATTGATCTGTTCAAATGTTCCGGTCAGAGAATTGAGATAAGCTGTGTGAATCTCCAAATCGGTAGCATTCGGATGTTTCTGATGCATATCATCCATTGTTTTCTGAGTCCAAAGGTAACCCATTCCGTACTTTGCGTAATAGCAGGGATCGGTAACCAGGAGCGTGTAATACTTGCTGAAAGATTTCTCGCTGACACCAAATCCGAATGAATTAAAGTAATCAACGCAGTCGCTCAACGACCAGTTCTCTACATGAATGCCGTAATCCACTCTTGTTCCCAACAGCAGTGACATGAGCGATTCGTCTTTAATGACCTTCATTCCATCAGTAACATTATCGCTATCAGAAAAATACTTCATCGAGTAATTCTCGGTATATGTAGCCCAGCCTTCGAGATAACCTGTGGACTCGCTAAGGAACATATACGGGTGGCTCGTATGGTCACGGGTATAAATTGACTGGAACATATGGCCAGGATAAGCCTCATGCGCAACCGTAATACCAAAGTCATCATCGACACTCGCATTATTAACGATCAGCATATTTGAATCGTAATTGTCCAAATGATATCCGAGGTAAGCAGCAGGTGAGAAATTGTCCTGGAATACTTCAGGAACATCCAGCATAAAGTAACTGTGCGCAGGGATTGACGGGAAATCACGCTTGATCTCGCCATAAAGGAAGTCGAGGTTATCGTTAATGTCTCCTTTAGTGTACTTGTGGTCCGCATATTCGTTGTACCAGTCAAAACCCGATCTGGTTATATCGCTGAATTCGTTGTAAATGTCAGCTATTGTTTTATCGAGGATTTCGATGCTCTCAGCAACTGTTGCACCACTGTTAGTCTGGCGTCTGGTAAGCATTGCATAGTAAGCGTCACCGCCTCTGTATTCACAAAGACCTGCATCAACTCCGCCTGATCCTTTGAGCGCTCTCATTCTGTCAGCGCACTCCTGGAATTCCGGGAATACAACTTCCTTCATTGCCTTCCCGTGCTCAGAAATGAGTCTGGCCCTGTCAGAATCGGAGAGGTTTTTTATGTTATCCAGTCTTTCTTCGAAAGAACCATAAAGGAAACAGTCATTCTTTTGCTTTACCAGGTTGTCGAATGACTTGGCAGCCTCTTCATAACTGGTATCAGAGGAAGCAAAACCCAAAGATGCTCTGGTCTCTTCGTATTCACAGAGCTGATCGAAATACCTGTCGATGTCCTTGATGAGAGCAATGTAGTTCTCGGCATCTTTTACGGTGTCGAAAGAATATACTTCCATGATAAACAGGATCTCGGACTGAGGACCTACAAGATAATTGAACGTCATCGTGTAGTACTCAAATGCTGTATAGGAATACATGTAAACATACTCCTCACAGTCATATACGATCTTGTCATAGCAGAGTCTGTCATCATCTGTCAGAGACTCATAATCGATTTCAAAAAGCTTATCAAGCTGTTCCTGATAAAATTCTTTCTCATCATCATAGTCATCGATCGAACCGATATCTCCCCATGTAACATCCGTGATGTCAAAACCATACTTTGACGGATCATCAAACAGGATCTCCACATCCGCATAACATGTAATCTGATGATGGAGGATATCCATCTCAACTTCTGACAACTGTGATACAGCTTCCTTCCCGGTTACCTTACCGGGTGCATGGTAGGGATGGATCTCGTCTACCGTAGCAACGTGATCAGGATATGTCAGAGTATCTGATGTCGGAATATAATTCCCCTGATTAGGCGGCGTAGTAGGATCTGTAGGGGCCGTAGGATTTGTGGGATCCGTAGGGTCTACAGTAGTTGTAGTTTCCGTTCCTTCTGTCCATCTGGGTTTTTCACTGCCGCCATTGCTTCTTCCGCTGTGGCCTGAGGTTGGGTCAGTTGTGTTACATGCTGCCATCGGAA
>JAEIGA010011441.1_pt1 | contig 13473 bp, 10 predicted proteins | sample 9270691 | NCBI WGS metagenome assembly JAEIGA01 (sample SAMN17057246, study PRJNA624740) | gut metagenome | biome: biome; isolation source: fecal sample | host: Bos grunniens | place: China: Xizang | collected 2019
ACTGCAGCAACAATGTCAGCTCAGAGCGGTAAAGCATTCGAAAAAGGTTATCGTGGAAACGTTTCACTCACAGGTAACATCGGCGTCAATAAGGCTTTCTTTAACAATGGCATCGAGTTAACGACATCACACGGATACAGCTTCGGAGACGGTGTATATATTGGCGGAGGTATCGGTCTGAATGTCAGCATGGGTGATTACGTGGATATTCCTGTCTATCTTGACATGAGATATAATATCCTTGACTGGAAATTCAGTCCGTTTGTAGATTGTCGCGTGGGAACTTCTATAATGGGTGATGCAGAGACCCTTGCATTCATGGCTTCTCCTGGCGTCGGTTTCGACTACCGCAAGATGAGTTTTCGTGTAGGATATAAGTGCGAAGCTGGATGGGCTTTCAAACTCCACACAATATCTATTGGTACAGCAGTCAACTTCTAAGATTCACTAAAGTTCCTGAAATTTAGTCACATTTCAGGAACTTTATAAAACCAAAAACGCCTCACAGATATCTGCGAGGCGTTTTTTCGTGGTGCCACCGGGAATCGAACCAGGGACACAAGGATTTTCAGTCCTTTGCTCTACCAACTGAGCTATGGCACCAGATTTTCTTTAGAACTACCCTATCTTTCGATTGGGATTGCAAAGGTAGGCATTTTTTCTTAACCTGCAAATTTTTCTTTCAATATTTTTCAAAAATCTGCAATTTTTCCGATAATCAAGGCCAATTCACCAAAAATCAAGTCAATTTTGAGCAAAATAGCTATTCCCCTTCTCTGAAATGGGACGAATTTAGTATCTTCGCAATCTATGGCGGAACAGAAAACATATATTTCGGTGATACTTCCTCTCAAGTTGGATTGGGAGGCAAGTTATTTTGTTCCGCAGGAAATGGGTCAGGTGGCAATCGGTGACAGGGTCAGGGTAATCTTTGCCAACAGGAAATATCTCGCAGTGGTCAGCGCAATCGATGTAACTCCAAACGTGGATGCAAGCAGGGTCATGTCGATTCTTAAGATAGAACGCGAAATGCGTAAAATCCGTCAGGAAGAGATCAGGTTCTGGCAAAGCATAGCAGAATACTACCTGTGCAGCATCGGAGAGGTATATAAGACAGCCTACCCTTCAGAAAAGATCACCAGCGAAGAAAGTCATCTTGCTGCACTTCAGAAAGTGGAGAACAGCCGCAGAAAGATTCAGGAACAGATCAGAAACAAGATAAACAAGCTTGAAGAGCGTCTTGCCAAGAAGACCAGTACAGCAGAGACTGCAAAAGAAGGCTCGAAGGCAAAGGCCAAGGCTCAGGAAGATATAATCAGAATCCAATCTGACATAGAGGCTGCAACCAAAGCACTGGAAGCATTGCAGGACAGAAACGAAAGTCTAAACTCAGCTCATACACATGAAAAAACGGATTCCGTCATCGCCTTGTCTGAAGCTCAGCAGAAGGCATACGAAGGAATCAAGAAAGGATTTGCTGCTGGCAAACCCGTCATGCTGCATGGTGTAACCGGTTCCGGCAAAACAGAAATCTACATCAGACTTGCAAAAGAGACCTTAAGAAAAGGTCAGAATGTTCTGTATCTGGTTCCGGAAATCGCTCTGAGCAGACAGTTGGAGGACAGACTCTCCCATCACTTTGGAGACAACCTGATGACATATCATTCCGGAAAGACCTCAGTGCAGAAAAGGACTATTGCTGAAAGGATAGCCAAGGCAGATAACGGCGGCTACATTGTCCTCGGCACAAGGTCTTCACTCTTCCTTCCACACCACAATCTAGGGCTGATCGTAGTGGACGAGGAGCACGACAACTCATACAAACAGGACTCCCCTGCACCATATTATAATGGAAGAGATACAGCTCTCATGCTATCGGTCATCCAGACCAACTCAGTCAACAGATGTGATATACTTCTCGGTTCAGCCACACCATCTCTTGAAGAGAGATATAACTGTCTGACAGGGAAGCATATACTTGTGGAACTCACGAAACGGTTCCACGGATCTGAAAACTCGGAAATCGAGATAATAGACACCCGTGCAGAGCGTCGTAAGAACGGAATGAAGGGAAATTTCTCGAGGAAACTCATTGAGCAGATCCAGAAAGCATTGAGCAACGGCGAACAGGTCATGATCCTGCGTTCCCGCCGTGCATGGGCACCGATACTCCAATGCGAGAATTGCGGTGATATGCCCAAATGTCCTCACTGCAATGTGAGTCTAAGTCTTCACAAATCCGAAAAAGGCGATTTCGTATCCTGCCACCACTGCGGATACAAGGCAGCATATTCACACAAATGCAACAAATGTGGAGGAATATATAAGACTTTAGGTTCCGGCACTCAGAGAATTGAAGAGGAGGCGAAGGCTCTCTTCCCTACAGCCGAGATTGCCAGACTGGACAGCGATATCAGCCAGAACAAGACCAAGGAAAACCAGATCATCAGGGACTTCAGCGAAGGCAGGATCCAGATGCTGATCGGAACCCAGATCGTAACCAAGGGCTTTGATTTCAGCAAACTGACTCTCGTGGCAGTCATAGCTGCCGACACACTTCTCGGAATGCAGGATTTCAGGGCGGACGAAAAGGCAGTGCAGCTTCTCGAGCAGTTCCGTGGACGATGCGGACGCCGCACACAAAAAGGCAAGCTGATAATCCAGACCTCACAACCGGAACACCCTGTATATCAAAGCATTGCTCAGGGAGCTTCCGCTAATTTCAGCGACACCCTCCTGACCGAGAGAAAAGATTTTGGCTTCCCTCCATATTCAAGAATAATAGAATTGAGCATCAAGGACATCTTCGAGGACAGGGCTGAGCGGATGGCAGCAAAACTGGCGGAAACGATGAGGCAGAAAATGTCGTCAGATATCCGCAACACGGTTGTCGGTCCATACTCACCTGCGGTGAACAAGGTGGCTGACAACCATGTCCGCATGCTTAGGATATGCCTGCGCAAAGACAGGAATCTTCCCACCCACAAAAAGAATCTCGTCGAGGCCCTGAAGGCTTTCGAAAAAGAAAACAGATATATTGGCCATATATCTGTCAACGTAGATCCATCCTAAGATGGCTTGATGATATTTATCTGTTGCTGAAGGACTTCCATGCACACTGGAGCTCTTCCTACCACCTCTCCGTCCACCTCTACAGGCTCCGCATCAGCTTCACTCTCAGGAATGATATACACCTCGCGGCATTTGGCAGGGATCACTTCCTTGATGGTCAGGAACTTTCCTGTGAAAAGCTTGTAGACTTCCTTGGCAATTGTCCAGATCGGAATATCAGGTATGATCGTCACATCCAGAAGTCCGTCATCCAGCACAGCCTCAGGCGTCTGCCTCATTCCACCTCCGGAATACCTTCCCACTCCGAATGCCATCGAAAGATATCTGCCTGAAAATATCTGTTTTCCATCACATATCACCTTTGCCCGGATAGGCACCCTATGACCGATGCAATACAGCAAAGCGCTGACATACAATTTCTTGCCACGCTTTCCACGCTCTTTCTTCCTGTTGACTATCTCACATACACGCGCATCAAGACCGACACCTCCGATATTACTCATATATGACACAGAAAGTGGTTCTGCTGTAAGATCCGAGCTGTCCAGAGTGCTCACCTTCACCACATCCTGCCTTCCAGTCACACCTGCTGCAATATATGAAACAGCCTGCTCTATATCCGCAGGAACCCCTACACTCTTGACCCAGTCATTACCGGAACCGACTGGAATGACAGAGAGGGTAAAATCCGACAGTTTTGCCTCCGGATCACTCACAACATACTCGACTATTCCGTTCAAGACATCATGAATGGTGCCGTCTCCGCCCACAGCGATGAATTTTCTATATCCCTTCGCAGCAGCCCTACGGCTCAGCTCTGTAGCATTATATTTACCGCCTGTAAATTCAGCTTTATAGGGAACTCCAGCCACTTCAAGACAAGCCGCAGCCTTCTTCCAGACTGAACCTGCTTTCTTCGAAGCTGCAAAAACATTGACTATAGCTGACCATTTATCAGTTTTCATGATTCGCGTACATTAGAATTTATCAACAAAAGTAGTAAATAAAGGAAAGGTATGAAATCTTTTTTGTAAATTTGCCAAGATTATGTCCTAATAAAAATTGATATGGGAAAGGTTATAGCAATAGCAAATCAGAAGGGCGGCGTGGGAAAGACTACCACAGCCATTAACCTTGCGGCATCGCTTGCAGTACTCGAAAAGAAGGTACTGATCATTGACGCGGATCCGCAGGCTAACACCACATCCGGTCTTAACTTTTCCCCTGACAATGATCAGGAAAGGACTCTGTATGAAGTGATGGTGGATCAGATTGACATCCGTAACACACTCATTCAGACAGAGATTGCAAATCTCCACATGATCCCGTCCCACATCAACCTTGTGGGAGCAGAGATTCAGCTTGTGGAGGCCGCAGACAGAGAATCAAGAATCAAGAATGCCCTTGCAGCAATCAAGGACGAATATGATTTTATCATCATCGACTGCTCACCTTCCCTCGGACTTATCACAGTGAACTCATTGGCTGCAGCAGATTCAGTCATGATTCCGGTACAGCCTGAATTCTTCGCTCTTGAAGGACTCGGCAAGCTTCTCCAGACCATCAGACTAGTGCAGAACGGCATCAATCCTGACCTCAACATCGAGGGCTTCGTGGTGACAATGTTCGACGGAAGAACAAAGGTTCACAACCAGGTGCTCGGCGAGCTGAGAGAGCACTTCGGAGACATGGTCTTCAGATCCATCATCCAGAGAAACATCCGTCTCAGCGAGGCACCATCCCATGGCAAGCCAATCATTCTCTACGATGTAATCTGCAACGGTACAACCAACTATCTCAACCTCGCACAGGAGGTTCTTGAAAAGAACTCTTAATATAAAGTCATGAGCAAGCAGCAAAGAGGACTCGGTAAAGGTCTCAGCGCCCTCCTTGGAGGTGATGCAGACCTGAGCAACATAAGAAAGCCGGTGGGCTATGTCAACAAGGATGTAGTGACAGCAGAGCAGCCTGTCCAGGGCACTGCTGACATTCTCCGCATCCCGGTGGACATGATCGAGCCGAACCCATATCAGCCACGAATGAGCTTCGACCAGGAGGCTCTCGAGGAATTGGCAGACTCAATCCGCACACTCGGACTCATTCAGCCTATCACTGTACGCCGCATTTCTGATTCAAGATATCAGATCATAAGCGGCGAGCGTCGCTTCAGAGCATCCAGAATGGCAGGCATGAACATGGTTCCAGCCTACATCCGCGATGCCAACGATCAGGGAATGCTGGAAATGGCGATCGTCGAGAACATCCAGAGAGAGAACCTCGACCCTATCGAAGTGGCGATGAGCTACCAGAGACTGATCGAAGAGTGCAGTCTCACACAGGAACAGATGGCCATCCGCGTCGGCAAGAAGCGTGCATCAGTGACAAATTTCCTCCGACTTCTCAAACTTCCTGCAAAGATTCAGCACGACCTCAAGGTGGGACTTCTAAGCGTAGGTCATGCCAAGGTTCTGCTCGGCATCGAAGACATCAAGCTTCAGGAGCATCTCTGCGACCTTGTCATCAAGGACGGTCTCTCAGTTAGACAGCTTGAAGACAAGATCAAGCAGCTCAGCGAACCGAAAACAAAAAAGCAGCAGACAAGCCAGGATCTTCCTGAGGAGTATTTCAAGGTTCTTGAAATCGTAGGTAAATATTTCGAAAACAACATAAGTCTCAAGCGTGGAAACGGAGGCAAGGGCACAATGACCATCCACTTCAAGTCAGACGACGAAGTAAGACGTTTCCTTTCAGCACTTGAGGATTCTAAATTCGGAAAAGGACGCGAATAATGCTTGATAGAATATATAAATACATATTCGCATTTCTTTTCTGCCTTGTGGGGTTTGCCATAGACAGCTCGGCACAGTTCAAGGAAGAGGCATTCAAACAGAGTTATAATGAGAATGCCGATTCTACTGCCGTGTCCGACACCGCTGCAAAGTTATTCTCATTCAAAGACTGGGCAGGAGGTATGTCTCATAAGCACACCATCAAGGTGGGAACCATGTTCATGGGTTCAGTCATCATGCCCGGCACCGCCCAATTCTATAACAAGGACTACTGGAAGATGCCGGTATTCTACGCTGGAATGGGCGCATTCGGAGCTACAGGTGGATACTATATGAGCAAATATGTCAAGACCAAGAAGACATATGACGCATACATGGCTCAGAAAGAGGCGTTCGAGATGAACTTCGGAAAGATAGAATATCCTTTTGAGGCTCCAACCTTGGACCTGGATTCCAAAAGGAAAGGAACCTGGCTGCTGATCGGAGCCGGACTTTTCTACTGGGGATCATTGCTTGACGGAGTGATCTGCTACGAAAGCGAGACAGAGCCGAACCCCGGACGCGCTACCATCTATTCAGCTCTGCTTCCAGGACTCGGACAGATCTACAACGGAGAGTACTTCAAGGTTCCGATCTACTGGGGCTGCCTCCTTGGATCCACCCACTTCCTCATGAACAACAACACGAACTACAAGCGATTCAAGAGGATATACAACGAGGCATCAATGGAGAATAATTCCAGCCCTATCAATGCTGAGACAGCAAAGTGGTATCGAGATGTATATCGAAGATACAGGGACTACGCGATAGTTGCCACAGCAGCTTTCTATCTCCTTCAGGTTCTGGATGCCAACGTCTTTGCATATATGCATGACTTCGAGGTTACAGACGACATCAGCATGAACCTTGAGCCGGCGATAATTCCTCCTGACAATGCCTATGCAGTCCACACCACAAACAACTCGGGACAGAATGCCTTCGGACTCAGACTAGGCTTTACATTTTAAAAGACATATAAATTGATCAAGACATACATGAAAATATTCAGAATCATTGCAGTCGCATTTGCGGCTGCTTTTATTGCCACCCCATCCAGCGCACAGAGCAAGAAAGTACTCATGAAAGAGAATACTCAGCTTAAGCAGATGATTGACTCTCTCAGAATGGAGATGGGAAAGGTTCAGGCAGAACTTGCATACACAGACAGCATTGCAAATGAAATGCTCAGCCTCTATGCCGACAGCGAGGCAAAGAACAACGAGCCAATTGGAGTCGAGGAATATACTGCTGAGGTTTCCGACAGCCTTCTTAGCCTATACTACGTGCAGAAGAAGATTGCTCAGAGCGAGGAGGATTATTACGACATGGATTCCGTACGTTTTCAGTCAAATGTTCCGGATTCTGTATATATCGAGAGAATCAGGCAGATGAATTCATTCATCACCCTTCCCTACAACGACATCGTCAAGAACTATATCATAAAGTACTCGGAAAAGATGCCGTCGTCAATCGGCAAGATTCTCGGACTTTGCGAATACTACATGCCTATCTTCCAGGAAATCTTCAGCCAGTACGACATGCCGGAAGAACTCAGGGCTATGGCCGTGATCGAGTCTGCAATGAATCCGCTTGCAGTCTCAAGAGTGGGAGCAAAGGGTATGTGGCAGTTCATGTACTCTACAGCCAAGAACTATGGACTTCACATTGATTCATTCGTGGATGAACGCCTTGACCCTATCAAATCTGCACACGCTGCAGCCCAATACCTCCAGGATGCTTACGAGATCTTCGGAGACTGGAACCTTGCGATAGCAGCATACAACTGCGGTGCAGGAAACGTGAACAAGGCCATCAGACGAAGCGGCGGCAAAAGGGCCTTCTGGGATATATGGCCATACCTCCCCCGTGAGACTAGAGGTTATGTTCCAGCATTCGTAGGTGCACTCTACACAATGAACTATTACAAGGAGCACGGCATACGTCCTGTGGCAGTGGAAACGCCTGCCCACGTGGATACAATGCACATCAACAAGATGCTTCATCTAAAGCAGGTAAGCGAGCTTACAGGTGCGCCAATGGAAGATCTGAAGAACCTCAACCCTCAGTACAGACATGAGATCATCCCAGGCAATGACAGACAGTACATTCTCCGCATTCCTTACACCTATACGAACTCATTTATAGAGAATGAGGACAGCCTCTACAGACACAAGGCAGACATATACTTCAATCCTGTGACCATCAAGAAAATCAAGGATGGCGGTGACGGAGAAAGAATTGTCTACAGAGTAAAGAGCGGCGACTACCTCGGCAGAATCGCAATCAATCACGGAACCACAGTAGCAAAGATCAAGAAGTGGAACAACCTCAAGACCAACGACATACGCGTAGGTCAGAGGCTCATCATCTACCGTGGCGGCAAAGCACCTGCAAGCACTGCAACCAGTTCTTCAACAACAAAGACCACCAGCACTCAGACTCAGCCTGCCAAGCCGATCCCATCAGGTACTCCATATGTCGAATATACAGTCCAGTCCGGCGAATCACTCTACCTGATTGCAAAGAAGTTCCCGGGCGTAAGCGCTCAGAACATTATGGACTTCAACGGAATCGGTTCCAACATCAAGCCTGGAATGAAACTCAAGATTCCACAGCTCTAAAAATCAAATACCGATTGAAATCTAAGCTCGGCTTTGCCGGGCTTTTTTTCTTGCATGAACGGATAAGTAGTGAGACCGGCCCTGAAATATAGGCTGCACCACCGTGAAGGCTTCCAGGAAGTCATCAGCGAAGTCCACATTCCCCTTCCATAAAAAGCCGGGACATTATAAGCTCCCGGTACGTCCCTCTCGTAAGCATATATCCTGTCATCCCAATCATCCACCATAAAGAATCCTTGCTTCAGGTAATAGTTCCACTTTCCATATCTGAGCCCACCTTCCAGATAGGTGAGCCAGGACAGTCCATTGCAATGAAGGGCATTGAATCGATATGTCAGGGATAGTCTCTGTGATTTCCAGGCCAGATCAGAGCGCAGATCTGTCCTGAACATCTGTCCCCAGGTACGGAATCTTTCAGTCAGCCTGAGGGTCCACTGCCAGGAGTCAGAAAAAAGATATTGCCACTGTGTATGAAACTTAAACTGAAGACTCCGATCCTGAGTTTCTGCCTTCGGAACAGTATATAAAGACATATTGCCAGAGACTGAACCACTCAGCTTACGCCGCTTCATGCTGCCGCTGAGAGCAAGAAAATATTCATCCTCTACCGCCTTAAGCAAGGCTGCCACACTGCCACCATCGCCAACAGGAGAGACCACTCCTATAACAGCAGATGGTCTGCAGACGACCCAATCAAACATCATTTCGGAAAACACATCAACTCCTTTGACACAAATGGCAAAATCACACGATGTCCTCATTGATGGTATATACATGTCAGCATATAATCCGGCAAATTCCAGATAATGAGTAATCCCAGCCTGACCATTCTTCCAGCCATAACAAAAATTACATGCTGGAACGAACTTCAACTTTTCAGGTTTATCCTTCACCGTCTTGATTCCGGGAACTGCAGCAAAGGCTGTCATGCTCCACCGTCCATATCCATATTCCAAAGCTGCTCCCGTAAGCACATTAGTTCCTGTATAGGACGAAGACACAGTAACTCCAAAGCTACGTTTCATAAAAGCAGAAGGAGTATTCAAAGACGTAAAGTCAGACCCGCTCCATAAAGCAAGACCTTGTCCGAATCTAGCATTGAAATCGCCGACCACAAGACTCATAGGCAGTTTTTTAAGCCGGGCTTGAACACCGGCAGAGAACGAATCGGGCGCAAGCCCCTCACTATCCAAGGACCGATTAAAGGAGATGGAGGCACTCAACAGTTCTCCCACCTTCAACTTATATCGTGAAGTATATCCATATCTGATCGTCCCTGGAGAATATCTCCATGACAACCTCTCGGTAAACTCATTAGAGGCTCTTCCTTTAAGATCAGGCAACACCTCCAACGACACAAAAGGCTTTATCCGTTCAACAAAATCCTCGCCGAACCCATTTAGCGAAGCAAGCTCCAGGAAAGACATACATGGACCGCTACGATTCCTGTAATCCAGCAAGGAAGCCACCTGAAATCTTGAAAATATACCACTGGAATTCAGTACATCTTCCGTGGAGATATTCAAGGGAAGAGGACGTTTCAGCAACGCAGAAAGCCGTTCCACCTCATCTTCTGATACATCTTCCGGATCCTCAGCCAACAGTCGTGCTATAGATTTGATATCTTCATTTTCCTGGGCATGCAAAGGAAATAAGAAGACAATCATACAGCATATCAGAGTAATCATTCGCCACATATCGTTCAACTTTTATTCGTTCGCTTCAAAAATATATATGCCTCTTATAAAAGTTGTTGTTTTTGGCAAAAACAACAAAAGATTTTTCTTTTTTTTATTCGTTTTTGGTTATTTTTGTTTTTTGATATAAACTTTCTTTATGGAAAAAATTACGCTGAAGGACAAGACCTTCAAGAAACATATTTCATATGAAAAGATTTCGGCAGCAATTGACGAAGTCGCAAACAAGATAAACACAGACTTTGAGGGTTGCACTGATGTTCCTGTTCTTCTCTGCGTCTTGAACGGCTCCATCATGTTCATGGGAGAACTCATGAAGAGACTCAAGTTTGACGTAAATGTAATTTCAATCAAACTGACCTCATACGAAGGCACAAGTTCCACTGGTCGTGTAAAGCAGGCTATGGGACTGACATCAAGTATCGAAGGTAAAAGAGTCATTGTGGTTGAGGATATTGTAGATTCCGGAAACACAATCGTGGAACTCAAGGAAATCCTCAAGGAAAAAGGAGCTGTCGAATCAAAGATCTGCACTCTCCTGCTCAAGCCTGATGCATACAAAAAAGATGTGAAGCTCGACTATGTAGCAATGGAGATTCCTAATGACTTCATCGTAGGTTTCGGTCTCGACTACGACGAACTTGGACGTAACTACAAAGATATTTATACACTTGACGCATAAATAACCAACATGAAGTATTATATTCTTTTTGGCCCTCCAGGTGCTGGAAAAGGCACCCAGGCTACTGCGATGGTTGAAAAATACAACCTCCACCACATTTCTACAGGCGCTTTGCTACGCAAGGAGATTGCAGCAGGAACTGAACTTGGACAGCTTGCCAAGTCGTTGATTGAGAAAGGTTGCCTCGTACCAGATGAGGTGGTAGAGGGTATGATTGAAAATGAGTTCAAGACTGTCACTGGTGTTGACGGATTCCTTCTTGACGGATTTCCACGTACTCTTCCACAGGCAGACGCACTCGACAAGATTCTTGAGAAAACAGGTTCAGAAGTTACTGCAACAGTTTCGATCATGATTCCAGATGAAATGATCATGGAAAGAATCAAAGGACGCGCTCTCAAGGAAGGTCGTGCAGATGATGCAAGTGAAGACATCATCAACAACCGCATCGTGACATATCACAACCAGACTGAGCCTCTGATTGAATATTACACAACGGCTGGTAAATATAATGAAGTTGACGGTATAGGAACAATCGAAGAAGTCCGCGACCGCATCTTCGCAATTATGGACAGATTCTAAAATAATCGGCAGCAGAAAACACTATCTGCTGCCGATTTTCTTTATATATCTAGTCACTCAAGCCATAGACTGCATCCCCTCCAAGCTCCATCTCAATCTTCAACAGCCTGTTATATTTTGCCGTTCTTTCTGCGCGACTGAGTGAACCTGTCTTGATCTGACCACATCCGGTGGCAACAGCGAGGTCGGCAATGGTCGTATCCTCAGTCTCTCCAGAACGATGAGAAATGATAGCCTTATATCCATGTCTCTTCGCGAGTTCAATTGCCTCAAGGGTCTCGGTCAAAGTTCCGATCTGATTCAACTTGATAAGAATCGCATTTGCACACTTGTTCCTGATTCCTTTTTCAAGATATTCAACATTGGTCACGAAAAGATCATCACCCACAAGCTGGCACTTATCCCCGATTGCCTGAGTCATGAACTCCCAACCGCTCCAGTCATTCTCTGACATTCCGTCCTCTATGGAATCAATCGGATAATTATCAACCAACTTATTCAGATATGCAATCTGCGCATCTCTGTCAAGTACCCTTGCATTTGGTCCTTCAAACATAGTATAGTCATACTTTCCGTTGATATAGAATTCCGAACTCGCACAATCCAGAGCAATTGAGACCTCAGTTCCAGGGAAGTATCCAGCTTCATTGATTGCATCAAGAATAAGATCCAAGGCCTCTTCCGTACTGTTAAGCTGCGGAGCGAATCCTCCTTCATCTCCCACAGCAGTGCTCAGTCCCATCTTTTTCAGTACCTTCTTCAAAGCATGGAAGACCTCCGCACCCATCCTCAATCCTTCTGCGAATGACTTTGCACCCACAGGTCTGATCATAAACTCCTGAAAAGCAATCGGAGAATCACTATGAGAGCCGCCATTGATGATATTCATCATCGGCACCGGCATCACCCTTGAATCTGCTGTTCCCAAATATCTATATAATGGAAGTCCCAGACAATTTGCAGCCGCCTTAGCCACTGCCAAAGAAACAGCCAGAATGGCATTTGCGCCCAATTTGCTCTTGTTCGGTGTTCCGTCCAGAGCTATCATCTTCCTGTCAATCGCCAACTGATCCTGTGCTGACATTCCGATGAGTGCAGGAGCTATGATATCATTGACATTAGCAACTGCCTTCAACACACCCTTTCCAAAATATCTGGACTTGTCACCATCCCTCAATTCGATTGCCTCATGCTCACCTGTAGAAGCTCCAGACGGTACTGACGCAACTCCTGAACATCCACAATCCAAAATTACCTCTGCCTCCACTGTAGGAGTACCACGCGAATCCAAGATTTCACGTGCCTTGATATCCTTAATCTTCATATTATTCATATTTATAAAATCCTAAGCAGCAATATACAAAATTTCTGCCGATTTCAGTCACACACAGTGGCATCTTTATGGATATAGACTTATAAATTGAAAAGATTGCTTATCTTTGTGGGTTAGTGTAACATTTGGTGACTATCAGTGTATCTGATAGAAACAGTATTTTATATATTATGGCAGACAGCAATTTCATAGACTACGTGAAGGTATATTGCCGCTCAGGCAACGGTGGTGCCGGTTCCACACACATGAGAAGGGAGAAATACGTCCCTAAGGGTGGTCCGGACGGTGGAGACGGAGGACGCGGAGGACATATCATCCTCAGAGCCAACCCTCAGTTCTGGACCCTCATCCACTTGAAATACCGCAAACATATCATGGCAGAGCACGGTGGCGCCGGCAGCGGCCAGCTTCAGCATGGCAAGAACGGAGAGGACATCATCCTTGACGTTCCGCTTGGCACTGTGGCAAAGAACGCCGAGACAGGAGAAATCCTTTTCGAGCTTGTTGAGCCATTCGAGGAGCGCATCCTTGTGAAAGGTGGACGCGGTGGTCTTGGTAACAACAACTTCAAGACTGCAACAAACCAGACACCACGCTATTCACAGCCTGGTGAGCCTTTTGAGGAAGGCTGGTTCATCCTCGAGTTGAAGCTTCTTGC